>ENA-ORPH01003279-ORPH01003279.1-human-gut-metagenome-genome-assembly--contig:-NODE-3279-length-12164-cov-4.455777_pt1 | contig 12164 bp, 12 predicted proteins | sample MGYA00242142_ERZ509074 | MGnify/ENA primary metagenome ERZ509074 (study PRJEB26280, sample SAMEA2338724) | human gut metagenome | biome: human gut; feature: human-associated habitat; material: faeces... | reverse complement strand
CCTTTCCGGCTCGGTCAGTCAGGGCAAGGAGAGCAGCCAGTCCCTCCAGATGATGGAGCGCCCGCTGCTGAGCGCGGACGAGCTCAAGAGTCTGCCGAAAGGAGAGTTCATCGTGATGAAAACTGGCACGCATCCCATGCAGACGCACTTGCAGCTCTTCCTCGATTGGGGCATTACCTTTGGAGAGGAGTATCGTGTGCCGGAGCACGAAGCGCGTAAGGTTGCATATGCCAACAAGGAGATGTTGATGAAGGTGATCCGTAGAAAATATCCACCGGCAGCGGGGAAGACCCCATCCTCGTCGGAAGCGGAAGCATCTGGTGGTAAAAGTGCGCCTGCGCGTGAGGAGGTACAGCAGGAGATGATTGCTGCCGCGGAGGGTGCGAAGCGCAGAGCCTACAACACGCCGAAAGCGGAGGATACCACATGAGCTACTATGGAAACCTCTATCAGAATGAGGAACTGTCCCATCGAGCAAAGACAGTCTATATGTACCTCCATGATCGCTCAGATGCAGCAGGGGCCTGCTGGCCGGGCGTCAAGCGAATCGCCTCAGACCTCAAGCTATCCCGGCGCACGGTGCAGCGGGCTTTGGGCGACTTGGAGCAGGCGGGACTGGTCTCGCGCCAGTCCCGTTATCGGCCAAACGGCAGCCTGACCAGCAATCTGTATCAGATTGCCGCCAGAAAAGGAAAAAGATCACAGTCCTCCACCAAGGGAGGACTGTGAGCAAATACTGTCACGAGGGTAGCGTCATCATGGCGCATCCAGAAGGACTCACTCTATCGGAGATTATACGACAGAGAAGAAACAACTACTTATTGAAAACGTTGTGCTGCTAATTTACCTATTGCATCAAATATTCGTAACATAAGTACACTTTTACGAAACATTTTTATTTTTTTTTAGAAGAGTACGATGATAAAATAAACAACACAAAAAAGGAGGCTGCTTATGATGGAAACCAATAAAATCAGGTCATTAGATCCAACCAATCTTCGCATTACAGACATGAGGTTTGCGGATATTGATGGCGCACCGAAACGCTGCTCATTGCTGAAGATTTACACCAATCAAGGGCTGGTCGGATACGGCGAAGTGCGTGATGCTGCAAGCCGCACATACGCGATGATGCTTAAAAGCCGTTTGCTGGGAGAAAATCCTTGTAATGTGGATCGGCTGATTCACAAAATCAAGCAGTTCGGTGGTCCTTCTCGTCAGGCTGGTGGCGTATGCGGAATTGAAATCGCTCTGTGGGATTTGGCTGGCAAGGCGTATGGTGTGCCGGTCTATCAGTTGCTTGGAGGGAAATACCGTGATAAGATATGCATGTATGCAGATACCGATGTTGAGGGACGTCATACTGGACATGACATGGGAATGGCCCTTAAGCGCCGCATGGAAAAGGGATTTACATTTCTAAAGATGGATCTTGGCATCGGTATGCTCATGGATGAGCCGGGTACGTTGTGCGCACCGAGCGACTTCATGCACGACATGCAGGAATATGCAAATCAGCTGCTGGACGCACCGGCGGGCTCTATTACATCTGAAATGGTTTCAAAATCCGGGAGCTTTCAGATGATCACCACGCCGCACCACGCAACCGGTATTCAGATTACAGAAAAGGGCCTTGATATTCTTGAGGACTATGTGCGCGAGGTGCGTGATATCGTCGGATATGAGGTGCCAATTGCGATTGATCATTTTGGCCACGTCGGTATTGAAAGCAGTATTCGGTTTTGCAAGAGAATGGAAAAATACAATCTTGCTTGGGTTGAAGACATGGTTCCGTGGATTTACCCCAAACAGCTTGCCCGCCTGCACCACGCCAGCAATATTCCGGTTTGCACGGGAGAAGATATTTACCTGAAAGAGGGATTCGAAAAGCTGATGGATGAAGATGCGGTTTCGATCATTCATCCAGACCCTCTTACCTGCGGCGGTATTCTGGAGCTAAAAAAGATCGGCGATTTGGCGACAGAACGCGGAGTTGCTGTTGCAATCCACATGGCGGAAAGTCCTATCGCCTGTATGGCGGCGGTTCATGCCGCGGCGGCGATGCAGCATGTGTTAGCGCTTGAATTCCACTCCTCGGACGTGCCTTGGTGGGATGATATCGTTGTTGGTCTTCCGAAACCGCTGATTCAGGACGGTTTCATCAAGGTTCCGGAGACCCCCGGCCTGGGCATCGAGTGCCTCAACGAGAAGCTAATTGCCGAGCATATTTGCAAAAAGTGTCCTGGGGTTTGGGAAGCAACTGATGAATGGGATCATGAGTTCTCCAATGACCGTATCTGGAGCTGATTAAGTCAAAAGCAGCGCTTTGCCAACGGCAAGGCGCTGCTTTTTGGTACTCTTAGCTGCAAAAATACCTGTTGATTTAATTGCTGTTATAGACGTTGCATATACATTAAGCTGCTTCAAAGTATATAGTAAAGTATTTTTGTCCTATAAATAGTAGCATAGTCCATTGAATTATTTTGCGTTTTTGATAGAATGATGGAAAAATTAAACGAAATATTTGCCTTTTGAACGTGGAAATTGTCGATGCTGACAATTTCACTCCGCTACGCTGTGCGGGTAATAAAAGGTAAGACAGAGGAGAAAAAGCCAATGATTTTTGCAAGCCGGGAAGAAGTAATTGCGATGACCCCGGAATGGGACGGAGAGCGTTTTGAAGACGGGCGTCCAAAAGTTCCGGATTCCTATTTGGACGCACTATCCAAAATGACGCTTGAGGAGCTTTGGAAGCCTATTTTTGTTATGGGCTATGAGAGCCAGTTTGAGGGCGAGCTCAAAACGCTCCATGAGGAGTTTAACGCGGACGGCAGCGTAAATTGTAAGATGATTGGCCGGGCGCTGACCGCCTCTTATGCGCCGCGCCGCCCTGACTTTTTTGAGGTGGGAAACCGCGAAGCTGAGGCCCTCGGCCGCAGCGGGACGCCGAATCAGTGGGTCGTTGACAGCCTTCAGGACCGGGATATCGCTGTCATTGATATGTATGATAAGATCTACAAGGGGACATTTCTCGGCGGCAATCTGACGACCGCGCTGCACGCAAGGACCGGAAAGGGCGGCGCTGTGATCTGGGGCGGCATCAGAGACGTTGAGCAGATGAAGCAGGTGCCTGATGTACAGGTATATTACAGGGGCGTCGACCCCACTCCAATTCGTGATTTTGCCATGATTGGCTTTAATCGCCCGACACGCATCGGTAAAGCAATCTGCCTTCCTGGAGATGTGGTTTATGGCTGCGGCGGCGGCGTACTGTTTATTCCTCCGCAGCTCGTGGTCGAGGTCGTCGACGGCGCACAGAAGACTCAGGTCAAGGATTTGTTCGGCTTTGAGATGATCCGTGAAAACCGCTTTACCACGGCGCAGATTGATAAAAATATCTGGAGCGTAGAGATGCTTGATATGCTTCGGGAGTTTATCCGCACCGACGATCGGGCGGCGGAATATCGCGGCATTGACTGGACAAAGGAATATGAGCTGGCGCGAGCCGGCGGCGATGATTCTTCCGCACTCTAAAATGGGCTTTTAATGGCACCCGCCATTGAGCAAATAAAAAGAAAACATAGGAGGAAAACAAAATGAAAAGAATCTTTGCTCTGCTCTTGACCCTTTGCATGGCACTTTCTCTCTGCGCTTGCGGCTCCAAGGACACGGAGCAGCCGAAAAACGGTGACGATAAGCAGCAGGAAGTCACGACTGAACCTGTGACGCTGAAGATCAGCATTGCCGAGACCAGTACCGACATTAAAGCTGGCGTCCTTGCCGACATGATGGCAGAGGTCGAGCAGGCGACGGATGGGCGTATCAAGTTCGAGATCTACTATTCCAACGAGTTGGGCTCTCTCGCCGATGTTACCGAGCAGATGACCATGGGCGGCAATATCCTCGCGGGTACCTCCGGCGACTTTTACGCAGACTACGGCTGCCCCGACATTATGGCCTGCAATATTCAGTATGCGCTTCCCACCATCGAAGCGGTCAATAAGCTGAATGACTCCGAGCTTTTCGCATCCTGGTGTGACCAGATCGAGCAGGCTTCCGGCCTCAAAATCCTTTGCTGCAACTGGGCGTCCGCTCCGCGTAGTGTTCTTTCCACCAAGCCCATCAACAGCGTCGAGGATTTCAAGGGACTGAAGATCCGTGTTCCCGGTCTTGCCGCGGATGCCTTTTTCTCCAACCTTGGCGCCTCTACCATGACGATGCCCTTCTCTGATATCTACACCAATATGTCTCAGGGCATGGTCGAAGCTGCCGAGGCACCTCTGAGCACGCTGTACTCCTACTCTCTGCAGGAGGTTGCCAAGTACTGCTATCTCTCTGAGCACAGCCTCGCTACATCCTGCTGGGCTATGAGCGCTTCCATCTGGAATTCTCTGTCTGCCGATGATCAGAAGATTCTGCAGGACGCCCTGACCAAGTATGGCTCCATCTTCGCAGAAAAGGGCCTTGAAACGCAGGCTGAGTTCCGCGCCGAGCTGGAAACTGCTGGTGTGACGTTTGTTGAGCCCACCGCGGAAGACAAGGCTACCCTGCAGAAGGCGGGCTTTGATTCCTTTAGTGCATTCCCCAATATGAGCGAGGGAGTTGCCGACGAGCTTGCCAAGGTTATTGCCTGATGTTGCAAGAGGAGGGGCGGTTCATAGAGCCTGCCCCTCCTTTCCTGAAGAAAGGATTTTCGTATGAAAAAAGCGCTGATATGGTGTCTTAAAAATTGGGAAGAGGGAATTGCGGCAATTATGCTCTCCGCAATGACCATCACAGCAATTTTTAATGTTTTTACCCGATACGTGTTGCAACACCCTTTCACATGGGCGGAGGAATTGGAATGCATCTGCCTTGTGTGGTCTACCTTTATCGGTGCAGCCGCTGCCTACAAGCGTAATCTCCATTATGGCATGGATTTTCTTGTGGATCACCTGCCCTTTGGAGCAAAGCTTGTTCTGCGCCGGTTGATCACTTTTATTTGCATTTTTCTGTTTGCATACCTGACCTACCTTGCGTTCCTGTTCATGATGGCGGCGTATAAAACCACCAGCTTCTTCCGCCTGAGCTACCGTTACATTGACTTGGCTGCGGTGCTTGGATTTGCGAGCGTGACGATATACTCCATCATTTATTTTGTGGAGTCTTTCATTGATCCGGAAGGCTATATTGCACGGTATGTACCTGATTATGATGAAGCACAGGAAGGAGACATAAGCGAATGAACCTTGTTCCGGTTATTATTTTAGCGGTTTGCTTTGCTCTTGGTATCCCTGTGGCGTATTCCATGTGCATTGCCGTTATTCCGTATTTTATTATGGACCCCAATATGTCTGCGACTGTTATTATACAGCGTATGGTGTCCAACTCGGAGTCGCCGTCTATGATGGCTGTGCCGTTTTTCATTATCGCAGGATGCATTATGAACTATTCGGGCGTAACGACTCGTCTCCTAAATTTGGCGGATACAATGGTAGGCCATTTGACGGGTGGCCTTGGCCATGTTAATATTGTTCTATCTACCCTGATGGGTGGTATTTCCGGCTCTGGTGCTGCCGACGCAGCGATGGAATCAAAGCTTTTGGTTCCGGAAATGGTGAAGCGCGGTTACAGCAAGGCATATAGCGGTGCGGTTACTGCGGCGTCTGCGTGCATTACCCCCATTATTCCGCCGGGAGTCGGGCTTGTAGTTTTTGCTGTCGTATGTGAGGTCTCTGTTGGTAAGCTGATGTGTGCAGGGTATATTCCCGGACTAATGATGTGCGTTGGGATGATGCTGCTGAATGCGTATATCTCCAAAAAACGCGGCTATCATGGCGCACGTGCAAAACGGGCACCTGCAAGCGAGATTTGGAAGGCGGCAAAGGAATCCCTTTGGGCATTGGTGATCCCGTTCGGCCTGATTTTGGGCTTGCGTTTGGGTGCGTTTAATGCGACAGAGGGCGGCGCGCTGATCGCGCTCTATTCGCTCTTTATCGGCAAGTACATCTATAAGGAGCTTACATGGAAGCAGCTCCCCGGCATTATGGTGGAAGCGGTTCATTCGGTTGCGCCCGTTATGCTGGTGCTCTGCGCGGCGAACGTGTTCAGCTACTATCTGAGCTGGGAGCGCATCCCGCAGATGATCACCGCGAAGCTGATCGAGATGTCCGCAAGCAAGTATCTGTTCCTGCTGATGGTTGTTATTCTAATGGCCATTCTCGGCATGTTCCTCGATGGCATGGCTTGCATGATGATCGTTGCGCCTCTCCTGGCCCCTGTGGCGACCGCTCTGGATATCAATCTGATCCACTTCGGCATTGTGATGGTCCTTGACTGTGCGATCGGCGCGATCACGCCCCCGTTTGGTACCTACAACTTCCTTGTCGCGGGTACCATCAAATGTAGAACAGAAAGCTTGGTAAAAGAGATTTGGCCCTTCATCGGGGTTTGCATGATTGTTATGCTGTTGGTTACCTATATTCCATGGTTGGCTAAAATTGTTCCGATTTTGGTTTACGGAAGTTGCTGATATGAAAAACAGCGGATAAAACTGCATTTCTTTTGGGCGAGCTCAAGGTGGAGAACCGCTGGAAAAGTGTAACAAGGCAGTCTCCGGAATGGGGGACTGCCTTGTTGCACTTGAGGAATTTGTTGATGATAGAGGAAAGAAAATGAACCAGGAATACATTGCAAAGCTTTTTGCCCTGAGTGGGCAAAAAGCAATCGTTACTGGCGGCAGCCAGGGAATCGGCAGATCTGTTGCGGTCGCGTTGGCGGCCTTTGGCGCCGAGGTAACAGTGATCGGTCGGAATCAGACCCTGCTTGATGAGACGGTCCGGATGATTACGGAGAAGGGCGGCGTCTGCCATGGTGTAAAGCTCGATGTGACGGATTATGCCGGCGTGGAACAATTCTTTAAAGTCTATCGAGAGAAAAATGGACAGCTTGATATATTTGTTAACAACGCAGGCTATACGGTCAGAGCGGAGTTTATCGACACGGCGCCCGAGGACGTTGACGGATTGATCGAAACAAATCTGAAGGCATCCATTCACTTCCTGCAGCACGCGGGCAGAATCATGAAAGAACAGCGTAAAGGCAACATTGTTATCATAACCTCGGTGAACGCATTGAACGCACACCCCGGTCAGGGCATGTACTCGGTGACCAAGTATGCGTTGGAAGGCGTCATGAAGGCGATGGCAAGCACGCTCTCGCAGTACGGCGTGCGGGTCAACAGCTGCGCGCCCGGGGCCATCAATACCGCCATCAATGGGAAGGCAGATCCGACCTCGCTGGAGAGCGCGATGCGCAAGATCCCCATGGGGCGCTTTGGCGAGGCAGACGAGATCGGCAGCGCGGTGGCGTGCATGGTAAGCGACGCATTCAGCTATGTGACCGGCTCGACGATCGTGGTCGACGGCGGCATGATGCTCAAGGCGAAGTAAGATGATGAAGATCGGACAGGAGTTGGCGCGGGAAATCGAAGGAAGGGTCCCGCACGACAGAGAGATCTTCCTGTGGTGGCTGGGGCAAAGCGGCTTTGTAATTCGCAGCAGCAAGGCTTGCATCGTTGTTGACCCATATCTTTCAACGACATTGGAGGACGCAACGCGCGATCAGCCATGGAAACGTCACATTCGGATGATGCCAATCTGCGTAGATCCGAGTCAACTGAAGGTCGATGCCATTTTCTGCACACATGCGCACAGAGATCATTACGATCCGCCGACAGTACGCGCGATACAGAAATCGAATCCGAATATCCCTATTGTCGCGCCTTATGCCTGCGTTGAGATGGCGGAGCGTGACGGCCTTAAAAATGCGGTGCCCATTGACGCGGGCATAACACTTCGGTTCACGGACTTCGCGGTGACGGCGGTCCCGTCAAAGCATAACGAATTCGATCACCGGGCGGACTCAGGATATCCGTATCTGGGGTTTGTCTTTGATTTTGACGGGATTCGTGTGTATCACGCAGGCGACACATTATTGTATGACGGCCTGGCAGCGAAGCTGGGTGAACTGCGTGTCCAGCTTGCACTGCTGCCGATCAATGGCCGCACGCCCGACTTGATTGCAAAGGGGTTTGCCTCGAATATGAATTACCACGAGGCGCCGGAGCTTTGCAAAAGGGCGGGAATACACAATATGATTCCCTGCCACTATGATATGTTTACGATCAATACGGAGCAGGTGGGCAGGTTTGTTAACTACGCAAATAATTGCGCGCCTGATATTCGCTACTGGGTCCCTGTCATAGGCGAACCATGCGCTTTTAGCTTAAAGGGATTCTTGCCAAACGATAAGGAGTATGGAGAACAATGAAGATTGCATCCCACTATTTTGGCCAGCATCATGAGGTGCTTAAACACTACGCTCAACAAATGGGACTTGACAGCGTTGTCTGCACGGTACCGTTTGCTTCTGCACAGCCTGACTATGTAAATCCGTGGGACAAGGTTGCGCTTCGTGCACAGCAGCAGGCGATGGAGTCTTACGGACTAAAGGTTGAGGTGCTGGAGGGAATTAAATTCCTTGACGGTGCCAAGCTGGGGCGGCCTGACCGGGACGCTTGCATCGAGAGATTCTGCCAGATGTTGGAAAACATGGCTGTGCTTGGGATCGACACAGTCTGCTACAACTGGATGCCGGTTTTTGGCTGGTTCCGCACACGGCACGCCCTTCTGGAGCGGGGCGGCGCACTGGTGACCGGATTCCGTGAGGCGGATATGTGCCCCACAGATCGAACCGCTGCGGGAGAAGTGTCTGCGGATGAGCTGTGGAACAATCTCAAATACTTTATGGAGGCAGTCGTTCCGGTGGCGGAGACCTGCAAAATAAAGCTGGCGCTGCATCCGGATGACCCGCCGGTTCCAGCCCTTGCAGGAGTGAGCCGCATATTGACAAGCCCTGACGCAATGATGAGAGCAATCGATCTGGTCCCCAGCCCATACAATGGGATCACAATGTGTCAGGGGACCTTTGCGACAATGGGAGCCGATGTTCCGAAGGAAATTGAACGCTTTGGGGACAGAATATTCTTTGCGCACTTCCGGGACGTGAGAGGGACAAGTGATAATTTTACCGAGTGCTTTCCGGATAATGGAAAAACGGATATGTGTGAAGCGATAGCCGCTTATAAAAAGATCGGGTTTGATGGTCCCATGCGTATCGACCATATGCCGACGCTATACGGAGAGAGCAACGCGAATCCCGGCTATGCTACGCTTGGGTGGCTATACGCGGTGGGGTATTTGCGCGGCTTGATGGAGATGATCGAAAGATAGCGGACGCGGGGGAGAAGTAAAATGCAGTTTGAGCAGAGCGGCTATGATTTCTATATCGATGATATTTTGAACGTCGTCGATTTAAGCGCTGATAGAAGATGGAAGCTTAATAATCTCAGTTATCCCAATCAATGGGTCCTAAGCTATACTGTTAACGGAGACTCCATCGTTTATCAGATGAACGATACAACTGTTCCGGTGAAGAAAAACAGCATTTTGTTTTTTCCCGTTAACTTTCAACGAAGTGCCATCTGTGACTCTGACGAGCCTGCAAGACTGATCGTCATCAAATTCAGCATGAGACCGGCAAACAAGGAAACGGATGACATTCTGCGCTCAATCCCCAATTATATTCCAACAACGCCGGTAACGATGCAAAAGATGTTCGAAACGGTGGGAGACATCTGGTGCAGAAAGCATCCCGGATATGCAATTCGCTGTAAAGGATTGCTATACGAGCTTCTGTATGAGCTCTTAAATCAAAGCGAACTGATGAAGAACCGGCATCAGTATGATAAGCGGTTAAAGAAGGCAATAGAGGCAATAGAAAGCACGGACTCTCGTCATTTTTCTGTACAGGAGCTGGCTTCCTTGTGCGAATTGTCCCCCTCGTATTTTCAGAACATTTTCAAGCAGTATACAGGGTATTCGCCAAATCAATATCAGAACTACATCAAGATGGGACGAGCGCGCGATCTGCTTCTTAGCGGTCACTACACAGTAACTGAAGTTGCATCAATCCTTGGATACATGGACGTTGGATATTTTTGCCGTATCTTTAAAAAAGTTATGGGAGTATCACCGAAACAAGCAATAAAGTAATGGTTACGATTGAGAAATTTGGAGAGACATCGAAGGGCGAAGACGTATATGCGCTTACCCTGAAAGACGGCGCGGGAAATAGTGCTGTTTTCTTGAATTATGGCGCAACTATGCAAAGCTTTAATGTGGCATTGAGTCGCGGGCGGCAAAGAGATATCTGTCTTGGCTACGATACGATAAAGGAATATGAAGAAAACAACGGGTGCTTCGGAGGAACAATAGGCCGCTGCGTAAATCGAATTGTTCCACCCGAAGTGACTATTGACGGTAAGCTGTACCACTTGGACGAAAACCGCCCCAATATGCATATTCACGGGGGAAGTAACGGCTTTCACCAGAAAATATGGTCTGCGGAACGAGATGGTAATATTGCTGTATTTCGCCTCACGTCCGCCGATGGAGAAAATGGGTATCCTGGAGCTTTGACTGTTGAGGTTAAAATCTGGTTTGCTGAAGCAGGCTTGCTTGAGATGCAGTATGACGCTTATGCGGACCATGCAACGATCATCAACCTGACAAATCACAGTTATTTTAATTTGGATGGTCATAATGCAGGAGATGCGCGCTTGCAAAAATTAAGCATTTTGTCAACGGAATATGCGACCATTAAAAATGGGATTCCTGATGGAAATCGAGCGACCGTGTTCAATAGTCCGATGAACTTTGTCGATGGGCGAACCATATACTCCGAAAGCAAGCCGCCACTCGACACAAATGGGTATGATTTGTGTTATTTGCTCAAGGGGCGGGGCATTCAAAGGGTTGCGACCATCACAGCTCAAGACGAAACCATCAGTATGGATGTGTACGCAGATTTCCCGGCAATTCAATTCTATGATGGTTGGGGAATCTCACCAAGAGCAGGAAAAAACGGTGCTGTTTATACGGCGAACAGCGGAATCTGTCTGGAGCCGGAGTATGTTCCCAATGCGGTCCATATCGCGGCCTTTGAAAAACCGATCTTCTCCGCGAACACACATTTTCGGCATACGATCCGATATTGCCTGAGATCGAAATGTAGGGAATAACGATGATATACCAGGAAAGGTCCTTTCAGACGCGGGGCATGTTTTTCAGAACATTTTATTCTACAAGTGTATCTGGAAAAAGGCCCAGAATACAGCATAGTCACAAATTGCCGGAAATTGCTCTTGTTTTATCCGGCTCCGGTATTTATGAGGCGGACGGAAGCGTGTACCCATTTAAGGAAGGCGACGTTTTCTTTTTCGCGGGAAATGTAGCGCATTACATTACGCAAATTGACTCCGACAGACCGCTTTTGTTCTTCAACCTGCATTTTGATGACGCTGCATTTTTGGCTGGGAACAATCATGTAGTCAATTGCCTTTTCTGCCCTGCGAAAGAAAGAATATCAACGGATGAGCAGAACAATATAAGCCCTTCCGAAATCATGAGGCACATACATGACGAAAGAACGGCTCGTCACGTTGGATGGGAAATGCAGGCAGAAGCAAACGTGCTGAACCTGCTTGTGTGGTGGATGCGGTACAGTCTTGCAGTTGAAGATACCTCCAGACCGTGGCAGAACAACGAGCAGATTATGCGTGCAGTTCATTACATCTCAGAACATTTGACGGAGGATTTGCGTCTTGACGTGCTGGCAAGGGAGGCGGGACTAAGCAGAACTTATTTCTCATCCGTGTTCCACGCGGCAACAGGATCGAAGGTCTGGGAATATATCACAAGGAAACGGATAGATCTTGCTATGCAATGGTTGGCGGGTTCCGACTGCTCAATCACAGAAATTGCTTTGCGATGTGGGTTTAACCATACAGCAAGCTTCTATCGACTATTTAGGCGACATGTTGGACAGGGACCTTCGGAATTCAGAAAGGCTATCAAAGCGACCATCGAGGATGCATAACACCATTAGCAATATCTGTAAGGGAAAGGAATTACTATGAATAATGCATTAGAAAGACTTTATAACGCCGCGGTGGTGCCGGTCGTCGTGCTCGACGACGCGGCGGATGCGGTGCCGACGGCTAAGGCGCTGCTCGCGGGCGGCGTGGACGTGATGGAGATCACGTTCCGCACTGCGGCAGGCCC
>ENA-ORPH01003271-ORPH01003271.1-human-gut-metagenome-genome-assembly--contig:-NODE-3271-length-12189-cov-3.952530_pt1 | contig 12189 bp, 10 predicted proteins | sample MGYA00242142_ERZ509074 | MGnify/ENA primary metagenome ERZ509074 (study PRJEB26280, sample SAMEA2338724) | human gut metagenome | biome: human gut; feature: human-associated habitat; material: faeces... | reverse complement strand
CATCATTGGGGCCGAAAGACGGTTGTTCGGAAGGCATATGTAAACTTATATCAGGTCAATATTTTTTGAACCCAAATGCTTATCTTTAATTATCAATCTCTGTAAACCTTTTTCAGGACGGGACAATCGTAATATTGCACCCGGAACAGCCCCGGCATCGGGAGTTGCGGCGGAGGATTCCGAAAACTTCGGGAAGAGATTCTCCGGTGCGGATTCTTCGCCTCACATGAGGCGAGCGAGTAAGTTTGTGTTTTCGTAAACGAAAACCTACCTGCGCCGAACATCCCGTTGGTCTAACTCCTGCAAACAAACCGATGAAACAAACACAGAACAAGGGCGGCCGGAATTGAATAAAGGTCGTGTTCGCCAATATATCGTCAGTACGCGGCTCGATACGGAGCATTATTTACGTCTTCAGTCATTGGCCCGTACTTCGGGACAGCGTTCGGCGGAAATCGTCCGACAACTGCTTCAGACGGGAGAGGTACGAGAACGCCTGCGTCGCGAGCATCTGGATTTCATAACCCAGCTCAAAGGCATAGCTCGCAACTTGAATCTACTGACACGGCTTGCCCATGCGAAAGGATTTTCAAGTGTCGTATCCCGTCACGCGACCATCATGGCAAGCCTCGAAGCCCTGCTAAAACAGATCCGTGATGATCGGTAAAATCATTGCCGGTTCATCCTTTGCCGAGACTGTCGGCTATGTGATGAAGGAACTGTCGCGCGTCCTCGATGCCGAAGGCGTAACCCCGCCGGAGGTAAAGAACATAATCGAGGATTTTAAGGATCAGACCCGACTGAACCCTCGGTTGAAAAACACGGTCAGGCATATCTCCCTCTCGTTTTCGCCGAAAGATGCACCGCCCATGACCGATGCGCTGATGACGCAGATCGCCAAAGAATATATGCAGAAAATGGGTATTACCGACACGCAATATCTGCTGGTACATCACCTCGACCAGTCCCATCCTCACTGCCATCTGGTCTACAACCGGGTCGGGAACAAGGGGCAGACTATGTCGGAAAAGAATATCAAAATACGCAATACGAAAGTCTGCCGGGAACTGACCGAGAAATACGGGTTGCATCTTGCGCAGGGAAAGGACAGCGTGCAGCGGAAGCGATTGCGCGAACCGGACAAGACCAAATACGAAATATATGATGCGATCAAAGGGTGGCTGCCCAAGTGTAAGAGTTGGAACGATCTGGAAGATAGATTAAAAGAGCAAGGTATCAACATCCGCTACAAGTATTGCGGAAATACCGACCGAAAACAAGGCGTTCTATTTTCAAAAAACGACTTCGAGTTTTCGGGGTCGAAGATCGCCCGGCAATTCAGCTTCTCGAAACTGAATCGGCATTTTGCGTACGCGCAACAGCAAACCCGACATCGAAGCGCTATTGTCAAAGACTTCCATGCGGCAGCAGGCACCTACCGTTCGGCCTTCTCCGGTCTGTTCGGAACGGGTGGCGGAAAGACTGACACGGATAGGCCGACGGTCAATTTCGGCGGTAATATCGGCGAACTTCCGTTGCCACCGAATAGTTCGCCGGTCGAATTATCCTTCGCTCAATTGCAACGCAAACCCGGCGAGAGTCCCGAAGAGTACCTCGCCCGCATCACGGCATTGCTCAATACCGTCGCCGAAGCGATGGCGATTGCCGTAATGGAGCGGAAACGTCGCTTGCGAGAACGCATGACCAAACCCAAACAGAAATTGTAAACAGGAAGCGATACAACCATGAAAGAGAATAATATGATGTCCTACGAAATGTATGAGGACTTCAAAAAGACGATGGTCAAAACCATCAAGACCGAACTATCGGCAAAAACAGCAAACAATAATCAATCAAGTGACAATGACTTGTCGCAACGATTGGAGCAAATCGTATATACAGAACAAGAGCGGCATCAGGCGATAATAATCCAGCTTGTCGGACGATTGGAGAGCATAGAGCAGAACTATACCAAAACGCAAACCGGTATCGATAATCTGCAAGCATCTGTCGAGGCAATCAAAATCCCAGCCGAACTGCCGCCGAGAATATCCCAACACCGAGTGATTTTCAGCTCCAAATCCCCATTCGTCATTTATTTAGTGCTATTTCTTTTCATAAGCTGCATGATCTTGTCGTCGGCACTCTATTTCGCTACCCGACCGAACCATGACCGCATCGACAACGACCTGAAATACCGCTATATAAAGATGAAAGGCGAAGCGACACCCGAACGCATCGCCGAACTGGAAGAGCTATTCGAATTAAACCGCGACAACGCAAAAATCCGTCAGATGAAAAAAGACGTTGAAGAATATGAACACACTATCCGCCAGAAAATCGAACTTGAAGAACAGGCGAGACTGAAAGAACGGGAAGTCGAAAAACTTAACAAAAAAGCTTCTCGATTAAAAAGAGAGCATTAGGTCTTTTGGAGTTATAGCTAACAATTTCATATCTTTATGCGAAATATGTTTCGTTTTGTCCACAAAATATATGAATAGGATTAAGGAAGTGCTTGAATAAAAGTGTGTTAAACAGATATGACTGACCGAACAATTCGGTAAGAGTTTCAGTATGATAAATGCCTATGCCTGCAATCGTCGTCAACCTAATCTGGAATTGCTCTTTGAAATTGCACGCATTCTTCAAGTCAACCTAATGATTTAATCAGTAGCAAATAATATAATATGGCAATCAAGAAATCGGAATTATATAGTACCCTTTGGAAATGTTGCGATGAGTTACGCGGAGGTATGGATGCAAGCCAATACAAGGATTATGTATTGGTGATTCTGTTCGTGAAATATATCAGCGACAAAAGCCGCAACGACCTTAATTTCATGATAGATATTCCCGCCGGCTGCCACTTCGAGGATTTTGTCGCTTTGAAAGGCCATGCCAATATCGGCGAAGAGATGAACAAGAAAATGGCGGCTTTGTCCGAAGCTAATCAGTTGGACGGAGTGTTTATCGCGGATTTCGATGATGAAACCAAACTCGGCAAGGGCAAGGATAAGGTTGAAACATTAAGCGGACTTATCGGTATATTCCAAACATCAGATCTCGATTTCAGCAAAAACCGTGCGGCTGATGACGATCTTATAGGCGATGCCTATGAGTATTTGATGAAGAATTTTGCAACTGAAAGCGGAAAAAGCAAAGGTCAATTCTATACTCCTGCGGAGGTTAGCCGCGTCATTGCAAAGGTTTTGGGGCTCGACAAGGTGAACAGCATCCGTACCACCATCTATGACCCGACATGCGGTTCCGGTTCATTGCTTCTTCGCGCCAAAGCCGAAACTCCCACGGATGCGACCTTGTACGGACAGGAAAAAGACAATGCCACAGTCGGGCTGGCGAAAATGAACATGATTCTTCACAACGACCCCTATGCAACGATCAAACAGGGCGACACGCTCAACGACCCTCAATATAAAGACGATTCGGGAAATTTGCAGACATTCGATTTTGTGGTTGCCAATCCTCCTTTTTCTACCAAATCATGGTTGAAAGGAGCAAAAGAAGAGGATCAATATAAGCGCTGGGGATCGTCAATCGGCATTCCTCCAGAGAAAAACGGCGACTACGCCTTTCTGCTCCATATCGTTCGGTCAATCAAACAAACAGGATGCGGTGCTTGTATCCTTCCGCACGGCGTGCTATTCAGAGGCAATGCCGAAGCGCAAATCCGTAAATATCTTGTAGCCGAAAAACGATATATCAAAGGCATTATCGGTTTGCCTGCCAACCTTTTCTTCGGGACCGGAATACCGGCCTGCATTATCCTTATCGAAAAATCCGAAGCCTCCAACCGCAAAGGTGTTTTTATGATCGATGCAAAATTCGGCTTCATGAAAGACGGAGCGAAAAACCGGCTGCGCGAACAGGATATCCGTCGTATCGTAGACGTTTGGCAGACCCAACGCGATGTCCCACATTTCGCCCGATTCGTTCCGATGGAAGAGATCGAACGTAATGATTACAATCTGAATATTCCGCGTTATATTTCAGCTCCCGACACCGAAATTTTGCAAGACATCGACGCGCATTTGCGCGGTGGGCTGCCTGCGCATGATATTGAACAACTTTCCGACTATTGGCTGGTCTGTCCCTCTTTACGCGAAGATCTTTTCCGACCGCATGTCTCTCGCACGGGATATTTCACGTTGAAATGCAAATCGTCAGCCGTGCACGATACAATTATGGCCAACACCGATTTCCTTAATCAGACCGAAATTTTTTATCGAAGTTATACCGAATGGTGCGATCGACACCGCGCAAACCTTTACGCCCTTACTACGGGATTTGCGCCGAAACATCTTATCGAAGAATTGAGCGATTCGCTGCTCTCTATTTTCAAGCGGGATGAATCACTGGTTGATGCCTATGATGTGTATGACTGCCTGATGAACTATTGGAGCGAAACCATGCAGGATGATTGTTATCTGATCGCTGCCAACGGATGGAAAGCGGGGCTATATACGCCGCAGCCGGCGGCTAAAAAGAGAGATGCAAAGCCGAAAGAGAAGAAAGCTTCCGCACCGGAGGATGTCGTGTGCGACTTATTGCCCGTTTCGATTGTGATCGACGAGTATTTCGCGAAGGAGAAGCATCTTATTACGGCTTCCGACGAGTTATTGAGCGACAAAGAAAACCAATTAAATGAAATGCTGGAAGAGCACTCGGAAGGCGTATTAGACGAAGATAATTTTGCCGATGGAAAGTTCTCCGACAGCAACGTCAAAAAACGAATCAAAGCACTCGACAAAAAATCGGATGCCGATGAAATAGCCATTCTTACGCAATATCTCAAATTGAAAGAGGATATTTCGCTGACGAAGAAAACGCTGAAAACTTTGAAATACGATTTACTTACGGCTTTGATCGTCAAATATGCTGGGCTTACAGAAGACGATATCAAACGCTTGGTTATCGAAAAGAAATGGTTTGCTACTCTTTCGGCTCGGCTCAACAGTGAAATGCATCGCATCGGTCAACAGCTGACCTCGAAAGTTTCGGCACTTGCCGAACGCTATGCACAAACGCTTCCGGAAATCGACGCCAAAATCACTGATCTCGAAGTCAAAGTCGCCGCACACTTGAAACAAATGGATTTTAATAAATAATGAAATGGGAAATTTAGGACAATGGATATCTTTCGGAATGTTGTTGAATTTGAACCAAAGATATAATCAAGGCCAAAACATTAACAAAGATGAACTGCATACGACAATAGAGAGTTGCAAATACTCGCATAACCGTGATGTCGATAACCATAACACGCTCACCACAGAGCAAAAAGAAAAACGCAAACGGTTGTTCTCTAAAATGGCAGATGCGGCAAAAGATTATATCGAGCAACGTTTGCGCGATGAAAATAAATTGAATGAATAATAAAAATGAAGAGAGATATCGATATAATTTTATCACTTATTGCTCTTGTAGGAGTTATCATATTGGCAATGCTATGGTGTTGCCGTTCGATGTCGTTATCAGCCATATCACTCGATACTTTTATCGGTGTAATGGCCGCAACGATAGGTCTACTGGTAACATTTGCAATCGGCTGGCAGGTTATCAATGCGTTGGATATTAAAAGCAAACTTGCCGAAATTGAAAAGTTGAAAGATGAAATTACCGAGCAACGAACCGAAATTAACAGGTTGGTCACTCGAAGTAAATTCGATTCTAATGTAAATCAGAGCTATACGATGCATAAACTCGGCTCTCATCACAAAGCCTTTGCATGTACATTGGAAGCGATAAAATATGGATTAGCTTTGGAGGATGCTTACGAAGAACTGGATGTGTTACTCGCCAATCTGAAAGTCTTTGCAGTAAATTCACAACGGGAACATTGTTATCAATCCGAGCGTGATATGATGGTTGCAGCAGATGAGGCGATTCGAAAATCGCCTAAATTTGCTCTTATCAAAGACAAATACACGGATGCACTATCGGAATACAACAAGTTTTTCAGCCACGTATTTCCAGACCCCAAAGACAAAAAGACAACGCATAAATGAAAATACCGCAAGGATATAAACAGACTGAGCTGGGAATTATTCCGGAGGAATGGGAGGTTGTAAAACTTGGCAACCTTGGTGTTACATATACCGGACTATCTGGCAAAAGGAAATGCGATTTTGGTTGGGGTTCTGCCAAATATATACCGTTCTTGAATATTCTTAACAACCCTCAAATTGATATTGACGATTTAGAATATGTTAATATCATGCCTAATGAGGTTCAAAATGCGGTACAGAATGGAGATTTATTTTTCAATACATCATCCGAAACGCCGGAGGAAGTCGGTATGTGCTCTGTATTGACTAATAAAATAGAAAATACATATTTGAATAGTTTCTGTTTTGGGTATAGATTATTTGACAACAATGAAGCTGTTGGTATATTTTTATCATATTATTTCAGGAGTGCTGTTGGCAGAGTATTAATGTCTGTTTTAGCCCAAGGGGCAACAAGATATAATTTGGCTAAAACCACTTTTTTAGAATCAACTATTGCCTTGCCTCCGATTGAAGAACAGCGACGGATTGCCGAAGCATTGAGCAATGTGGATGCGCTAATTGCGGCACTCGACAAGAAAATCGCAAAAAAACGCCTTATTAAACAAGGCGCAATGCAACAACTTCTAACCGGCAAAAAACGACTTCCTAATTTCTCAGAGAAATGGGTTTCTAAAAAATTGGGAGAAATATCTCGCATAAAAACAGGTAAACGGAATGGAGATGAACAAGTCAAGAATGGTAAATATCCATTTTTCGTTAGGTCAAATGTTATTGCTCGTATTGATTCTTATTCATTTGACGGTGAAGCTATTTTAGTCCCCGGCGAAGGTGGAATCGGAGCTATATTCCATTATGTTAATGGAAAGTTTGACTATCATCAACGGGTCTATAAAATTAGCGACTTTGCCGATGCAATATACGGGAAATATGTATATTACTATATGCAAAGATATTTTGGCGAGTATGCACTGTCTTTGTCTGTAAAGGCTACCGTTGATTCTTTGAGACTTCCAACTTTTGAAGAATTTAGCATAGCTTTACCAAATAACATAGAAGAACAACAAGCAATAGCAACAATCCTTTCCGACATAGACAAGGAGATTGCAGATTTGGAAGTATGTCGCGATAAGTACAAACTTATCAAAAGCGGTATGATGCAGAAATTATTAACCGGACAAATACGTTTAGTTAAGCCGTTAGCGCCGATTATTCCGCTTGAAACTCCAGATGCTCAAATTCGTGAAATTCCTCTGCAAACACATGTAGTTGCCGGACATATCGTAAATGCATTATATCAATCATCAGGATGGGGACGTACCAAATTGCAAAAAACGTTGCATTTGGTCGGGTATCATTGCCAACTCGATTTCGGAAACGACTATATTCGCAATACGGCAGGACCAGACGATCAGGTGATGATGAATCACATCGACAGTAAGTTCAAGCAATATCGTCATGTCAAAATAGAGGCAAAAAAAGAGAATGGCAAGACACGATATAATTATATTCCTACTACAATGATCGACGAATTGGAACAGGTGTATGAAACATATCCTCAAACAATTCGCCACGCAGTCGATTCTTTGATAAACAAAATTAAAAAGATGGATTTGGCCCGTGCGGAGATTGTTTCGACGCTATATGCCGTATGGAACAACCGAATCATAAAAGAGGAACCGATATCCGACGATCTGTTACTGGAAGATTTCTATGCTTGGAGTAAGCACAAATCGGATTTCAGTCGAGACCTTGTATTGCAAGGATTAATTTATATGCGCAAGGAGGGAATTATTCCGATGGGCTGGGGAAAATATATTGGTAAGAAATAAGAACATGGACACAAACATCGGGGCAAAGGAACGAATCTCGCAGGAACGGCTTGTCGGGCTGTTTCAAAACATATTGCAATACGATTATCTCGGTAATTGGGAATACCGCGAAGGCAATGCGAATGTAGAGGAGGCGTTGTTGCATCGTTATTTGAAGAGACGGAGTTATGCCGATAAGGAGATCGACAAGGCCGTTGCGAAACTCAAACAAGCAGCGGCCAATATCGGCATAGGTTTGTACAACGCCAACCATGAGGTCTATACGTTGCTACGTTATGGCGTAAACGTGCAGTCGGAAGTATCGGAGCACAAAAAGATGGTACACCTTATCGACTGGGCGAACCCGATGGAGAATGATTTTCAGATTGCCGAAGAGGTGACTGTACAAGGCAAAAGCGACCGCCGCCCCGATCTGGTCATTTATGTCAACGGAATCGCCGTAGCCGTCATCGAGCTCAAACGCAGCAAGGTGTCCGTTCATGAAGGGATTCGTCAGAACATCCGCAATCAAGAAGACGAATATATTCCCCGATTCTTTACGACCGTACAATTGCTGTTCGCAGGTAATGATACCGAGGGGCTGCATTACGGAGTAATCAAAACACCCGAAAAGTTCTGGCTTCGTTGGAAAGAACCGTGCGGCGAACCGTGTGAACCTTCTCTGTTTACACCAGATCGTCATCCGAATGAACTGGATCGCAGCGTTTTGCAATTTTTCGAACCGCATCGACTGTTGGAATACATACACGATTTTATTATTTTCGACGGCGGCCGCAAAAAGACAGCCCGACCGAATCAATATTTCGCAATCAAGGCGGCGCAACCACGTGTGCGTAATAAAGAAAGCGGCATTATCTGGCATTCGCAAGGTGCAGGGAAAAGTCTTACGATGGTTTGGTTGGCACAGTGGATTCGCGAAAATGTTGTGGATGCCCGAGTGGTCGTCATCACCGATCGTGACGAACTGGACAAACAGATCGAAACCGGATTCAAGGATGCGGGTGAGAAAATCCGACGCGCCCGAAGCGGAGCACAATTGGTCTCGATGCTCAATGAAGCCGAACCGTGGCTGATTTGCACCCTCATCCATAAATTCGGCAACCGAAACGATAACGACGGCATATCAGTCGGAGGGAAAAAAGCGGTAAAATCGCTCGATTTCTATTTGGAGGAGGTTGCAAAGAAGCTTCCGCAGGGGTTTCAGGCCAAAGGCAATATCTATGTCTTTATCGACGAGTGTCATCGCTCGCAGGGCGGTATGCTGCACGAAGCGATGAAGCATATCATGGGTGAACGTGTCATGTTAATCGGCTTTACCGGAACCCCATTATTGCATACGGACAAGAAGAAATCCATCGAGACATTCGGTTCATACATACACAGCTATAAATTCCACGAAGCCGTTCGAGACAAGGTTATCCTCGACCTACGCTACGAAGCCCGGAATGTGGAGCAATTCCTCGGCAAGCGCGAAAAGATCGACGAGTGGTTCGATTCCAAGACAGCAGGGTTGAGCAAGGTCGCCCGGTCGCTACTGAAAGCGCGCTGGGCGAAGATGGAAAAATTGTTCAGCAGCAAGGAACGTATCCATCGCATCGTGGCGGATATATGCCAAGATATGGATACGAAACGGGCCCTGTCGGGCGGATACGGCAATGCAATGCTTGTAGCCGATTCTATTTATCAGGCCTGTCGCTATTGGGAGGTGTTCCAATCTACTGAATTGAAAAGGCATTGCGCCGTTGTGACGAGCTACGATGCGAACAGTTCGTCGGAAAAGGACGAATACGTCGGCGAAGGCGAAACGGAAGATTTTACCAAATACGAAATCTACAAAAGAATGATCGGCGACCGCACGCCCGAACAGTTCGAAGCATGGGCGAAGAAGGAATTCATAGAACATCCAGCAGATATGAAACTGCTGATCGTCGTGGATAAATTGCTCACCGGATTCGATGCGCCGTCGGCTACCTACCTGTATATCGACAAAAAGATGCGTGACCACAACCTGTTTCAGGCGATTTGTCGCGTGAACAGAGTGGACAGCGACGAAAAGGATTTCGGTTATATCATTGATTATCAAGATTTGTTTGGTGCTATCAAAAATGCAATTGAAGATTATACGAACGGGGCGTTCGATCAATATGACGCTGCAGATATTCAAGGCTTACTGACCAATCGTCTGACCGAGGGACGCAAAGGGTTAGAAGAAGCCATACAAGCGGTATATACATTGTGCGAACCCGTAAATCCGCAAACGCAAGCCGGATATTTCGCCTATTTCGTTTATTCGGAAACAACGCCAATCAAGGAACAGCAGGATGAATGCAAAGCGAATGCCGCGAAGCGCGAAACATTCTATAAACAGGTGTCGGTTCTCGTCCGTCGATATATTGATATTGCCAACGAAATGGCGGCGGCGGGATACACGAAAGAAGAGGCCAAGCATATCAAACAGCAGGTCGATTATTTCAACAACCTGAAAGATGAAATAAAACTCAAAAGTGGCGATGCACTTGATTTGAAATTGTATGATCCGGCCATGCGCCAGTTAATCGACAACTACGTGCGGGCCGACGACAGCGAGAAACTGGTCGAGTTGGCTGATGTTTCTTTTCTTGATTTGCTTGATATTGACGGCGTACAAGCCATCGAAGCTCTTCCTAAGAATATTCGGCAGAACGAGCGCTCTGTTGCCGAAGTGTTGGCTGCCAACATGCGCAAGATGATTATCAGCGAGCGACCGAACAATCCCGCTTATTTCGACAGAATGTCAGATTTGCTGAATCAATTATTACAGAAACAGCACGATGGGAAATTGCAATATAAAGAGTTGATCGAACAGCTTATCGAAAAGCTCAAAGAAATGCGTTCGGAAACACGTACGAAATATCCGACAACGCTCGATACCAAAGGAAAACGTGCCCTATACGATAATCTGGATCATAACGAAGAACTCGCAATTCGCGTACACAATGCCGTAAAAGCTAATGCCCGAGATGGCTTCAGGGATGTAAGCGGCAGCGGATTGAAGATGAAAGCAGTGCGCAAAGCCGTCCGCAATGCTTTACCAGACACGACAGAAGACAAGATTGATGATATTATGCAAATTATCATCTCACAAAAAGAGTATTGATGACTGTTATCACCCTATCCGATCTGTCTGCCGAGATTGAGTGGAAGGCTATCAAAAACGTGCATTTGACCATCTATCCGCCCGATGCGCGAATACATGTCTCTGCTCCCCTTGCCATGACAGAAGATGCTATCAGGTTATTTCTAATAACTAAACTTCCGTGGATTCGGCAACGTGTGTCGCAGATTCTCGATCAAAACCGCCAGACGCCTCGCGAATATGTTTCGGGAGAAAATCACTATTACAAAGGACAACGGTATCGTTTGAAAGTCGTTTACGACCATATTCCTGCAAAAGTCGAAGTGCAAGGGAACGAATATCTTGTTTTGCATGTTCGCGAAAACTGCCCGTTGGAACGCAGAGCCGAGATACTTAAAGAGTGGTATCGTGCAGAGTTGAAAAAACTGTTGCCTGCTTTAATTGCCAAATGGGAAAAAATTCTGGATGTTCGGGCAAATAAATGGGAGGTAAAACAGATGAAAACCCTGTGGGGAAGTTGCAATCACCGGACACGAAATATCATCTTTAATCTGGAGCTTATCAAAAAGCCGTTGCATTGTATCGAGTATATCGTTGTCCATGAGTTGCTGCATATCAGGGTGCGATTGCACAATGAAGAATTTACAACTTTACTGAACCGCTATTTTCCCAATTGGAAGCAGCTGAAAGAAGAGTTGAATGAATTTATCGTGTAGGTATTACAAATGTATGACAAACAAAAAAGAAAACCGCGTTACAAGTTACTGCAACGCGGTTTCATCAAGGTCTGATGCGGAGGACAAATTCAAAAAAAAATTTTATCAGATACCGAAGCAAATCACTCCGGGACTTGACATTGGCAAAGGCTGTCCCGAAATTGCCCGGTCGGAAAATTTTTCGTATCTTGCAGTAGGTTATTTGAAATGCGGTATTTGAGCGCAACAAGCTGAAAATAAACCGTTACCTTTTCGTTACCTACTCTCTTATACAAAAATGTAACGACCCGATAAATCAAGTCGTTACATCACTTTAATCCCAAACCCGTCGTGGTTCCCGCCGGAATTTTTACGGATCGGACAGCCCCCCCCCGGATCAGAACTCCGAGGTGAAGTGGAAGCGGATGTCCTTGAAATTCTCCTGCGCCAGCGCCAGCCCGTAGCTCGTGTCGGCGAGGAAGACGTCGCGGCCGTGCTTGTCGACGGCCATGTTCGTA
>ENA-ORPH01003266-ORPH01003266.1-human-gut-metagenome-genome-assembly--contig:-NODE-3266-length-12207-cov-3.430876_pt1 | contig 12207 bp, 7 predicted proteins | sample MGYA00242142_ERZ509074 | MGnify/ENA primary metagenome ERZ509074 (study PRJEB26280, sample SAMEA2338724) | human gut metagenome | biome: human gut; feature: human-associated habitat; material: faeces... | reverse complement strand
TTATCAAAAAATTTAATAACAATTTGAGTACTACCTATTTCCATAAAGTCAATTTTTACTAAATATTGATTATTACTATATGTAGTTGTACAGGATGCGACATCAGGATTAGTAGAATAAATTAAATAATTATTACTTTGTGCATATATATAAGGCGTTACAATTATATTAAAACTTATTGTATCTAATACCATAACATTATTTTTTTGATATTTATTTAAAACAAAGGTTTTATTATTTAATGTAGGATTTTCAATAGCTATATATTCAATTTTATTATTAGGATTATCCATCACAAAAAGGGTAAAACTAATCTTTTGGGTCTCATCATATCGATATTTTATTGTAACTTGTGTTTTTCCAACTTGCTTAGCAATTAAGTATCCATTATCAACATAAGCAATATCGGTATTTGCAACCTCTACTATAAAATCATCTTTCTTTAATATATTATTTGATCCCAATACTTCAAGATTAACTGCATCTCTTTCATACATTTCATATATAAAATTATTTTCTACTATTTGTAAAGTAGGATTTTTTAACGTTAAATTATCAAATATTTGCGGTTTTATCTCAAATTCTAAAGTCTTATTTAATAAATTATTATATTTACTAGAAATATCAATTGTTGCTTTGCCAACACTATTACAAACAACTGTTGCAACATATGATTCTACACTTTTATAAGACAAATTATCAGTCTTTATTGAAAAATTTACCATAGCATTATTTGAAATATTGCAAGAGGAATTAATTGTTATTACATCTCCAACATATATATCATAGTCTCTAATGCTACCACTTATTTCTTTATTATTAATATATATAGCATTAATATTAATATCATCAGCAATCTCAACTTTATCTAATACATTATATATTTCAATATGAATCATATCAAAATATTTACTATCTACTAAACTTTTTACTGTAATTGTTACTTGACCATTTTCCTTAGCATAAAGATAGCCATCATTGACCATACATATATTTTCATCACTAGAGATCCATTCAAGTTTGCCTAGGGCCACACTACCGCCTACATTAATATTAAGTTTTTTAATCTCTCCTTTAATCAGTTGCAAGTTTTGATTATATTCATTTGAAAATTCTAATTTGTTCTTTCTTTCAATAACCTTAATCTTCACAATATCATAAAGATTAGCATCATTTTTATTAGTAACTCTAATTGTTGTTTCACCTATTTTTTTTCCATATACACTACCAGTTGTCGATACTGAGGCAACACTTTGATCGGTACTTAACCAATTATAATTCCAAGCATTAATCGTTGTAGCTATATTTGCCTTTAAAGTTAATTGAAGGGTATCACCTAAATAAACGATGTATTCACCATTTAATTTCTCATTAATTTCAATTTCGGTTAAAATATTTTCTATTTGCTTTTTTTCACTAGTTTCTTCAAAATTAAAAATACTAAATAGGCCACCTTTTTCTTTAACTTTAAAAACATCAATGGCAATCATAAACATAAGTAACAAGATTACTATTATATATATAATATTTTTCTTTTTCACTCAATACCTCCTACAATTTTATGTGGTATTTGATTAAGATTTTGCCAATTTGGTTTCAAAATAATTTCAAAAGTATTTTCAATTGCATATTGATGCCAATGTTTAGGTATTTGAAATCCTTCAAAATAAATTGTAAAAGAAGCATCGACAAAAGCTTGATATTCTATTACATCAACACTAGTTGGAATTACAACATATTGTAGTTTTAAACAAAAATTAAAGGCATGATAATTAATTTGTTTTACATCACTATCAATCACATAAAAGGTTTTACTATTAGATGCGGGAAAATGAAGTAAAATTTCTCCACTAATATCAAACAAAATACCATCTTGATCTTTATAAGTTTGATTTTCCCAATCAACATAAATCATTTCTAAATTATAACATCCATTAACCCAAGTATCGCTAATAAAATTAACCCCTTTACCGATTGAAATAGTTTTTAAATTTGTACAATCTCTTAACGCTTCACTTTGAATAGTTGTTAGTTTATCACCAATAATCAGATTTTCTAAATAGGGATTACCATGAAAACAAAAACGCTCTAATACCAATATATTTGATGGAATATAAAAGGAGGTATCCTTTTTTCCTAATGGATAAACTTTTAAACTATTTCTACTTTTATCATACAAAACACCATCTTCACTATAATATTTCGCATTTTCACTTTCAACCCAAATGGTTTCTAAATGAAGACAGCGAATAAAAGCATCTTCTTTTATTTCTTGAATATTTTTGCCTATCGTAATTTTTTGGATATTCTCACTATCAAAATAGCAATCAATTGCCACAACAGGTAAACAATTATAGCCATTTGGAATGATAATTTCTGTTTCTGTTCCCGTATAGCCACTTATAATATAACCGGTCTTGGAAGGATTTAAAACATAAGAAAGACCACTACTTCCAGCAATAATTGGCTCTAATTTACCATAAACAATTGTATTATTACTAGGTATTTTATTTAATGATGCTACATTTTTAAATTGTTCATCATAATACCAACCTCTAAATATATATCCATTAAGCATAACATTATCAATTAGCTTATAATTTGCGTTATATTTTAAATTGGTAACCTTTCTATATTCTTCTGCATTAATCATGTATATAATATCATAGGTCTTTCTTCGATATAAAACCTCAAGCACCAAAGAACCATCTAATGCAATATTCCCTTTGACATTACTATTGATAACTTCTAAACCCTCATAAGTTTTTATTGGTGCTACCACCTCTTCATCTAAACTACCATATAAAATATTTGTTTCAATTATACTATAATTATCATCAGTAATATTTTCACCTTTATAAATTACTTTATATGAAATAGCATTTGTATCTATCCACTTCACATAGATAGTTAAATTTTTATCAATTAAATTTTCTTCATTAAGAGGGTTTTTAAACTCACTATCTAAATAAAAACCATTAAATATGTGATTTTCTTTAGATGGTTGTTGTAAATTCTTTATAGTAGAACCATACTCAACAAATTGTGTTTGTTTGGTTGCTTCATCAATCACTATCTCAATTTCATACTTTACAATTTCCCATTTGCACCAAATGGTATTATCTTGTAAAAAACAATAATCACTATCTATTTTTTGTGTCAATTTTTCATCAAAATAATATCCTTCAAATTGATATCCCTTTTTATATGGAACTTCTAGATTAGCAATTGTATCTTGATAATTTAGATGCTGCTTTTCGCTATTTTGGTCATCAATATTAACAATTATACTAATTGGCATTTTTTCCCAAGCAGCATACAAGGTAATATTTCTATTAATTTTGGTTTCAAAATTATACAAAATTGTGCATTCAAAATCGTAATACCAACCAACAAAATTATATCCTATCTTTTGTGGAGTACTCGGTTTTATGATTGTCTTTCCTTTACTTACTTTGATAGTAGCAATTTCACTTCCCCCATTGGTATTAAAATTAACATCATAATAAATAGGCTCTTGATTAACACTTTGTTTATTATTACATGATGATAAAAAACATAACAATAAAACTGAAACGACAAAAATAAATTTTTTTATATTCATTTTCCTCCTAATTTCATAAATTAAAAACAAAAAGGAAGTCTATAATATCATAATAGTCTTCCTTTTCATCATTCTACTTAAGATTTATTTATACTAAACCTATTTTGTTGCTACTTTAACACCGGCAATAACTTCGTTTTCTGCATTATATGCAAATATAGAGAAGGCTTGAGAACCAGCACTAAATGTATATCCATCTTTTACTTTTGTACCATCAAATACATAGAAACCTTTCGTTACATTATATGTTAACCAATCCTTGTTTAAAGAAACAATTTCATCAGTTTCTTCAGTTGTATCTTCAATAGAACCTTTAGTCACAACTTTAATCAAAAGTTTGCCATCTTTGATTTCAGTTGCAAATAAACCTGTTTTTTGTACCTCACTACTAACTGGTAATTCTACAGTTACAAAATCTGTTAAAGTACCATATTCTTTACAACTCATACCTTCAAAATATAAATTAACTTTTACTTTTGTAATATTACTATCGTCAGTTACAGCTTTTAATTCTAAGTAATTGTCTTGTACTTGTAAAAATTCCGTAAAATCAAGTGTAGGAATGACTAAATTTGTACCTTCAATTAATTCTTCTGATCCTTCTAGTTTAGTGACTTGAACACCATTAGCGCCATTACAAAATACTAAATCAGATTTAGCATCTACAGAAGAAAGTGTTCCTTTATTTCCAGAAGATATAACTTTATAAACAGTTTGTTTATCTCCTTCTTTAGACGCATAACTATTCGTAAATAGTAATGATGTATTTAAAGCCTCAACATATCCATGATTATAACACTTTTCAAATGTATAATTACCTCTTGGAATGGCAAAGAATACGCCAACTCTTGTTGAAGTACCAATATTATCTAAATAACTATCACAATTTTTAAAAACTACTGTCGAATAAATCCAATCATAACCGCTCTCACTTTTTGCATATTTTAAAGTTATTGGATAAGTTGCATATCCTGCATAATTATAATCCGTACTTACTGAACCATATAAATCAACATTTAAGAAACTCATTGTTCTATTATCATAAGAATTAGCATTACAACTTAAAGCAATATTTTCACCTTTAATAAATACTGATAAATCTTTTAAAGTTGCACCAGATAATTCACCAAATAAATAATTAATAGGTTCAACAACATTATATATACGCTTATTATTTCCATCTAACACACCTTCAAATAATTGAATAGCAGCATTTCCCATATCCCAAAACATCTTCGCATCTTGTAATACAGTACTCATATCTATGTCATTCATCAATTTAAAATAAACATCTTTTGTTGTTTCAAGCGTGTTGATATTCATAAATTGAATAGCATTTGTTATTTGATATGGATTATTTAAGCTTCCATTTCCGCCAGCAAATCCTTGTTCAGGATCAACTACTTGATAATCAAAATAAGACGTAGCTTCTCCATAAGTAACAGAAGCTGTTTTATTACCAATTGTTGATAAATTAAAGTTTTTAATTGTAATTTTTACATCAAATGGTACTCCGTCTTGTTGTGCACTAACATTACCTTTTTCATCAGGATAACTTAAGGTTAGTACTACATCATTACCTTCAGAATCAGTAATTAATACTTTCATTAAATTGCCAGATGTTTCTTGATTCTTAACAAATGTTGTTGTTGGCATTTCAACAATGCTAATTCTTTCAGCATTTTCTAATGATACGCATCCAGCTAGAGTTGCAAAACCAAGTCCAGCTATAACCAATGATAAAAATAATTTTTTTATTATTCTCATTTTTTTATTCTCCTTTAATTTTTTATATTTTTATATATATTCATATATATATAAACGAAATTTAAATGCATATTCCCTTATATTCATTATTTATATTCACGAATAAATAAATATTTTGGATCTTGTTCATCCCCTGTAACAATAGCAATTTGAGAAATTGATACTTGATTACAAGATAATGATTCACCATTTACTAAAACTGTATGAGTATTTAAATTTTCTATTTTCTTTTTATATACATAACAATTTTTTTCAGGATCCTTAACGCCATCTTTGATATAAATTTTAATTTTTTGATCTGACAATGCAAATCCATCAAATACTTCAACTATACCTGTTAATCCAACAACATCTTTAGATTTTAAAACCTGTGGTAATAACTCGATTTCCATTGAAGCATCTTGAAAATTAGTATAATTATACACATACGTAGGAAGATATACTCTAATAGTAGCTTCATTATTATCAAAACTAAATTCTTGTTTGATTTCCCAATCAACATCAGAAACATAACCAAAGTTCTTTACCTTATAACAATTTAAATTTTCATCTACTAAAATAGCAGTATAAGTACAAATATTTTCCGATAATGATCTTCTAATGATAACTTTTTCTATTTTTGAATAATTAATTGTCTTTCCTAAAAAATTTATATTAGGAATTAAATATTTACTAATGATTTTTTGATCATCTGCATCCTTAAATATTACATTTTTTAAATCAGTAATAACTTCTTCTTTGCCATTTATGGTATTTGTATATGTTACGGTTACACCATTATTTAATTTAGCCTCGGCTGTATAATATGTTATATTAAAATCTATACCATAAGTAAGAGGAATAACATTTAAGTAAGACGTTCTATCTGTTTTTGCTTTTAAAGCAACTTCACTTAAAGCTTCTGGATCAAACAATACTGTGTTTTTAGCAACAATCCCAGCACAACCAATTACATTTTTAAATGAATTTGCTTTAACAATTTCTACTGTATCTGGTATCTCAAAAGCTGTTGTAATATTTACACGATATTCTACTGACTCTTCTTTTTCCGCAAATGGTTGACATGCAGGAATCAAAGTAATATCAGGTACAAAAACCATTCTAGAAATATTTAATGTTACATGAGTATCACTATACTGAACAATATTGCTATAAGCATTAGCAAGTGATTTAAGTTCTGCTTTAGTAGAAAAATATGCTCTATTATACATAATATTATTATCAACATAAACTGTTTGAACTGTATCAAACGTTGATACATAATTTTTAATCGATTGCTTATCAGAATTATCGAAACCTTTATATTTTAAATTATCTAAAGCCTCAATAGCATTATCTAATAAACTATCCATTTTATCTAAAATCTCTCTTTTTTTAGCTTGTGAATCTAATGACCCACTGTCCATCCCATTTAGAGCTAATAAAGGTAAATTTCTAACAGTATATACAATTTGCGTTAATTCATCATCAAAGGTATCAACGTAGCGATATTCTGGATGACCTGCTGATAAGGCTTCAATACAATCTTGGGTAAAAGTTTTTGTTGAAGACAAATTTTGTTTGGTACTTGTACTAAACGCCTCTTCCATTGATAGAAATTTTACTTCATTTTTACTAGCATCATACCAAAAACGATAATCTTTGATAGTTGATTCTAATGAATAATCATACTCTTCAATAATACGTGAAATTTCATATGGCTCAAAATATTCTCTATCTTGAAAAGCAGCCTCTGCCGCTAAAACAACTGAAATATTTTTAGCCTCTTGAACACCTTTTGATACTTTTGCCTTTTTAATATAACTTGTAATTGATGGGATTAGAACAGCTGCGAGAATTCCAATAATAGCAATTACTACTATTAGTTCTGTTAGTGTAAAACCTTTTTTCTTTACGCTATTCATATATTCATCCTCCTTTACCTTATACTGTTTACTCTGGATAAACTGAAGTTTGTGATTCTGGCCCTGGCCAGGTTGTACCTTCTTTTGTTAACTCTAAAACGAGGTATTCCTCATTTACTTTTCTTAATACAAAAAAAGTACTAACTCCATCTATATTGAACTCATTTGCGGCAGCTGCAGCATCAACTACTTTCTTAGGTGATACATTACATGAACCATTTTCTAATAAAACATAGTATCCACCATCGGTTTCAACAATATAATATTTATTTGTAGTTAAAGTTTCATAAATATCATCTGTAACATTTACCTCTGCAATTAATTCTTGATACATTGCGCTTGCATCTTGAATGGCTGCAGATTCTTTTGCATTTCTAATATAACTTGTAATTGATGGAATTAACACTGCTGCAAGGATTCCAATAATAGCAATTACTACTATTAATTCTGTTAATGTGAAACCTTTTTTATTTTTTAATGATTTTTCCATTACTTTTCTCCTTATTTATATAAATTTTTTGGTGACTGCTACTAACACCTATATATCAACTATGTATTTTATTTATTATACATAATTGTCAATAATTCTTGAACAGTAGTTTCTCCATTTAATACTACTGTTCTACAAGTAGAATATAAATCCAACATTCCATCTTCAAGAGCCTTTTGTCTTATTTGTTTTGTTGATGCCCTATTAATAATTAATTCTTTTAAATCTTCTGTCATTTTTAGAACTTCATGAACACCAATTCTTCCTTGATATCCTGTATTATGGCATGCTGGACAACCCACTGCCTTATATAATTTTTGTGATTGATTAATCTTTAAAATCTCATTTTCTCTTCTGCTAGAAAGATATTCCTTTTTACATTCTGGACATAATCTTCTAATAAGTCTTTGAGAAATCACTCCTACCAATGCATCAGTTACAAAATATGGTTGTAATCCCAAATCAATTAATCTAGTTACTGCTCCTGCAGCATCATTAGTATGAAGGGTAGATAATACCAAATGGCCTGTAATTGCCATTCTCATAGCAATTTCAGCGGTTTCCTCATCACGAATCTCACCAACCATAACAATATTAGGGTCTTGTCTTAAAATGCTTCTTAATGCACTGGCAAAGGTTAAATTAGCCTTATTATTTACTTGAACTTGGTTAACACCTGAAATCGTATATTCAACTGGATCTTCAACCGTAATGACATTAACCGATTCATTATTCATTTCTTTAATAAAACTATACAGAGTTGTCGATTTACCACAACCAGTAGGTCCTGTTAATAAAATAATACCATAAGGTTTTCTTAATAATTCATCAACAATCAAATTTTCTTCTGGCAAAAAACCTAATTTACTTCTATCATAATTAAAAGATTTCGTATCTAAAATTCTGATTACAATTTTTTCACCAAAAGAAGTTGGTAAAGTTGAAACTCGAAAATCATATGTTTCACCATTATAAATTTTAGTTATCCTTCCATCTTGAGGAATTCTGCGTTCTGCAATATTCAATTTGGAAATAATTTTTATTCTCGTGGAAACTGCTGGATACATTTTAGGACTAAATGCAGTATTCTCATAAAGCATACCATCAATTCGATATCGAATTCTAACAATATCTTCGTATGGCTCAATATGAATATCGCTAGCCCCTACAGCAATGGCATCATTCAAACATGAATCTACTAATTTAACAGCCGGTGAATTCACCAAATCAGCCTCATCCATTCCAACAATATGTTCTTTTTCTAAAAGATTCTCCTGTTTGTTATAAGTGGCAATCGTTTGGTTCATTTCGTTTTTAGCAAAGATTCTTGATTTAATTCTTACCAATTTAGTATCAGGACACACGACAATTTGTGCATTCATACCAAATAAAGCATACACAATATTGATTGCATTAAAATCAAACGGGTTTGAACTTGCAATGATATATCTTTTATTTAAATCATCAAAAGTAAGCGGAATAATTTTATATTTACTGATAAATTCATAAGTCAAACTCTTAACAAGATTTTCATCAATACAAATAGTATCAATATTATAATAATCATATCCGAAATAACTAGCTAATACTTGAGACAATTGTTCCTCATTAATAATTTTCTCTTGAATCAAAAATTCATTAAATGGTTTTTCTTCAACATTTATTTTTTCTAAAATATAATTCATTTCATTTATGCTACATACATTCATTTTAACAATTTGCATACATATTTGTTGAATCATATTTTGTTGAATTTTATTTTTCATTTTAAACTCCCGTATCAATAGAACTTGTAATATCAAGCATCGGTAAAAAAATTGATAACAAAACAACAATTACAATCATACCAATTAAAATAATCATAAGTGGTTCAATTAAAGCTGTCATTTTTTTAATTGTATAATCAACTTGATCATCATAATATGTACAAACTCGATTCAAAACTTCCTCAAGTTGACCAGATTGTTCACCAACCGAAATCATCTCAATTAAAATATTAGGAAAAATGTCAATTGTTTCCAAACTTTTAGCAATTGGCTGCCCTCTTTTAATTTCACTAATCGTAACTTGCATTTTTTCTTCAACATAACTATTACCAAGCAATTTACTCATAATAGTTAAAGCATCAATAATGGAAATACTACTATTTAATAAAGTAGCAAAGCCATTTGTAAACCTTGATGTTATACTTGCTAAAATAACTTTACTTTGAATACTATGATTTATATTAAATTGATCATAGACTTTTTTAAATTTCTTATTGCGCAAGAGCAACAAAAATGTCATAATTGATAAAAGTATAATTGATAAAATATATAAAATGTTATTTTTAATAAAATCGGTAATTTTTAAAACAATTGTTGTTATTGGAGGTAATTGTGCTTCTAATGATTGAAAAACATCTTTAAAAATAGGCATTACATAAAGTGATAAGATTGCTAAAATCGCAATACATAATATCAATAAAAAGATAGGATAAGCAAGAGCACTTTTGACTTTTCGTTTAGTTTTATTATCTTTTTCATAATAATCTGCTAGTCTATTTAAAACTAGAGACATCTTACCACTAAGCTCTCCAATATGAATCATATTTCTAAAGAAAGTAGGAAAAGTTTTTGGATATTTTGCAAGTGATTGACTAAGCATCATACCTTGCATTAAATCATAATGTACTACCTCTAAAATAGTTTTTAATTTATTTATTTTAGTATTATTCTTTAAAATTTCAATACATTTATTCAGTTCCATTCCCGCATCTAACATAATTGCAAGTTGTCTACAAAATAATGATAATTCATCAACCCGTATTTTTTCTAAAAAGGTAAATAGTTGTGAACTTTCTTGAATTTTTTTAGAACTAATTAAATAATAATCTAAATTACTAATTATTGCCCTTAAATCATCTTCATCTTTGGCAAAGAATACTCCATGAATTACTTTGTTATTTAAATCTTTGGCTTTAAATTTAAATTTTGGCATTTTTTCCTCCCTTTATTAAAACAAATGTAAATACCACAAAATTAAATCAGGACCAAAAAATAAACTAATTGTAAAACCAATGACAAGATAAGGACCAAAAGGTAAAACTTTTCTATTTAATTTTTTAGAAAAAATAATTTCAACAAATGCTCCAATAATACAAGCAATTAGAAGTCCTAACATTTCTAATTGCCAACCCATAAAAAGTCCTATCCCTAAAAATAATTTTAAGTCACCTCCACCAATTACAGGTTTTTTAATTATTTTTTGTATTATATAAAAAATAACAATAATGATGATATTCATTAGAAGAGATAATAATTTGTCATAATAATGAATAGTATACTCATAATCAAAACTGGCAATATCAACAAATATTATCGATAGAATTCCTAAAATTGCTACTACTATATTTAATGAATCTGGAATAATTAATTCATTTTTATCAATATAAAAGATAGCAATAAAAATTTCTAAAAGTAAAGTTACTAAAATACTTGTATAAGATAAATCAAATCTTATTAGCGAAAAAATAGCAACTAATAATCCTAAAATTTCCACAATGAGATATCTTATATTAATTTTTTCTTGGCAATGATGACACCTACCTCTTAAAAAAAGATAGGACAAAATTGGGATATTTTCATACCATTTTATTTTATAACCACAAATTGGACAGTGCGATGACTTTTTAATAATTGAAATTTTTTGAGGTAGTCTATAGATTAGAACATTTAAAAAACTACCAATTGCTATAAAGAAAAGCAAATAAAATAATATAACCAAACTATATAATAAAGCTGATTCTTTTATTAATTCTTTCGTTAAACTTATCAAAAATAAATATTTAGTCATATAAATAGCCTTTTTTAATAAGGTGATAATTTGTTATCCTATTTTCGGATATTTGAAACTGAACTTGAATTTGGAATTTTAATTTATTATTTACTTTTTGAATTATTAAATTTATATAATACGGAGTTTATATGGCTTTTTTTGAAATTCGCGGCGGAATTCCGCTTCGCGGCAGCGTGACCGTGAGCGGCGCAAAGAACGCTGCACTGCCGATAATATGTGCATCGATAATGGCAGATGAACCTTGCAGAATCGAAAACCTGCCCGATATAGAGGATGTTAATCGAATCACGGAGATTTTGAGTTCAATGGGTGCAGCGATTACGCGCCCCGCTCCGGGCGTTGTTGTTATCGATCCGCGAACAATAAAGTCCCACAGCGTAACAAACGAAATGGCAGCCAAGCTGCGTGCGTCGTATTACATGCGCGGGGCGCTGCTCGGAAAATTCCGCCGCGCCGAAATTGCTCAGCCGGGCGGGTGTGCGATAGGGCAGCGTCCCATGGATTATCATATCAACGGAATGCGCGCTCTCGGAGCAAATGTGCAGGATCGCTTCGGCATAGTTACCGCCTCGGCCGATAGGCTTCGCGGTGCGGAGATTTATCTT
>ENA-ORPH01003264-ORPH01003264.1-human-gut-metagenome-genome-assembly--contig:-NODE-3264-length-12214-cov-3.643309_pt1 | contig 12214 bp, 9 predicted proteins | sample MGYA00242142_ERZ509074 | MGnify/ENA primary metagenome ERZ509074 (study PRJEB26280, sample SAMEA2338724) | human gut metagenome | biome: human gut; feature: human-associated habitat; material: faeces... | reverse complement strand
CCCGCCTGCTTCAGTACCGGCAGCAATTCCGGTGTCTGCAGCAATGCTCCCTCCATTTCAGCAGCGACTTCATCGCAGAATTTGATAATATCGTCCGTATCTCCGTTCACTAACAGATCCATCGACTTGTCCGCTCCTGCCTTTGCAACGGTAAGGATCGTACCCTCTTTCGGTTTCATGACTGCTTTGTATGCCGTTTCTGCAGCATGCTGCACGCCATTTCCTAACGCTGTCACATCGATAATATCTAATCCCTTTAATTCTTTGACAAAACCGCGAAAGATCTGAGACATGATAACGCCGGAATTTCCTCTTGCTCCTCTAAGTGAACCACTGGAAATCGCTTTACCCAATTCGGTCAATGTCGGATTCTGAAGATTGGCTACTTCTTTCGCTGCAGCCATTATGGTCATCGTCATATTCGTTCCGGTATCTCCATCCGGTACCGGAAATACATTCAATTCATTAATATATTCCTTCTTCGCCTCTAAACCCTTTGCTCCTGCCAAAAACATTTTCTGCAACATCTTTGCATCAATTGTCTGAACGCTCACTGCTTTAATCCTCCTTGTGTTTGCAAATCGGTAAATTAATCTTCATCTACAATACGAACACCTTCAACGATGACGTTAATCTGTTCTACTTCCATTCCGGTAAAAGTTTCTATCTTATAACGTACATGCTCAAGCACGTTTTGAGCAACTGCGCGGATACTTACACCATATGCTACAATAATATGAAGTTCCACTTTGATACGGTTGTCCACAACATATACATTCACACCGCGTCCTGCATTCTCTTTCTTTAGGAGCTTGATCACGCCATCTTTTACATTAACGGCCGCCATGCCCACGATACCAATACATTCTGCTGTCGCAGCCCCGGCATATTTTGCTAAAACATCACGGTCAATAATAATGTTGCCCATTTTTGCATTCATTTTGCCTTTCATAAATACTCCTCCATTTCTATGCTGTTACATCTTAAATATGTTTTATTCAAGATTTAAAATCTTTGTCATATACTAACATTAAGATACACTGTATTAGTATATCCTATTCTACACAATTGTGCAAGCGAGGGGTTTTATGCGTCATATGATTGGTTTTATATTGTTTTGGATCGCCATCGGCATGACAATCATGTTTTTTATTTCAAACGCTGTTATTGCCGTATTGATCATCCTGCTCTGCCTTGTTTTAGGCTATAATTTATTCTGTTCATAGAAGCAAAGCCCGCGCTTTGCTTCTGCAAGAATTGCTAAAGCAATTCTTGTTGGCTGCACACTACATAACAGCAATATTTGCTGTTCGCTAGAAAAGCAAGAAAAAGGACCGGGAATGATCCCGATCCTGTGGATTCTCATATAAAAGGTGATTGCGATTATGCACGCTCTACAGCTCCAGAACGTAAACATCCTGTACATACTGGCATTTTCTTGGTTCCACCATTCACCTTTACACGAACAGACTTAATGTTCGGCTTCCACATCTTGTTGCTTCTTCTATGTGAATGACTCACCTTGTTTCCGAAGTGAACACTCTTTTCACATACTGCACACTTTGCCATCGTAAGCACCTCCTTACCTTTATTCCTGATGGTCTCATTTATCCTGTCATTTCTGTCAGTGTTATTAGCACAACATGAACATAATACCAAAAATCAAACAAAAATGCAAGAACAAAATTTAATTTTTTGCTTTTTGCGCTTTTTCCTTTTTGGAAGGAACATATTTGTCCAAAAGATCAGGAACCATATCCAATACTTTTGTAATGCTATCCTGATTTTTTACATTGACAAGCTTCGTCTCACCATTGCGGATCACTAAGATCGCACTCGGCTGGATCTTTCCGCCCATACCTCCGGCACTGTTTTCTTTCTTGCCCGGCTCTGCGAAAGCACCTGCAGCCACACCAAAGCTAACGTCCACCAGTGGCAAAATGATCGTTCCATCATCAAATTTCACGGCATCACCCACAACGGTCTTTCCGGTAATAAATCCTTCCATCCCCTGAAATAAGGATCCTACATTTGCGTTAAAAGAATTGTCTGCCATTTACTTTTCCTCCTTCCACTTCTCCCATTCGTGTAGAAGCTTTCTGCCATCTTTATTTTTTATTATGCGCCACGCAATACAAATTAATGTAATCATGCGGATTCTTCCACGAAATGAAACATTCCCCTCTATGCGTTTCTGCTCAAAATCCGGAATAATCTGTACTCCATTCCCATACCATGCATAAAAAAGTGCGAGCACTCCCAGCAGCTCACCGGTAGAACACGGATCTCCGGTTCCAAATATTACTTTACCGCGCATACGCCGCGGATGTATTTGTTTCCATAAATGTATCACATTCTCTTTGACGATGCAAATAAATGCTTTTCCCGCATCACTGCGCAAAATATCAACCAGATCCTGCACAGAATGTACTTTTTTCTTCATCTTTCGCACAATCTTTATTACATTTTGAAGCCAAAGAAACAACTGTCGGATCCCCCGCGGCTTTTTCTCTCTTTCATCAGCCTGCCTAAAAGCCGATTGCTCTTCTCTTTGATCAGTCGTCTGCTTAGGTGCTATCTGCTTCTCTTGTTCAGGTGCTGTCGGACTCTTCTCCAAATTCACAGAGAGCGCTTTCTTCTCCTGTTTCGAGGATTCCTGTGTTTTTTGAACTGTTTCGGCTGCCTTCTCAGCTTTTCGCTTCTGTGCTTTTGAGGCAGAAGACTTTTTAGAACGGCGTTTTTTATGTGCGCCGTCACTGCGCAGGATCGGCACGCCAAAAACACGGACTTTCCACTGCAGATCCTTTTCAGTGATCAGGATTGGCACACAAAGCACAACACCTAACCATCGAATACTGATCTGTGCTTTTTTATCATCGAACGAGATCTTTCCGCAGTAACGCACTGCCGCAAACAATATCGCCAGTGCCACGATAACAAGTACCGCCAAAAGGATCCCTATCACTTTTGCTATGGTAACCAAAACCAATAATATGATCTTTTCCATCGCCCGGTCTGTCACCTCCCCGTAAAATAAGCACGGATCGCATCGGAATCAACGCTCCCTCGATCACGATAGACATCCGTGATCATTTGCTGCAACAGCTCCACAGCACTGTCATAAGAGGCCGCCAACCCCACTACTTGTACACCGCATTCCTTTTCATAGCGGAACCATAGCGTTCTCGACGCATAGATTTCCAGGCTGTTCGCAGGATTACGCCCCAGCACTACACAAAAGCATCCACGCAGCCCCTTTTTCTCGACCCGTTTCCGGTATCGAGCCGGATGTCTGGCCACCTTATCATCGGTATACAACTTCTCATCCCACCAGATCATAACACCTCCGCCTTTCCGCACTGCTACTTATCATACTTCCTCCAACTTTACATACCTATAGTCGCTATCGAACCACATATTGCTTATTATATCAGCAATATGTGAGCCTAAAGCAATAGTGGGTATGCAAAGTTGGGTGTGATTACCGGATCATTTCGAGGATCAGTTGTTTGGATGCATACTTTTCTGCTTCATCGTCACATTGGTTCAGTGCGTTCATCATGTAGTCTGCGATCTCCTGTGCACTCTTGAAAAAGGTTGGTAATTTTTCCACAGTGGCGGCCATGATGGCACGGCGAAACATACGGCTGCGTCCTTGAAATAACTCTTTCAGTTCACTAAGCAGTTTTTCTGTTTCCTGCTCTGCGATCTCTGCCGTAACGATCCCTGCTGATTCCTGACTCTCCAATGGTGCAAAGACACTGCTCGAATTAAGCTGTGACAAATGATGCAGTTTGATAAAAGCATCACTAAGCCCTGCTGCCTCAATTTCCTCTGCTCGTCCTTCCAAGAGTTCATCCAGTGCCGCTTCCGCTACATTAACAGACTGATATAACTTTTCCTGTTGGCCTTCAACCGCAGGAAGCTTCTCGGCAAGCCAATTTAAGCGATCCTCTTCTGTCAAAAGATCCTCCCTCTGCCACAGATCAATCTCTTTTTCCAAAAAGAGTGCATTGATGCCTCGGATCACATCATCTACTACCGTCATTTTCTCTTCATCAACACAATAAGGTTCTGTCACCACTAACGTATACACACCATTGATAATCTGTCCAATCTGCATATACAGATCAGATAGATCATTGAGCTTTGAAGCACTGACTCGTACTTTTTCTGCGTACAATTCATATAATGTGCGATCCATATGCTCGTAGTCTGCTTCCATCAATTCCTGAAGCACACCGGCAAATTCCGTAAAATACTGTTCCTGTGCAGGATGCTTATACAACATGGCACTGGTACGGAACATATACAAAAATCCCTCCAATGATTCTATCTCACTGCCCTTATAAACAGAAATGCAGTTTTTGATCAGATCAAAATAATGAGAACGGGTCATTCGCATCGGAAGCTGTCCCAGTACCACGCGTAAATTATCATTGATCGTCACATTATCATTTGAACCAAAGATAAAATTCATAACCTCCTGTGCAAATGCAGTGTCTTCCGGCAAAACTTCTTTCTCATCAAACCGATATTGAATACGGTTTAAAATATATTCATATACGACAAAGCAGTCCACATATCCAGTTAACACCTGCATACGGTCGATCACTTCCGTACGCATTGCTAAAATATGATCGACCAACTGTTTTCTCTGTGTATCATCCAATGTATCAGACATCGCCTGTCCCACTGTCTCATTCAAAGAAGTGATCATTTCCTTTGCCATCGCAATATATGGGTTGATATCTTCTGTGACCACCTCGTAAAACATGTAATATTCCATCATCAATTTGATCCTTGTATATCCATCATGAAGGATCATGCTCTGCTTCAGATATTCTGGTAACAGATCCCCAACTTCTTTATTACTATGTAATTTATTGACACACTCTCGTAACTTATTGCTCATATTTTTACCTTTCTATTCCGTGATGACCTGACATCCATATTCTGTCAGATCATCAAATTTATGACATTTTTACCACCCTGTTCCTGATCAAATTACCAAGTCTGTAACAATACCCAACTATCAAACCATTTCAAATACTTGGTTGCAAATGCCGGATCGATCGCAAGCCCGGACAACACCGGATAAAATAGGATAAATAACCCGATCGCACAGGCAACATAGACATAGATCGCCGGTTTGATCTTTGGTTTCCATTGTGCCAGCTTAAAGAAACTGTATCCCACCATAGCGGCAACGAAAGGTACGCTTGGAAAATAATGATAAATAAATACCACACGGCTTACCAAGAACCAAGGTGCATACTGCGACAGATACCCGATCAGCAAAAATCCAGCCTTGCGGTCTTTCTCTTTCCACAGCAGATACAGCATATAAAACGCTGCCGGAATGCCGGCCCACCAAACAAGCGGATTACCAAAGGCACTGATACCCTCACGCAGATTGCCAATCGTTCCGGAATAATACCAGATCGGTCTTGTCATGATCGGCCACTCATACCATTTGGAAGAATACGGATGATCCGCTTTCAAAGCAGAATGATAATCAAACATCGTTTTCTGTGCATTGATCACGCGCGTCAATAAGTTATGGTCTGTTCCATCATTAAATGGAATATAAGACAATATATAAATGATCGCCGGAACTGCCACAAAAAAGACGCAACAGAATCCAATCGTCTTCCAAAAATAACTGCTAAAATTATCAATAATATACGCATGTGAAATACCATTCGTCTGACCGCGTGGTGTCTTGCAGGCAACGACATATTCACGGTATCTGCGGTACATATGCAGGAAGAACAATATACACAGACCTACCGAGGAATAAATTCCGGTCCACTTACTTGCCCAGCTAAGCCCCATTGCAACACCGCAAAGTCCAAGCGGTATGAATGTCTTTTGCAGCTTTGTGTCGTAAAAACTCTTCTGCAGATAGCAGTACATGAAGTAATACGACAACATAATAAACAGTGTAACAAACACATCAATCGTCGCTATTCTTGTCTGCACGAAATGCATAAAGTCAAACGCAAACAATAACGTTGTCACAATGCTGATCCATTCCTTGTTGAAGAAACGTTTGGCAAACAAATAAATGATCGGAACCATAAATACTCCGAATAAGGTTCCCATAAAACGCCATCCGAATGGATTCATTCCAAACATGAGTACACCGCAGGCGATGAATATTTTACCAAGTGGCGGATGCGTGTTTTCATAACAGTACAGCTTATGTATCATCTCGTATGCCGTACGTCCATGATAGATCTCATCAAAGTACGTACCGTTCATTGCACTGGCACGTCCCTCAAATTCATCCTGCTCATCAAACAAATTCTTATACTCATCTCGATTCACAGGCTCCAATTTTTTGCCATTGCTATCCAAGAACACAAGCTCTAACAGACTATCCTCGTAATTATCCTCCGTCGGAGAAATTTTGACATATCTTGCCTGAACATTCAAGGTAAGACTGTTCCAGCAAAATACAGAACCTGCATCCCAATAGCTCTGCGTATTACCATTGTCATCTGTAACACCGGTCGAAAATGTTGTATAACCGGAATCCTTATTGTTACTGTATTCAATGTTATAGTGCGGATTATTTTCATACCCCAGATAATCCCATAACTGTGAAATGTTGGTAGTTTCACCGAAATCAAGAACGATCGCTCCTTCTTTCACAGCAGAATATGCTGTTTCCGGTGCCGACATATTCCCCAGACGCGCAAATGCTACCACTGCGTAGATCAATGTGATCACTGCCATTGCGATCCAGTCAACTTTCGTCATCTTGCTGAGCGTTACAGAACGGGCGATCTTTCCCTCTGATTCCTTTTTGCTTACATTGTTACGTGCATTATTCGCACGCGTATTCTTACGTCCTGCCTGTGCAGTCCGTCCGGTCGAAGTACGCGCGATCTCACCCTCTGACAAATAACCGTTAAAGCATGTCAACGCTACATATACCATGTAGCCAAATACGATCACCATACCGGCTGCAATTGCTAAGGTCACCGGTTCCTTGGCGTTAAAATTATTCAGATCATACACAAACTCAACATGTGCCATATTGAAAAATGCCATTCCTGACAACCCGGTAAATAAATAGGCAATCTCACGTTTCGGACGCATCGCAAATGCAAACAACAGCATAATGATCGCCGGATACACATAACGCTCATGCATGCGAACTGACAGCAAAAACATTCCTGTTACGATAAATGCCCCGACAAAATAGTAACGTGCCGGATTATTTTTTGCACGGAAATGAAGCCAGGTAGCTGCTGCCACGATCAAAATAATAAAAATAGTTCCCCAAGTCTGATACGTGATACCCATAAAGTGTTTCGTCTGTTCGGCCCAGTTTTGTCCAAACAATGTCCAAATATTATAAGCATTTACACTGGCAAATTTGTAAGATGCCAATGTCTCCGTATACTGTGATAACGCATCCTTAAATCCGAACGGGAGCATCAGCAGGGCGATCATCGCAATCGCAGCCAGACCAAGCCCCAGATTCTTCCAAAAATTCTTCCAGTCAAAGCCGTCTAAAAACACCTGATCGATAATGCCATAGATCAATACCGGTGTAAAAATAAGAGACTGCGGTTTTACCAATACTGCAACCGCAAATACAAAATACGACGGGATCAGCTTACGCTCTGTCACCAAATAGATCATTAATACAACGAAAAAGGTAAATACTGCATCTGTCTGTCCCCAGATTGCTCCATCGAGCAGTACCGCCGGTGCAAACAGATAGATTGCTGTTAAGATTCCCGCACCCTTCTGCGTCCAACGCTTTCCGGCAATGCGAAACAGCAGGTAAGCCGTGGCAAGATCGGCAATGATTGCCGGTGTCTTAGTAAGCATCACGCTAAGCGTAGAATTCCAAGCCACCCCAAGTACATGACGGATCGCACCGACCATATACAGAATATACATATATCCAGGTGGATAGTCTGTAAAAGAATCTGAAGAATAAAAATTACCAATCCCGTCCTTAAAGATCATGTCCCCCCAAGCGATAAAACAGTTCATATCCGTTTCATTGCCAAAATATTTTGCTGCCGCAATATAGCGAACGATCAATGCGACCGCCATGATCACCATAAAAAGAATACCCGTCTCCGGAACCTCCTGTACCTGGTATTTCTTCTTCTTTCCTTTTGGTGCTACTTTAATGCGCTCACACGAATCCATTGCAACAAAGCCATAGATCGTTGCGGCCGCAGCCAAAATAGCAATAACTGTAATTGCTGTCATTTCAACCTTCCTCCTAAATAATTACATGTATTTTTTGACATGCTGATGTGTAAATAAATGATCCGCACAATATTCATAATTGCCCTCACATTTGGAGCAGTAACGAAATTCCAGATCCGGAAATTCCTCCTGAGTCCTGCCACAAATTGCACAGCGATGCACAATACGCTGTCCGGCACCCGCTGCTTTCATCTTCTTCTTAAAACCTCTTCGTCTCCTCTGCTCTCCATATGACATCCGCTTGTAATCCCGCGTCATGAAGAAGAACAGTAAGAAGTTCCCCATTGCTACGATAACCGCAAACGCCTGACTAATATGCATCCAGCCATACGCCTGTGCCTGTGCTCCATACACGGCTGTCATTCCCATCATGCGAAAACCTGCCACAAAATTGCCCACTATCAAATAGCACATATAAATCGCATCCAATAGCGCAAGCCATTTTACTTTGATCGGAAGCACAAAATACAAAAGTAACTCCGTGTCCGGCTGGATCAGTGCAAAAGCAAAGAACATCGCCCAGTAAACATACTGAAAACCGGAATCATAAATTGCAATATGAAACGGACATAAATACAGGATCAGTGCTGCAATAATATTTAACAGATAACCACTAAAGAAATACATGTTAAATCGAAACGTTCCCCAGGCCCGTTCCAAAGATCGTCCAAACAAGAAAAACAGATTAACCTGGATCACCAAAAACAACACGCTGAGTACAAAGGACGTGCTGCCGCTAAAGCCGTACGGTTCCAGCAAATACGTAAACAATCTCCAGACTTGTCCATGCGCCACCTTGCTCATATCCAGACAAAGCCAGTTATAATAAATATCAAACGGTATTATCCCAAAATTTGTCAGCATCTCTAACAAAGCACCGAGACAATATGCACCAACTACGTAACGTGTCAAGTCAGGGATCGCATACTTTCCAAATTTGCGTTCCATCTTATTTAACCATTGTATCATATACTTGTCCTTTCTATGCCTGATATTTTCCCTGCAAAAACCCATCTGTTCACAGGATATTTTACATGCAATTCAAAAATGTACTACAGCGTATTTTTACAGCAATCGAAAAGAACGCCATAGTACATTTTATTATAGTGTGACGCGTATTCTTTGTCAATTGGATTCCCCGTCCGCAAGCGGGTGTATCCTGCGACAAAATATGCTATTTACAACAGGCTGCATCTCTGCTATTTACGATATGCAATACCTGGCAGCAGCATGACGTCCTCTGGCTCATTCTGCTCCAAAAAATCATTCAGCGAAACGTTCATTCTCTGTAAGAAAGACTGTAGGGAATCTCCCTGCTCGGTCACATACCTGTCATCATAGGGAACTGTCGTGTCAAACTCCCGCGTCATTTCATGGGATTGTCTCTCCTGATCTTCTTCGGAACGGTCAGCATCAACGGAAGTCTCTGCGATATTTTCCTGCACGTCCGGTGTCATCTCCTCCTGTCCGTTACCCATCCGCGGCATGATCAGATCTATATTGCATCCATCTGCTTTTTTTCCCGGAATGCAAACGGTATCACCCGGCTGTAGATTATATACATCTACATAAGGATTGGCACGTAACATCACTTCCAGCGGGACATGATATCTTCGGCTCAAAGCGTACAGTGTATCTCCTTTCTTTATCATATGCATATGTCCATTACAATACTCATGATTCATGGTGTATTCACCTTATGCCTTTATTTGCTACAGTATATTCTGCTTTCCGTGAAATGGTGACTCTACTCGCAGCCGCGGATCCGGATCTCACTCCACAAAAGCAAAAAATGTTTATTGCATTCCTCTCATAATAGCATTATAATAGGAAAATGCGACGAATTTTTGTGCCTCGCAAATCAAGCACAAACTCATAATTTATCGTTGCTGACATACCATTAGAAACTAAGAGTAATACAAGATACTAGATGGAGGGTATTTATGAAATTACACATGAATACATTGGGAATCGATATCGGTTCCACAACCGTAAAAATTGCGCTGTTAAATAAAGATGGCGAAATTATTTTTTCCGATTATCAACGGCACTATGCCAACATCCAGGAAACTCTTGCTGCTATTATTGAAAAAGCCTATGATGAATTTGGTGATCTGCCGGTTGCTCCGGTCATTACCGGATCCGGTGGACTGACGCTGTCCAAATATCTGAACGTTCCTTTCGTACAGGAGGTAGTAGCAGTTGCAACATCACTCAAAGATTACGCCCCTCACACCGATGTCGCCATCGAATTAGGCGGGGAAGACGCTAAAATCATATATTTTACCGGTGGTATCGACCAGCGTATGAACGGAATCTGCGCCGGTGGTACCGGGTCCTTTATTGACCAAATGGCTACCTTATTGAAGACGGATGCCAGCGGATTAAATGAATATGCTAAAAATTATAAAGCAATTTACCCAATCGCAGCTCGATGCGGCGTATTTGCCAAAACGGATATTCAACCTCTGATCAACGAAGGTGCAACCAAAGAAGATCTCTCAGCCTCTATTTTTCAGGCAGTGGTCAATCAGACGATCAGCGGTCTTGCCTGTGGTAAACCAATTCGCGGTAATGTTGCATTCTTAGGCGGTCCGCTTCATTTCCTGACCGAATTAAAGCAGGCATTTATCCGTACTCTTGGTCTGGAAGGCGACCAGATCATCGCTCCGGAACATTCTCATCTGTTTGCAGCCTCCGGTGCAGCAATGAACGCCAAGGAAGAAGATATGTCAAGCCTTGGCAAATTACACACCGATCTTTCCCAAGAGATCAAGATGGAATTTGAAGTAACCCGTATGGAGCCTCTTTTTAAGGATCAGGCAGAATACGATGATTTCTTGCAAAAGCATTCGCAAAATGATGTAAAGAAAGGCGATTTTGCAAGTTATAAAGGCAATTTATTCTTAGGGATCGATGCCGGTTCTACGACAACAAAGGTAGCTGTGATCGGCGAAGACGGTTCCCTGCTGTACTCATTTTACAGCAACAACAACGGAAGCCCGCTGAAAACAGCGATCAAGGCGATCAAAGATATTTACAGTAAAATGCCGGCTGGAGCACAGATCGTTCGATCCTGCTCTACCGGATATGGTGAAGCACTGTTAAAGGCTGCGCTCCTTTTGGACGAGGGTGAAGTAGAAACGGTAGCACACTACAATGCTGCTGCGTTCTTTGAACCGGAAGTAGACTGTATCTTGGATATCGGTGGTCAGGATATGAAATGCATCAAGATCAAAAACCACTCCGTTGATAAAGTTCAGTTAAACGAGGCTTGTTCCTCCGGCTGTGGTTCCTTTATCGAAACCTTTGCAAAATCTCTCAATTACGAGGTCGCTGATTTTGCGAAAGTTGCGTTGTTTGCCGAGAATCCGATCGATCTTGGATCCCGCTGTACCGTATTTATGAATTCCAAAGTAAAGCAGGCTCAGAAGGAAGGTGCTAGCGTTGCAGATATTTCTGCCGGACTTGCTTATTCCGTTATCAAAAATGCTTTGTTAAAAGTGATCAAGCTGACGGATCCAAAAGATCTTGGTGAAAAAGTCGTTGTTCAAGGTGGTACTTTCTATAACGATGCGGTACTGCGAAGCTTTGAGCGCATTTCCGGCTGCAAAGCCGTACGTCCGGATATCGCCGGTATCATGGGTGCGTTTGGTGCCGCACTCATTGCCAGAGATCATTATACCGGACAGGAAAGCACGATGCTCACGATCGACCAGATCAACGAGCTTCGTTTCGAAACGTCCATGTCTCGCTGCAAGGGCTGTACCAACCACTGCCTTCTCACGATCAATCGTTTTACCGGCGGCAGACAGTTTATTTCCGGCAACCGTTGTGAACGTGGTATTGGCGGTCAGAAAAACAAGAAGAATATTCCAAACCTTTTTGAATACAAGAACAAACGACTCTTCGCTCACTATAAACCATTAGATGAAGAGCACGCCGTGCGCGGTACAGTCGGTATTCCACG
>ENA-ORPH01003259-ORPH01003259.1-human-gut-metagenome-genome-assembly--contig:-NODE-3259-length-12224-cov-4.055798_pt1 | contig 12224 bp, 10 predicted proteins | sample MGYA00242142_ERZ509074 | MGnify/ENA primary metagenome ERZ509074 (study PRJEB26280, sample SAMEA2338724) | human gut metagenome | biome: human gut; feature: human-associated habitat; material: faeces... | reverse complement strand
AAAATGCACTTGAAAGAAAAGACGGACTTGGAGAATATTCTATAAAAATAGAAGACAGTACATTAAGAAAAATAGCAGATATATCAAATGGAGATGTAAGAACAGCTTTAAATGGTTTAGAAATAGCAGTATTAACAACAAGTATGAGTTCAGATGGATATATACATATAACAGATGAAGTTATCAAAAATAGTATTCAAAACAGAAAAGCAATTTTTGATAAAAATGGAGATACACATTATGATAATATAAGTGCATTTATAAAATCAATGAGAGGATCTGACCCAGATGCAACATTATTATATTTAGCAAGAGCACTAAATGGAGGAGAAGATCCAGTATTTTTAGCAAGAAGAATAGTAATTTGTGCATCAGAAGATGTTGGACTAGCTGACCCACAAGCACTTGTTATTGCAACATCTGCAATGCAAGCTGTTAATATGATAGGAATGCCAGAAGCTAGAATAATACTTGCAGAAGCAGCTGTATATGTTGCAAATTGTAAAAAGTCAAATGCAACATATTTAGGAATTAACAAAGCATTAGAAGATGTTGCAAACTCAGACACTGGTGAAATACCAATGCACATTAGAAATGCACCAATAGAAAAAATGAGAGAATTAGGATATAATGAAGGATATTTATATCCACATGATTTTCCAGGTCATTGGGTGGAACAACAATATTTACCAGATAAAATGGTGGGAACAAAATATTATATTAAAGATGAAAATATTAAATAAAATAATAAAATTTGGAAAAGATAGAAAAAAGAAAAATTTTCTATCTTTTATTTTGCATAGGTGAGATAAAAATAGAAATTTTTAATAAGAATTTTAGGGATAAAAATATGAATGAAAAAAATTTTAATATAAAAATTGCTGTTATTGGAGGCTTAGCAGGTATTATATGTGGCTTATTTGGAACTGGTGGTGGAATGATACTTGTTCCGGCATTTATTTATATGTTAGACATTGAACCAAAAAAAGCAAGAGCAACATCACTTTGTTGTATGTTAGCAATGGTAATTGCAAGTAGTTTTTTCTACTATAAAAATAATTATATAAATTGGAATTCAGGATTATTATGTGCAATAGGAGGAATATTTGGAGGATATATAGGTGCAATAATATTAAAAAAAGTACCAGATTATATTTTAAAAATTTTGTTTACAATTTTTATTTTATATTATGCATATAGAATGTTATTTGTTTTGTAAAATTGGAGGAAAGATATGTTACAAATATTAATTGGTGGTTTATCTGGAATATTTAGTGGAATAGGAATGGGTGGAGGTACAATTTTAATATTTTTACTCACAACATTTGCAGGATTAGAACAACATATTGCACAAGCAACAAATCTTATATATTTTATTCCAACAGCAATTTCAGCAATTATAGTAAATTATAGAAATAAAAATATTAATGCAAAATTGGCAATTTATGTTTCACTTTGTGGAATTATAGGTGCTATAATTGGTTCAATTATTTCAGTAAATATTGAAGTTGGAATATTAAGAAAATTATTTGGAATATTCTTGATTTTTATTGCAATTCATGAGATTTATACATTATGGAAAGAAGCAAAAAAAACGAAATTCAGCAAGCTCAAATAGATACATTAAAATATGAAAATACTTAAAAATAGAAAAGGCATGCCTTGACACTTAGAGTCAAATTTGTTATAACAATAAGAGTATTATTAATGAGAAAAGGAGCGTGCTAAATGAAACTACTAATAACAGAAAAGCCATCTGTAGCAATGGAATTTGCCAAAGCATTAAAAATAAATATGAACAGAAAAGATGGATACATAGAATCAGATGGTTGGATAATAACATGGTGTGTAGGTCATTTAGTAACAATGAGTTATCCAGAAGTATATGATGAAAAATTAAAGTTTTGGAGACTAGATACATTACCATTTATTCCAACAGAATGGAAATATGAAATAATACCAAATGTACAAAAACAATTTAATATAGTACAAAGATTATTACAAAGAGAAGATGTAGAAGAAATATATAATGCAGGGGACTCTGGAAGAGAAGGAGAATATATACAAAGATTAGTATATATGATGGCAAAGCCAAATCCAAAGGCACAAATCAAAAGAGTATGGATAGATTCACAAACAGAAGAAGAAATAAAAAGAGGAATAAGAGAGGCAAAAGATCAAAGTGAATATGATAGTTTAGCAGACTCTGCATATTTAAGAGCAAAAGAAGACTATTTAATAGGAATAAATTTCTCAAGACTATTAACAATAATATATGGAAGAAGAGTAGCATCAAAAATAAATGAAGAAAAAATATCAATTTCAGTAGGAAGAGTAATGACATGTGTATTAGGAATGATAGTATCAAGAGAAAGAGAAATAAGAAACTTTGTAAAAACAAAATATTATAAAATAATAGGTGAATTTGGAAATACAGATGGATCATTTAAAGCAGAATGGAAAGTAAATGAAAAATCAAAGCTATTTGAATCTCCAAAATTATACAATGATAGTGGATTTAAAAAAGAAAATGAAGCAAAAGAATTTATTGCAAGTTTAGCAGGAAAAAAAGCAATAATATCAGAACTAAAGAAATCAAAACAAAAAGAAAATGCACCACTATTATTTAATTTAGCAGAAATTCAAAATGAATGTACAAAAAGATTCAAAATAAAACCAGATGAAACATTAGATGTAATTCAAAACTTATATGAGAAGAAATTAGTTACATATCCGAGAACAGATGCCAGAGTTTTATCAACAGCAGTTGCAAAAGAAATATCAAAAAATCTGAATGGATTAATGAGAGGATATAAAGACGAAGAAGTACAAAATTTATTAAAAAAGATGGTAGATGAAAAATATTCAACAAATTTAGTAAAAACAAAATATGTAAATGATAGCAAAATAACAGACCATTATGCAATAATTCCAACAGGACAAGGATATGAAAATTATGAAAAGTTGCCAGAATTGCATAAAAAGGTGTATAATACTATTGTAAAAAGATTTATTGCAATATTTTATCCACCAGCAGAATATAATAAAGTAAATGTTGTAGTTGACGTAGAAAACGAAACATTTATAGCAAGTGGAAAAGTTTGCATATCACAAGGATATTTAGAAGTTTTAAGACCTCAAAATAAGGCAAAGAAATCCACATCAAATGCACAAAATGTGGAAAACAATAGTGAAAGTTCAAAAGAAAGCGAAGATGGAATTGAAAATAATTTAGAAGTATTTAAAAGTTTAAAAAAAGGACAAGAAATACTTGTAAATAATTATGAAATAAAAGAAGCAGAAACAACACCACCTTCAAGATATAATTCAGGTTCATTAATTCTAGCAATGGAAAATGCAGGAAAGCTAATTGAAGATGAAGAATTAAGAGAACAAATAAAAGGTGCAGGAATTGGGACATCTGCAACAAGAGGAGAAATAATAAAAAAATTAGAAAAGATAAAATATATTGATATAAATTCAAAAACACAAATAGTAACTCCAACACAAAAAGGTGAAGCAATATATGATGTTGTGAATTTTTCTATGCCAGATATGTTAAATGCAAAACTTACAGCAAGTTGGGAAAAAGGTTTAGATTTAGTTGCTAAAAAAGAAATAAAGCCAGATGAATTTATGACAAAATTAGTAAATTATATCAATTCAAAATTTAATAAATTAATTGTAAAAACATAAAAAACGATCATATTTGTACTTTAAGGAAGGAATGAAAAGAAAATGAATACAATATTAGGAGAATTAGGTAAAAATCCTAAATTTTGTGAGTACATAAAAACAATAGAAAGTAAAAAAAGCCCGATAGCCATATCGGGCTTAACAGACGTTGGAATGACACAAATGATATCTGCAACAAGAGAATTTGCAAAAAGACCAATCTTAGTAATAACATATAATGAAATTCAAGCACAAAAAATATTGAAAGATATAAAATATTTTACAGATAAAGTATATTATTTACCAAAAAAAGAAATAGTAACATATGATTATGTTGCAGAAAGCAAAGACTTACCATATGAAAGAATTGAAACATTAAATAAAATGCAAGAAATGAGAACAGGAGTAGTAATAACAACAATAGAAGCAGTTCTTCAAAAAATGATAAGTAAAAAAGCATTATATAAAAACACACTAAATTTTAAAGTTGGAGATTCAGAAAATCTTGAAACAATAAAACAAAAACTAGTAGAATTAGGATATGTAAGATGTGACTTAATAGAAGGAAGAGGACAATTTAGTGTTAGAGGTGGAATAGTTGATATTTCAGTTAACGAAAAAGAAGGAGTTAGACTTGAATTTTGGGGAGATGAAATAGACTCAATTAGATATTTTAATGTAGTAAGTCAACGTTCAACAGAAAATATTGATAAAATAACAATATATCCAGCACATGAATATATATTAGAATCAAATATAGAAGATGTAATAACAAATATAAGAAACACAATTTATTCAGAAAAATTACAAGAAACAATTGAACAAGATATAGAATTAATAAAAGCAGGCAATTATATAAGTAAAATTGATAGATATCTTAATTCATTTTATACAGAACAAGATACAATATTAGATTATATAACAGACAAATATTTAGTATTTTTAGATGAGCAATCAAAAATAGAGCAAAGAACAATAAATGTAAACAAAGATAGTCAAAATATAATTCAATTATTAATAGACAAAGAAAAAATTGTACCTGAAGCATTAAAAAATATTTGTAATTTTAATCAATTTGAAGATAAATTAAACGGAAAGCAAATAATTTATATAGAAAAATTAGATAATGAAGTAAAAATACAAGCAGAAAAATATAAATGGATATATAAAGAAAGAAATTTCTCAAAAAGTGAAATTGAAATATTATTTAAAGAATTATTAAAAGCACAAGAAGAGAAAAAAAGAATATATATTTTAGCTGAAACGAAAGAAAAGGCAAAAAAGATATGTTCATTACTAAATGAAAAAGAGATAATAAACAAATATGAAGAAAACTTAAATCAAACAATAATAGTAAAAAACACAGAAAGCCTTGTAACAGTTAGTGTAGGAAAATTATCATCAGGATTTGAATGTTTTGATACAAATCAATTAGTAATAACATCACAAGAACTAATTGAAGGAGAAAAAAGAAAAACATATAAATCATCAGCATTTAAAGAAGGAGAAAAAGTAGTATATGCAGATTTAAAAATAGGAGATTATGTAGTTCATAAAAATTATGGAATAGGAATTTTTATAGGTGTAAATACTATTACTGCAGATGGAACAACAAAAGATTATATAAAACTTAAATATTATGGTGATGATGTATTATATGTTCCAACAAACCAATTAGATAGTGTAAGAAAATATGTTGGTGGAGATGAAGGCGGATTAAAAGTAAATAAACTTGGAACAAAAGAATGGTTAAATACTAAAGCAAAAGTAAAGAAAAATTTAAGACAAGTTGCAAAAGAATTAATAGAATTATATGCAAAAAGAGAAAAATCAAAAGGTTATGCTTTTCCAGCAGATACACCATGGCAAACTCAATTTGAAGATAGTTTCCCATATCAAGAAACAGATGATCAATTGCGTTGTATTGATGAAGTAAAAAAAGACATGGAAAATTCAAAACCAATGGATAGACTACTATGTGGAGATGTTGGATATGGAAAAACAGAAGTTGCAATTAGAGCAGCATTTAAAGCAGTAATGGGAGGAAAGCAGGTCGCATATTTGGCTCCAACAACAGTATTAGCTGAACAACAATATAAAGAATTTAAAGAAAGAATGACTAATTTTGGCATTAGAGTAGAAGTATTAAATAGATTTAAAACCAAAAAACAACAAACAGAAATTATTAATAAATTAAAATTAGGAGAAGTTGACATTGTAGTAGGAACACATAGAATATTAAGCAAAGATGTTGAATTTAAAGATTTAGGATTATTAATAATAGATGAGGAACACAGATTTGGAGTAAAAGATAAAGAAAAAATAAAACAATATAAAGCAACAATAGATGTATTAACAATGACTGCAACACCAATCCCAAGAACACTTCATATGTCAATTGTTGGTGTAAGAGATATGTCTGTAATATATGAGCCACCATATAACAGAAAGCCTGTTCAAACATATGTATTAGAATATGATCAAGAAGTTATAAAAGAAGCTATAACAAGAGAACTAGAAAGAAATGGTCAAGTATTTTATCTATTTAATAATGTGGAAAGAATAATTCAAAAAGCAGATGAAATATCAAATCTTGTACCAGAAGCAAAAGTTGTATATGCACATGGACAAATGACAGGACATGAAATTGAGAATATAATGGAAGAATTTATCGAAGGAAAGACAAATGTATTAGTATGTACAACAATATTAGAATCTGGAATAGATATTCCAAATGCAAATACAATAATTGTTGAAAATGCAGACAGAATGGGATTAGCACAATTATACCAAATAAGGGGAAGAGTAGGAAGATCTGATAGACAGGGATATGCTTATATCACATATAAAAGAGATAAATTATTATCAGAAATTGCAGATAAAAGATTAAAAGCAATAAAAGAATTTACTGAGTTTGGTTCAGGATTTAAAATTGCAATGAGAGACTTAGAAATAAGAGGAGCAGGAAGTCTACTTGGAGAAATACAAAGTGGACATCTAGAACAAGTTGGATATGATACATATTGTAACTTATTAGATGAAGTAGTAAAAGAAATGCAAGGTGAAGAAGTAAAACCAGAAATAGATGTTCAAATAGATTTAGATGCGACATGTTATATTCCAGATGAATATATATCAGATTCAAGTCAAAAAATTGAAATATATCAAGATATTGCATTATGTAAAAATGAAGAAGATATACAAAATGTAATTGATGAAATGATTGATAGATTTGGAAATATGCCAAGTGAAATAGAAAATTTAATTGAAATTGCAAGAATAAAAATATTATGTAAGAAGCTTAATATAAGTAAAGTTCAAGGAAAACGTAGTTTTGCAGTATTTACATTTGAATTAGGCGAATTTAATATAGATGTAAATGAATTAGCAAAAAATTATAGAAATAGAATAAAATTTTCACAAGGTTTAAAACCACAAATTACATATGTTCTACAAAATGCAACAGGAATGAAGATGCTAAAAGAAGTAGAAGAATTTTTGAAAACAATAGATGATTTTAGAATAAAAGAAAATAAATAATTTTTTTAGAAAGGAGAAGAAATGCAAACAATAACAAGTAAAGATAATGAATTAATAAAACATATTAGAAAATTAAAAGATAAAAAATATCGTGATGAAAGTAATGAATATGTTGTTGAAGGTGTAAAACTTGTTGAAGAAGCGGTAAAAGAAAATGCAAAAATAAAACAAATAATTGTATGTGAAGATACAACAAGAACATATGAAATTCCAACACATATAATGCTTGAAATTGCAAAATATGAATGTATATCTGTTTCGGATAAAATTTTTAATATAATAACACAGGTTACAAATCCACAAGGAATAATGGCTATAATAGAAAAAAATGCACAAAATGCAAAAATAGATTATACACAAGATATAATAGTTGTATTAGATGATGTACAAGATCCAGGAAATTTAGGAACAATTTTAAGAACAGTTGATAGTATTGGATTAAATCAAATTATAGTGTCAAAAGGAACTGCAGATGCTTTTAATTCTAAAGTTGTTCGTTCAACAATGGGAGCTATATTTAGAATAAAAATAATAGAAGTTGAAAATCTAGCACAGGCAATAAAAGAAATGAGAAAACATCATTTTAAATTAATGGTAACATCTTTACAAACAAAAAATAGTATTTATGATATAGATTTTTATAAAAAGATTATAGTTATTGGAAATGAAGCAAATGGAGTTTCAAAAGAAATTCAAGATATGGCAGATGAAAAAGCAAAAATTCCAATGTTGGGTAGAACTGAGAGCCTTAATGCATCTGTTGCAGCAGGTGTTGTTATGTATGAATATGTAAGACAAAAATTGAATAAATAAAAGTTTAATATATATTGTATTTTAGTAGTTTTTAAGATATAATTACTCCAATCCTTTTACAGAGGAAATCTAGGAAAAGAGGAATTCATATCATGACGTCTTATGACTTAATTTGGTTATTAATACAAGAAATATTAAAAGATAATTCAAGTGAAAATAATCAAAAAAACAATGAAAAATAGATTACAAAGTCTATTTTGGAGCAGTCTGATCAGCTGCTCTTTTTATATACTAGGAAAGTTCTCTGAACTTCCTAGTATATAAAAACTACAAACGCTAGCCCTTTGAGATTTTCTTCTTTTAGTCGAAAACTCAAATCGGGCGAGAACAAAGGGCGACTACATCGCTTTGTTCTATACTATATGATTTTTTAAGGAAAATATTTATTAGAAGTTTAGAAAATAAAAAAAGAGATATGTGATCAGCATATCTCATTCATATCATGATTCTCGTATGACTAACAATGTCACTCGAGTTGTTAAATATAGTATACTACTTTTTCTAGTATATGTCAAACTTTTTTTGTTATTCAGAAAATATTTTTATAATTATAAATATGAAAATGTTGAAAAAAATATAAAATTGGATATAATATTAATAATTAATATAGGAGGAATGATTGGTATGAAAATTTATTATGTAAGACATGGACAAACAGACTTAAATTTAGCCAAAAAAATGCAAGGTGGAGGAACAGAAAAAGAATTAAATGAAACAGGTGTAAGTCAAGCTTATAATACAAAAAAAGAACTAGAAAATGTAAAATATGATCTTGTAATTTGTTCTCCAATGAAAAGAGCAAAACAAACAGCTGAAATAATAAATGAAGGAAGAGATATACCAATTATTACAGATGAAAGAATAAGAGAAAGAAAATTAGGGGATTATGAAGGAAGAGATGTAACAGAAGAAATGGAAAATAATATTTGGGATTATAAGTTAAATTATAACATTCCAAATGGAGAAAATTTACATGATTTTGAAAAAAGAATCGATGAATTTTTTGATGATATAAAAGAAAAATATCATGATAAAAGTGTATTAATTGTAGCTCATGGAGGAATTGCAAAAGTTATAAAAGCACATCTTTATGGTATGCCAGAAAGTCAAAATTTAGCAGAAATTTCAATGAATAATTGTGAGATAATAGAAACTGAGATATAATATTAATATATTATGTATTAAAATAATTTTTAGTCAAAAAAAATTTATATACTCAAAAAGGAACTAGTACCAATTATGGTAATAGTTCCTTTTTGAAGTTTAATGTATTACAATTTTTCAGGAAGTAAACGCTTCAACGTTTTTAGATATGAAAAATATTCATCCCTGAATTGTCCACTGGAATCAGCCTCCAATAGAGAGAGAATAGAAGTATAGAATTGATAGTAGTTAAATAATCCCTTACTTTCATCCCATAAAAATGTCATTGCATAGTCAAGGCTAATTAACTCACGTTCAACGTCTAAGCCAATGTCGTTACCATTACAATAAATTTCGATAGTCTGATTGAATCCGGAAAAACTTACACATACATTCTCACAATATTTCGATTTTAATACTTTTTCAGTATCAATCATAAGCTCTCGAATCCATTCAGTATATGGAATTGTGATTCTATATAAGTAACGCTTCAATTCGCTATTATAAAACACTTTTCCACAATTCAGCTTACATTTTCCAAATTGATTGAATTTAAGATGTTCTTTCTTATTCTCAGGAATCGTAGTGTTTCCCAATTTTTCAAATTGATTTCTTTTCAATATATTGTAAGGGAATGAGATAAATGCTCTTTGCATGATTGCTCGAAGAAGAAGTTTTTTATCAAATTTGGGGTTAAGATAGAATAATTGAATGTCATATACTCTGAAAATATCAATACTTTTTCTAGAAAAAGCAAAATCTTCTGAAAGATTTAACATTAATATTCCATTATTTTTGACTTCAACTGAATAATTGCGAAAGAAGTTTTTCGTAAAATTATGAAGTAATTCTTGATTAATTTTCTTCAAAATACTATCATTCCAAACAAAAAGGATACTATAGGTTCCATCAGTGTTAAAAATCAGTGATTTTGTACCACTGAACATCTTAACGGGTGTCATTATATCAGTAATATATCCCATTTTCTTAGCATAGTCACAAATTTCCGGACGTAAATTTGCTTGAGTACTTGGTGCTAAAATTCCACATACAATTGCTCCAGCAAAATCTCTTCCGTCTAAAAAAGTAGTTTTTTCATAAAGCTTTCCATTTTCACCACGAGCAACGTTTCTTATTAAACCTTTTGTAAAGAGAACTTCTACCTCATCAGGTGTTATTGATACAAAATTGCTATTACTAGTTATTTGCCATCCTTCCCATGTAAGGACTACACTTTGCTTATTCCAAGCACCCATCCGATCAGTGATAATGTAGCGCTTACCATTCATTGTGCAAATGGTTTGGTTTTCTATAAGTCTGCTTACATAACTATTTTCCATATCTTTTCTCCTTTTTTATTCTTGCATTTGCAAGTTAATGTACTTATTATAACGTATTTTAGGCTAAAAATCAATATATAAAGGTTGTTACAGAACAAAATATAATAAAAAATGTAAAGAATAAAACATATGTAATAGTCATACATGAATAAAAAGTAAAATGATGAATAGAATTAAATATCAAAATTTGGAGGTAATTATGTTTTTGGTATTTAATAAAGAAAAAATTCAAACATATATAGTATCTGTGTTAACAGTAGCGGTATTAATAACAATTGCAAATGTAAGAAAAGTTGAAACAGTTCAAACATCATCACAAGAAAAAGAATTGCCAATTTATAATGTTCAAACAGATGAAAAAAAGGTTGCATTTACAATGAATTGTGCTTGGAATGCAGATGATATTGATAAAATATTAGAAACATTACAAAAAAATAATGTAAAAATTACATTTTTTTTGGTAGGAGAATGGGTAGACAAATATCCAGAGGCAGTAAAAAGGATTGCAGAAGCGGGTCATGAAATTGGAACACATAGTAATACACATCCACATGTAAATAAATTATCATCAGAAAAAAATTTAGAAGAGATAAAATTAAGTGTAAATAAAATTGAAAAGATTACAAATAAAAAAGTGGAATTATATAGACCACCATATGGAGAATATAATGATATAGTAATAAGAACAGCAAAAAATAATGGATATTATCCAATTCAATGGAATTTAGATACATTAGATTATAAAGGATTAACTGGTGATGATATGTGGAAAAGAATAAGAAACAAAATATCAAATGGTAGTATAATATTAAGTCATAATGGAACCAAAAATACTGCAGATAGTTTAGATGGATTAATAAAAAATATTAAATCACAAGGATTTGAATTATTAACAGTATCAGAATTGATATATAAAGATAATTATGTAATTGATAATAATGGAATGCAAATAAAGACAAATATCTAAAAATAAGAATATTAATATTTTTATTGGGTAAAATATGCATATAAATGGAAAAAGGAGAAGATACATGCCATTAATTGGAATTGTTGCTAGAAAAAAAGATATTAAAGACATAAAAAGAAAACTAGGAGAAAATTATGAGCTAATTGAATTAAACAGCGAAAGTATAAAGAATTTAAAAAATATAAAATTTGATGAGATAATTTATAACAAAGACATAAATTTAACAGAAGAAGAATACAAATTTATGAGAGAAATAATAAATAAGACCAAATATATTCTGATAAATTCTGATGAAAAAATAAAAATACCTGAAAATATACTAATAAAAATTATAACATTTGGATTTAATTCAAAATCAACAATAATGATATCAAGTGTAAAAGAAAACTATATAATAATTAGTGTACAAAGAGAAATAGAAAAATTAAATGGAGATATAATAGAAAATCAAGAGAAAAAAATAGAAATAGAACAAAATAAAAAGTCATCAATATATAATGAAATTATAAATTTTTTAATAAAAGAGCTATAAAATAGTCCATAATTTATAAAAAACTGTCAAAAATGCCTAAAAATGAATAAAAATTCAAAAAAAATTTCAAAACATTAACTTTTTATGTAGACAAAACCAAAAATGTGTAGTATAATAAGAAATGTAGAAAATTTTAAAATAAAAAAACGCAAGATGGTAATTTACAATTGATAAAATAAAAAAAGATAGGGAGGAAATAAAATTGGATACAAAT
>ENA-ORPH01003253-ORPH01003253.1-human-gut-metagenome-genome-assembly--contig:-NODE-3253-length-12255-cov-7.090410_pt1 | contig 12255 bp, 11 predicted proteins | sample MGYA00242142_ERZ509074 | MGnify/ENA primary metagenome ERZ509074 (study PRJEB26280, sample SAMEA2338724) | human gut metagenome | biome: human gut; feature: human-associated habitat; material: faeces... | reverse complement strand
TGGCGCGCTCCACCCGGCTGGCGGTGGTGCCGTTTTTCTTGGCGATTTCCGGGTACAGACGCTTGGTCACGGCGTTGATGTACTCCGGCTCGTTCATGGTGAGCAGGATGGCATCCCGCAGGAACTGGTAGCCTTTGATGTGGGCAGGGACGCCGATCTGATGCAGAATGTCCGTGACCTTCAGCTCGTCGCTGTCCACGCTGGCCGTGATAAGCCGCTTCTGGTGGCCGTGGGCGACTTTGAGCACCCGGCTGGCAAGGACATTCTCGTCGAAGGGTTTGACAAAGTAGTAGGCGAAGCCCTCATCCAGCAGCTCCTGGACCATTTCCTCGCTCTGGAAGGCGCCGGTGACGAAAAACGTGGTGTGCGTTTCGCCGGCGGCGACATATTTCTGCTTGACGGCCAGAGCATCCAGCCCGGGCATGAAGGCATCCAGCAAAACCACCTGCGGCCGCACCACAAGCATCTTCTGCAAAACCTGAAGGCCGTCTTTTTCCACGACGGTCACTTCTACGCCTTTTTGCTCCAGTGCCTCTCGACAGGCTGCCGTAACATCCGCACTGGTATCCGACATCAAAAATCTTACTTTATCCATCGTACTATCCTCCAATGTGTGCAGTTCCCTTTACAGTCTAGATTTTACCATATTTTACCATGGATTGCAACAGGAAATTTTTACATTTTCTGGAATTTTCACGAAAATCTTCTTGTTCATTCTGCGGTCTGCGCTTCGGTACCGTTTTGAACGGCGTTTTTTGCCTGTTCGAGCATCGTCTGGGCGAAAATCCCATAGCCTCGGGTGGGGTCATTGACCAGAACATGGGTCACAGCACCCACGAGGCGCCCATTTTGGAGGATGGGACTTCCGCTCATGCCCTGCACGATGCCGCCGGTCGCAGACAGAAGCGAAGGGTCGATCACCCGGATGACCAGATTCCGGCGGGGATCGGCGTCGCTGACCCGCTCGATCTGGATGCGGTAAGCGCGGGGCGCTTCCCCCTCGATGGTAGCCCATATCTCAGCGGGGCCGGTGACGACTTCCTGCGCGAACGCGATCTCCCGCAGCTGGCCCGAGAAGTGGGTGCGCGTCGTGCCGTAGACGCCGTTCTCGCCGTTGATGCGGATGGTGCCGATGGCGTGGGCGCTCAGGAAATGGCCCTTTAACTCACCGGGGCTTCCGGCCGTTCCGGCACTGCAGCCGGTTATCTCGCAGGGAACGATCTCGCCGCTGCGCAGGGCGACGCTTTCGCCGGTGTCGCTGTCGCTGATGGGGTGGCCCAGTCCCGCAAATACGCCGAGCTCCTCGTCAGCAAAGGTCAGTGTACCCACACCGGCAGAGGAGTCCCGCACCCACATTCCGGCCCGCCACTGCCCGGCGGCACCGTCCCACACTGGGGTCAGGGTAGTCAGCTTCTGCTCGCCGCTGCGGATATACACGACCTCCACGGACTGCCCCTCGGCAGCGTCCAGGGCTTCCTTTACGGCTTCATTGCTCTCGGTGCGGGTCTGCCCGATGCAGATGACCCGGTCACCGAGGTGAAGCCCGGCCTCCTTGGCGGGATTCGATGTCCCGCCGCCAGCCTGCCCGATCTCCGAAAATCCCACGATGAGCGCCCCTTCGGAGAACATCTTGACGCCGAACGGTGTACCGCAGACGGTCACTCTGGGCCGCTCTGTCACCACCGCCCGGATGGTTTTGATGGGGAGCCACCCGCCCAGCGTCAGAGTCGTCTGGTAGCTGCCCACCGCCCGGGTGCTGGCAACATTCTGGCTCCCATGACCACGCTGTGGCTCGACCCATGCAAAGCGGGGGAGATATAAGGCTTGTCCCGGCTCCAGATAGACCCGGTCCGGCAGACAGCTGTACAGCCAGCCCAAAGCTGCCGCAAGAGCCAGCAGCAGATATGCCGCCGCAAGCTTTGCCCGCTGCATTCTCTTCACGCCCATGGCCTCCCTCGCTGTTTTTGGGGTTATTATGCGGAGGCAACGAGGGAATTATCCTTCGGCAGTTGACTTTTGCGGCGAATCTTGCTACTATAAATAAAGTTTCCGTGCGGGAGTGGCGGAATGGCAGACGCGCTGGTTTTAGGCACCAGTTCCAACGGAGTGAGGGTTCGACCCCCTTCTCCCGCATAAAAAATGACCTCAAGCTCAGGCTTGAGGTCATTTTTTATCTTGCGGAGAAGAGGGGTCGAACAGCACGGCCGCCCGACGGTTCGTACCATGATATGGACAAATAATCCCCTTGATGAATCAGGCCGCTGTCTCTGTTTTACGGAGACGGCGGTCTGATTCATTATTTTTGACTACTTTTTTGTCCCGGGGAAACCCCGGAAAAATCCTGCTATGACCTACTTTTTCTGACTACAAAGTACCCGGCAAAAGCAGGCAGTATCGCGCAGTATCCGACACACGCGGATAACAAAAAATCCACAAAACATCGATTTTTCATCGACATTCCGTGGATATTTTCTGGTGCGAGGGAGGGGATTTGAACCCCCAAGGATAAACCACACGCACCTCAAACGTGCGCGTCTGCCAGTTCCGCCACCCTCGCATATGAAGTTTTGATGCAATCCGTTTTTTCTAACAGCTCTGAGGTTCAAGCCGTATCGCTGACTGCTCAAGTATAATACCATACTCCCCCGGCGATGTCAAGCGTTTTCATAGATTTTTTTGCCATTCATATCTTGTAAATGGAGTTTCCGTGCAGAAATGACTTAAGAAGGAGGTTTTTGGAAATGACTTTTTTCAAATCCAGCAAACATCAAAGATTGTTGTGGAGCCTTTTGCTGCTTTCTGTCGGGGCGGCGGCGGGGTTCGGACTGGGGATATTCTGCGGTGCAGAGCCGCCCGTAGGCTGCCGGGAGAGCGACCTGACCCCGGTGCCGGACGAAAGCTTCGTCTCCCCTGCCTCGGCGTCCTCCGTAGAAACGTCCCCGGAGCCGGAGCCGATGCCCGAGAAGTGGGTCTGTCTGACCTTCGACGACGGCCCCAGCAAGACGACGCCGGACGTTCTGTCCGCGCTGAACAGTGCCGGAGTAAAGGCGACCTTCTTTGTAGTCGCCACCGGCAACAACGACAAATATCTTCCCCTCATCTCTGAGGCTGCTGCCGCCGGACATCAGATCGCGCTCCACTCCGCCTCCCACGAGTACAGCGACATCTACCAGAGCGCAGACGCTTACTGGAAGGACATCGACCTGTTAAAGGAACGCCTCTCCCCTTACGTTCGGGTCGACGGCCTGCGGTATCTGCGCTTTCCGGGCGGCAGTACCAACACCGTGAGCCGCCGCTACGGCGGGCGCGGGCTGATGCAGCAGCTCAAAGAAGAAGTCACTGCAAAAGGCTACGCCTATGTAGACTGGAACGTCTGCGCTGAGGACGCTGTGGGCGGCAAGCCCAGTGCAGGCACCATCTTCCGCAACATCGTGCGGGAGACCGGCGAGCAGACCCAGTGCATCGTGCTGATGCACGACTCGGCCACCACCCGCACCACTGCCGAAGCCCTGCCCGACATCATCCAGTGGTACAAGGACAACGGTTTCGCCTTCCTCACGGTAGAGCAGGCCGTCCCCCTGCCCACGACATAGCAAAAAGCCCCGGAGGGCCTGCCAGACGGCAGATTTTCCGGGGCTTTGGTGCGTAGAAGCAGCTTACTCAGCGGCCTGATTGAACAGGACGAAGGCACGATAAGCCATGTACAGGTCGGTCTTGTGGATGACCTCGAAGGGAGAGTGCATGGACAGCACAGGCACACCGATGTCGATGACGGGGATGCCGCGGTTGGCAACATACTTTGCGATGGTGCCGCCGCCGCCCAGGTCGAGGCGGCCCAGCTCACCGATCTGCCATGCAACGTCGTCGGCGTCCATCATGCGGGTGACATAGCCCACCAGCTCGGCAGAAGCGTCGTTTGCAGCGCTCTTGCCGCGGCTGCCGGTGTACTTGAACAGCGCGATGCCGCGGCCTGCGTAGGTGCCGTTCATCGGCTCGAAAGCGCTGGCCCAGCTCGGGTCGTAAGCAGCGGTGACGTCGGCGGACAGGCAGACACTGTTGCGGAATGCAATGATGTCGTCCTGACCGGCGGTGCGGCAGAGCTCCTGCATGAAGTGGAAGACGTACATGCTCTGCATACCGGTGACGCCGTCAGAGCCGATCTCTTCCTTATCGGTCAGGACGCAGACGGTAGTGAAGGCAGGATTCTTGGTGGCGATCTCGGCCATCAGAGCGGGGTATGCATCGACGCGGTCATCGTGGCCGTAGGCGCCGATCATGGAGCGGTCGAAGCCGACGTCGCGGGACTTATAAGCGGGGACGATCTCGATTTCAGCGCGTGCAAAATCCTTCTCGGTGATGCCGTACTTCTCGTTGAGGAGGATCATAGTATTCAGCTTGACAGCTTCCTTCACTTCCTCGTCGTCCACAGCGTCGGAGCCGATGAGGATGTTCAGTTCCTCGGCGCGGATGCCGTCGCTCAGCTTGCGCTCGCCCTGCTCAGCGCCCAGATGGGGCAGCAGGTCGGTGATGCAGAAGACGGGGTCGTTCTCATCCTCGCCCATGTTCACAGAGACGGTGGTGCCGTCAGCGCGGGAGAACACGCCGTGGATCGCCAGCGGCATGGTGCCCCACTGGTACTTGCGGATGCCGCCGTAGTAGTGGGTCTTGAAGTAGCTGAAGTGGTCGGACTCGTACAGCGGGGTCGGGCGCAGGTCCAGACGGGGGCTGTCGGTGTGAGCGATGACCAGATGGAAGCCGTCCTCGAAGCTGCGGGTGCCGATGGTGGAAGCCACGATGGCCTTGCCCAGCTGGCTGAAATAGACCTTGTCGCCGGGGGCGTAGGTCTTCTTCGGGTCGAACTGCTGGTAGCCTGCGTCCTTGAGCATCTGCTCGCTCTCAGCGGCCACCTCGCGCTCGGTCTTGCCTGCGTCGAGGAATTTCTTGTAGCCCTCAGCGAATGCGTGGGCCTCCTGCTTGACGGCGGCGGACTTGTCGCCGACGTAAGCGGGCTTAAACAGCAGCTTTTCAGCCAGCTGCTGGTTCGGAGTTTTTTCTGCCATAGGATTTCTCCTGCCTTTCTGTTTTCTTACACTTGTTATCTATCAAAGACCCGCAGGTTTTTGGCCTGTCGGTTCTTCTTCATTGGTTGAGATTCAGCCGCCGTAGAGCCGGGTATAGACGGCGTAGCTGGCGGTTATCTTTTCGACGTAATGGTGCATCTGGTTATAAGGGAAGCCTTTCAGGGTCTGCCCGTCGGAGGAATGCTCTTCCATCCGCAGCAGATTATCTACTGTCCCCCATCCGCTGTGGTAGGCAGCGGTAGCCACATCGCCGCCGTACCGCTCCATGCAGAGATGGATGTAGTAGCAGCCGAAGCGGATGCTGACGTCAGGGTCGTAGAGGTCATCGAAGGTCAGGCCCTCATCCGGCGCAATTTTGCTGCGCAGCCAGATAAAGGTCTCCTCGGTCATCTGCATTAGCCCCCGGGCCTCCACGCTGGAAGTGGCGGCGGGGTCGAAGCCGCTCTCCGTGCGGATGAACGCATAGACCAGCAGCGGGTCGAGCTCGTATTCTGCGGCCCACTGCTCCACCTGCCGGCTGTATTTGCGGGGGTAGAGCAGCCGGTCGGCCTCCCGGGCGAGGGGCGGCAGAGCCATCAGGAGCACTGCCGCGATGCAGACCAACACCACCAGTCTGCGCAGCAGTCGGAACAGCGTTTTCAAGCGTGGCATCCCTCCCCGATGAGAGCGTCACAGAGCCCGTTTGCTGCCTTCGCCAGCGCCTCACGGGTGGAGGTGTTGGGCAGGATGTAGTCTGCCCTGGCGGTCAGCACAGCCTCCGGCGTCTGGGCGTTGAGGCGGCGGGCGGCCATCTCAGGCGAGATGCTGTCCCGGGCCGCGATGCGCTCCACGCTGACTTCAAACGGTGCCGTGACCACGCAGAGCTTGTCGCACTCGGCCTCTGCCGCCGTGCCGATGATGACCGCACCGTCCAGCACAAAGAGCTTCGCCGCCGCCTGCTGCGCGGCCTGTTTGGCGGCGCGGATGCGGCGGACGATCTCCGGGTGAGTCAGCGCGTCGAGCGCAGCTTTCCCCTCGGGCGTTGCAAAGGCGCGGTCGGCCAGCAGGCGGCGGTCAAGGGTGCCGTCTTCCTTTATAATATCTGCCCCGAAGCGCTCAGCCAGCTGGGGCAGCAGCGGTGAACCCGGAAGCAGGATCTCGCGGGAGAGCTGGTCGGCGTCTGCCAGCGGGATGCCCCGGGCCGCGAACACCGCCGTGACCGTCGATTTGCCGCAGCCGCTGCGGCCGGTGATGCCCAGCGTCATCATAGCTTTATCACCCGGAACGCGGCCGCACGGATGAGGCGGTTATAGACGGCCATGGACAGGCCGTCTTTCTGGGGGCAGCGGGCGTAGACCACAGCATCGCCCTGCTCATCCAGCGCACGCAGGGAGCGGAAGATATGTTTTGCCTGGTCGGCTCCGTCGCCCTCCCGGCCATACTCCACACAGGGTACGCCCAGCTTTTCGGCCTCGCCGGTAAAGCAGAGGCAGCTGGGGTTCTCGGCGGCGTGGGCATCCACATAGGCTTTGAACTGCTCGAAGGTGCCGTCCAGAAGGGTCACATCCGCCTTGGGGGCGTAGTGCTTATACTTCATGCCGGGGCTGCGGACGACCGCACCCTCCGGCAGCTTCTCGAGGATGGCCTTGGAAACTTCCACTTCCTCGCCCAGCGCACGCTCGAGGTCTTCCAGCGTGATGTGGCCGGGACGGAACAGAGTGGGCTTTTCGCCCACCACCGACACGACGGTAGACTCCACGCCCCAGTCGCACTCGCCGCCGTCCAGAATGAGGGGCAGCCGGCCGTCCATATCCACCAGGGTATCCTGGGCGTTGGTGGGGCTGGGCTTGCCGGAGAGGTTGGCCGACGGGGCCGCAAAGGCGCAGCCGCTGGCTTTGATGACGGCCCGTGCCACCGGGTGGCTGGGCATCCGGATGCCCACGGTATCCAGACCGGCACAGCACTCCGCTGCCACCTCGGGGCCGCGGGGCATGATGATGGTCAGCGGGCCGGGACAGAACGCCGCCATCAGCAGCTGGGCGCGTTCCGGCACTTCGCTGACGAGGCCGTGCAGCATCTCAGGGCCTGTGACGTGGACGATGAGGGGATTGTCCTGCGGACGTCCCTTCGCCACAAAAATCTTGCTCACGGCCTCGCCGTTGCGGGCATCGGCCGCGATGCCGTAGACTGTCTCGGTAGGCAGGGCTACCAGCTCGCCCTGCCGCAGAAGCTCGGCTGCGCGGGCAATACCCTCTGCGTCAGCCGGGCGGACTTCAGTATTGATACTCATACGAATCATCGCTCTTTTCTTCTGTAAAGCAATTATTCTTTACAGCTTTTCGTGCGCATTTCGCGCATATTTATGTGTTTAACTTCTGCAGTTTCTCGGCCTGCTCACGGGTGGCGAGGGCGTCGATGATGTCGTCCAGATTGCCGTCCATGATCTTGTCGAGGTTGTGTACCGTCAGGCCGATCCGGTGGTCGGTGCAGCGGTCCTGCGGGAAGTTATAGGTGCGTATCTTCTCGCTGCGGTCCCCTGTTCCCACCTGACCGGCGCGATCGGCGTTGATGGCGTCCTGCTGCTCCTTCTGCTTCTGGGCCAGCAGGCGGCTGCGGAGGATCTCCAGAGCCTTGTCCTTGTTCTGGAACTGGCTGCGCTCGTTCTGGCACTCAACCACGGTTCCGGTGGGGATGTGGGTGACGCGGATGGCGCTGGACGTCTTGTTGATGTGCTGACCGCCCGCACCCGAAGAGCGGAAGGTGTCGATGCGCAGATCCTTCATGTCCAGCGCAAAGTCAACCTCTTCGGCCTGCGGCATCACGGCCACGGTGGCCGTCGAAGTATGGATGCGGCCCTGCGTCTCCGTTTCCGGTACACGCTGCACCCGGTGGACACCGCTCTCGTACTTGAGGCGGTTGTAGGCGCCCCGGCCATTGACCGCAAAGACGGCTTCTTTGGTTCCGCCGAGCTCCGTCTCGTTGAGGTTCAGCAGCTCCATCTCCCAGCCCCGGCTCTGGACGTACATGGTGTACATCCGCACGAGGCTGTGGGCGAACAGCGCAGCTTCCTCGCCGCCGGCACCGGCGCGTATCTCCATGATGACGCTTTTCTCGTCGTTTACGTCCTTCGGTAGCAGCAAAATTTTGAGATTATTTTCCAGCTCTGCCACATCCTGACTTTTTTCGCTCAGTTCCTGCTGTACCATAGCCTTAAAGTCCGCGTCGAGGGGCTCGTCCCCTTCCAGCAGGGCTTTTGCCTGTGCCAGGTGGTCCTGCGCAGTGGTGAGAGCGTGGTAAGCGTCCACCACCGGCTGTGCTTCATGGTACTCCTGCATCAGGCGGCGGAACTGCGCCGGGTCGGCGGCAGTTTCGGGCTGATTGAGACGGATAGAAAGTTCTTCGAACCGGCGGCAGACGGCCTCCATTTGGGAAGTCAGATTCGGCATATCAGGCAGTTCTCCTTACAAAACAGTTTCTGAATGTGCTGTGCCGCCGGGCTATTCCTGGCCCGGTTTGATGACCTTTTTGATGTTCTTCTCGATCTTCGCCCGGGGCAGCATGACCTCGCGGCCACAGCCCGTGCAGCGGATCTTGAAATCCATGCCCACCCGCAGCACCTCGAAGCTTGCTGCTCCGCAAGGGTGCTGTTTGCGGGTGAGGATGGTATCGCCGACTGCAATATCCATATTGAATCCTTCCTGTCTGCACATTTATAGTACAGGCCGTGTGTCCAAAAGAGGAACACACAACTATAGTATAATCCAAACTCGTATAAAATGCAAATGCAGCTGCATATGGTTTTATAGCTGCAATGCTACCCAAAAATCAGAGAAAGAGGAATGAAAGATGATGCAAGCGTTTCGTACCGAAAACAACTACCGCAATGCTTCCCGCCTGAGCGCCGCCGAGCTGCGGGCCGCGATGGCCAGCCGCGAGATCTTGCAGAGCACGGCGCTGGCCTTCGACACCCAGCGTCAGCTCCGGTTCGAGCTGGGCGGCTGCCGGGCTGTAATGCCCTTCGGGCAGTGCGCCGACGGAGCCGACACCGGCAGCGTACGGGACATCGCCGTACTGACGCGGGTAGGACGGCCCACCTGTTTTGTCATCGAGGGCATCGACACCGACGAAAACGGACAGCCTGTCTACCGCCTCTCCCGCGCTGAAGCACAGCGGATGTGCAAGGCCGAATACCTCGACCAGCTCCAGCCCGGCGACATCCTGCCCTGCATCGTGACCCACATCGAGCCCTTCGGCGCGTTCTGTGACGTAGGCTGCGGCATCAGCGCCCTTCTGCCCATCGATTGTATGTCGGTGAGCCGTATCTCCTCCCCTGCCGACCGGGTCAGCGTGGGGCAGCAGATACTCTGCGCCATCAAGAGCCGGGACGCACAGGGACGGTTCGTGCTGACCATCCGGGAGCTGCTGGGTACCTGGGCCGAGAATGCTGCCGCCTTTACGGTGGGCGAAACGGTGGTGGGCATCGTGCGGAGCGTGGAAGAGTACGGCACCTTCATCGAGATCGCGCCCAACCTCGCGGGCCTCGCCGAGAGCTGCCCCGACCTGCGGCCCGGGCAGGCTGTGAGCGTCTACATCAAGAACATCCTGCCCGAGAAGATGAAGATAAAGCTCGTCATCGTCAACCACGCCCTCAGCCAGAGCCACCGCTTCGAGCTGCGGTACTTCATCACCGAGGGCCACCTCGATCACTGGCTCTACTCCACCCCCGAAAGCCACAAGCGCATCGAGACGGATTTTTCGGTCATGGCTTGCAATCCGGCGTGAAACCCTTTATACTATAGTTAATACTATAGAACACGGGAGATGGGAGTAACAATGGCCGTCAACGATGCTTTTACCGCCGGTGTGCGTCCCGGTGGACTGACCAACAGCACCGAGATACGATTGCTGCTGTGTTATCTTGTCAAGAACGCCGGGCCTATCACACGGACGGAGATCGAAAACGCTCTGATGGAAGAGGCACTGGTGAATTATTTTGAGATCGGCTCCTGCCTGGACGACATCACCAGGCAGCAGCTCGTGACGGTGGACGGCGACCGGTACACCATCACCGACAAGGGCCGGAAAGTGGCGCAGGAGCTGGCCTACGACCTGCCCCGCAGTGTGCGGGAAAAGGCGGTCGCCGCCGTGCTGCGCAGCCAGACCTGGGCCCGCAAGGAAGCCGAGTACAGCGCCCGCATCAGCGAAAAGGCCGACGGCCATTGCTCCGTGCGCTGTCAGGTGAAGGCTCTGGACAGTGAGCTATTCTGTCTGGACATCGGCACTCCTGACCGGCTGAGCGCTGAGATGGTAAAAAAGCAGTTCATTTTGAAGGGCAATGAGATTTATCAGATGCTCATCACCAAATTGACCGAAGAAGAGAAATAGCATAAAAGTCCGCTGCACGTTGGTTTCGTGCAGCGGACTTTTTGTTAGATCAAGATACAGATGAGTCCGGTACAGCCCTCGTTGATGACCCGTTCCAGTGTCTCCTGCAAACGACCCCGGGCCTCCTGCGGCATATGGAGCAGCTTGTTCTGCAGGCCGTCGTTGACCAGCTCGTGGAGGCTCTTGCCGAAGATGTTCGACTCCCACAGGCGTACGGGGTCGTCCTCGAAATCCTTCAAAAGGCTCTGCACGAGGTCTTCGCTCTGCTTCTCCGTCCCGACGATGGGACTCAGCTCGGTGTGGATGACAGCTTTCATCATGTGGATGGACGGCGCGCTGGCCTCGAGACGGACGCCGTACCGCCCGCCCTGCCGGACGATCTCGGGCTGTTCCAGCGAAAGCTCGTCGATGGACGGCATCACGATACCGTAGCCGGTGGCCTCCACCTGCTCCATCGCACTGCGTATCTTCTCGTAGGCACGCTTGGCTTTGGCCAGCTCGATGATGCAGGGCATCAACCCGGCTTCGTCGCCGATTTCGAGGCCCGTCTGCTCGCTGAGCACCTTATAAAACGCCTCGGGCTTGAGCAGCACTGTGATGCGGACCACGCCGTCGGCGAGGTTCATCCCACTGAGGGCGGCGTTTTCCACGGCCTCGCAGTCCAACGCCGCCCGGCCGGAGTCAGAGACATCCTTCATCCGGGAAATTTTCTCGGAGAGCTGCATAGCCGCTGTGTATACTTCGGTCTGGAGCCAGTGGCCTTTGTCCAACATCGTCACCCAGCGGGGCAGGGCGAAATCCAGCTCCCTCACCGGGAACTCGTAGAGCACTTTTTGTAAAATCTCGCCTAGCTGCGCCTCGTCGAGGTCGAGGCAGCTCACAGGCAGAACGGTCCGGCCATAGCTCTCTTCCATTTCCGCCGCCATCGCTCTTGTCTCGGGGGCGTCGGGGTGGGTGCTGTTGAGCAGGATGACGAAGGGCTTGCCCAGCGCTTCCAGCTCGTCGATTACCCGCTTTTCTGCCGGGATGTAGTTTTCGCGGGGTATCTCGCTGATGGTGCCGTCGGTGGTGACGACGATGCCGATGGTGGAGTGGTCCCGGATGACCTTGCGGGTGCCAGTCTCGGCGGCGAGGTCGAAGGGGATCTCCTCGTCGAACCAGGGACTTTTGACCATCCGGGGCTTGTCATTCTCCTCGTGGCCCATGGCTCCCTCCACCATGTAGCCCACGCAGTCGATGAGCCGGATGCTGCACTCTCCCCCGCCCTCCAGCGCCAGCGGCACCGCCGACTCCGGGATGAACTTGGGCTCGGTGGTCATGATGGTGCGCCCCGCTGCCGACTGGGGCAGCTCATCGCGGGCGCGGAGCTTCGCGTCCTCCGGGCCGATGACGGGCAGCACCAGCTTTTCCATAAACTGCTTGATGAGGGTGCTCTTGCCCGTGCGCACCGGCCCCACCACGCCAATGAGGATGTCGCCGCCGGTGCGGGCTCCTATCTCGCGGCAGACTGCCGCCTGCTCGATTCGTTCCTGCTTTGCCAAAATGCTCTCCCCTCTCTTCCCATTTGAAAGCCATTTGGAAGAAATTTATGCGACGGCGGGAGGAATTAGTACGATGCAAAGCAGCGCATCACCGTCAAAATCATACTTTCTTCAAAAAAATCCAAAAAAATTGCAAAAATCTGTTGACAAGACTGCCTTATCCGAGTATAATATTCCATGTCGCCGGTGCTTCGGTAGGGAAGCAACGGATGATGACCGGGTGTAGCGCAGTTTTGGTAGCGCGCTTGAATGGGGTTCAAGAGGCCGTG
>ENA-ORPH01003250-ORPH01003250.1-human-gut-metagenome-genome-assembly--contig:-NODE-3250-length-12266-cov-2.166244_pt1 | contig 12266 bp, 8 predicted proteins | sample MGYA00242142_ERZ509074 | MGnify/ENA primary metagenome ERZ509074 (study PRJEB26280, sample SAMEA2338724) | human gut metagenome | biome: human gut; feature: human-associated habitat; material: faeces... | reverse complement strand
AATGTGCCGGTATTGAATATCGTCAGTTCCGGATTTTTTGACTCGATCGGGTTGTTCAGGAAATGCACGGAGAGGCAGCAACAGGTAGCTTTGGCCTGGATGCGTGTATTCGGTATTGAAGAGTTGAAAGACCGTTCTTTTCTTACACTTTCTTCCGGTGAACAGAGGTTGGCGCTTTTAGCGCGTGCGTTTGTCAAAGATCCGGACCTGATTATCTTGGATGAACCGTTGCACGGATTGGATGTGAGCAATAAAAAGAAGGCGGCTGCCATTATCGAGCAGTTCTGTTCGCGTCCGGGAAAGACGTTGATTTATGTCACGCACTATCCGCATGAATTGCCAGCTTGTGTGGATAAACGTTTTGAATTGGTTAAACACGCTTAAGGATTTGTCAGATGAAATACAAACTTGTTGCCTTTTGGTTGATCGTTTTCGGAGCTTTGTTTGCTTTTTTGCAAATGTGTTTCGAGTATCATTTTTACTATATAGAACAGAGTCAGCTGTTTTTGTTTTCCGAGGCGTATATAAGGAATAAACTGCTTCTTCCGGGTGGCTTTTCCATGTTGGTGGCGGAATTCCTGGTGCAGTTTTTTATCCGTCCCTATGTTGGGGCGTTGGTTACTGCGGCCTTATTGACAGGTGTCGGGGTTTGTACGGCTGGTATTGTGAAACGGATCGCGCCTGTTTCGGGGTTTTTTATCCTTTATGTGCTACCGATGTTGGCTTTGCTGTTCATGCATTTCGACTTCAATTACAGGGTACAGGGCACTGTTTGCTACCTGATGATGATGTCTTTGCTCTGTGGGTATATGAGGATACGGAATGATCTTTTCCGTTTGGTGGCAGGTTGTGTGTTGGTTCCGGTCTTGTTTTGGTTGGCAGGATCGATTACCGTCTTGTTTGCCGGAATGGTTTGCCTGTTCGAAGGGTTGCGGAAGACGCCTAAATGGTATATCTCGTTGATCGGGGTTGCGGAAGTTTTGCTATTGGGTGTTGGAACGGTTTATTTCTCTTTGATGGGTGAATACCGATGGGTTTTTGGTCCGGATCTGTATTACCATTATACGCTCCATCCAAAAGAAATCATTTATTATTCTTGGATTTGCCTGCCTCTGGTCTTTCTTATCGCTTTCTTTGTCCGGAATAAGAATAGTTTGTCCGGGAAGAAATTGTTTGCGGGGATCAGTTGTATTGCTCAATTGGCTATGATTGCTGCCGTTCTGTGGTGGGGAATGCCCAAATATAGCGATGCAAAGACACTGAAGTTGAAAAAACTGGATTATTTTGCCCGAACGGAACAATGGGACAAGACGATAGAAGAATGTAAAGGGAAACTGACAAATTTCTTATATATGTGCCATCTGAATATGGCATTGGCCAATAAGGGAGAACTTTCGGATAAAATGTTCAACTTCGACCAGCGGGGACCTCAAGGATTGCTTGTACAATGGAATAAATCGGAAAATATCTCTTGCATGCTCAGTGATATCTATTTTACGATGGGGGCAACCGCTTCATCGCAGGAAATGGCTTTTGAGGGGTATGTGAGTGCTATGGAGGATGGCAATCCTCGTATGTTGAAGAGACTGGTGCAGACAAATCTGATTTACGGTACGTATCCCGTAGCTGAAAAATATATCTCAATACTTGAGAAAACATATGCATACCGGGATTGGGCCCAATCACAGCGCAAATACCTTTATAATGACGAAGTTGTCGAAAGCGATCCCATATTAGGAACCCGTAGGCGGATGTTGCCGGATCGGAATTCATTGGCAATGATAAAGGGGTTGGCAGGAGATCTGGCGCTTTTCTTGGAAAAAGGACCTGCCAACTCTGCTGCTTTGCAGTATTTGGGTGCAATGTATTTATTGGCTAAGGATCTGGAAGGATTTAAAGCGCTGGTGGAAAAATATTACGGGACAGAGTTTTTGCCCGTATTGCCCGTGCATTTTCAGGAAGCCGTTATTGTGATGTCTGAAAAAGAACCGGATTACTGGAAACGTTTCAATGTCTCCGAAACAATTGTTGCCCGCTTCACCGACTATAAAAAGCAGGTGCTTGCGAACCGCAATAACAGTGCTATTGCCGGGCTGTTGAACCGGTCGTACGGAAATACCTACTGGTTTTACTTTATGTTTAAATGATGCGTAAGAAAATGGAAAGAAAGAATGTATATATATGTATGCTGGCGGCTTTGTTGTCTTGTTCCGACTCGGTGAAAGTGAGCCGGACATTAGACGCGATGCCTGCCATTTTTCCGGATTATAACGGTGTGGTTATTCCTCCTAATATGGCTCCTTTGAATTTTGCTTTGGATGATCAGGATGCCGGATCGCGTGCTGTTTTTTCTTTTGGTGGGCAACAATTCGAGGTGAAAGGAGAAAAGGGTAGCATTGTGATTCCTCCTTCCAAATGGAAGAATTTGCTGGAATCGGCTGCCGGTGACTCCATACAGGTGACGGTCCAAGTGAAACAAGGCAATGAATGGGTGGCCTATTCTCCTTTTACTATCCGGGTTGCTCCAGAAAAGGTAGACTCTTATTTGGCTTATCGTCTGATCGATCCGGGATATGAGTTGTGGAACAAGATGGGAATCTATCAAAGGGATTTGGAGAGTTATACGCAAATTCCTATTATTGAAAATAAGATGAGTGGAAACAACTGTGTGAATTGCCATTCGTTTTGCATGCAGGATCCGAATAAGATGCTATTTCATATGCGCGAGACTTTTCCGGGGACGATCCTGGTCGATGGCGATAAGATTGAAAAGCTGAATACCAAGACGAAGGAAACGATTTCTCCTTTGGTTTACCCTTCCTGGCATCCTTCGGGCAAATATGTGGCTTTCTCTGTGAATACAACCAAGCAGGCATTTCATCTGAATGACAGGAATAGGGTGGAAGTATATGACGAGACTTCCGATGTAGTGGTGTACGATGTGGAAAAACACGAGATCGTGACGGCTTCAAATATCTTTTCGAAAGATGCTTTTGAAACATTTCCGACTTTCTCTCCCGACGGAAAGACACTCTATTTCTGTACAGCAGAGGCTCGACCTATTCCGCAGGAGTACTCGGAAGTCAAATATAATTTATGTTCCGTCTCTTTTGATCCGGTGACACGTGCTTTCGGGGCGCAGGTCGATACGCTTTACAATGCGAAGAGCGGTGGGATGAGTGCTTCTTTTCCGCGCGTTTCGCCTGACGGACGTTACCTTTTGTATACATTATCCGGTTATGGAAACTTTTCGATCTGGCATAAAGATGCTGATTTATATATGGCGGACCTTCAGACAGGCACGAGCCGTCCGTTGGTGGAAGTGAATAGCGACGATGTGGAAAGCTATCATTCCTGGAGTAGCAACAGTCGTTGGTTCGTATTCAGTAGCAGGAGGATAGACGGTTTATATACACGCCCATATATTGCTTATGTCGATGAATACGGCAAAGTTGGCAAGCCCTTCCTGTTGCCTCAGAAAGATGCCGGTTTCTATCAGTCCTTTATGAAATCTTTCAATATCCCGGAATTTATAACCGGAAAGGTAAAAGTACGAGGCCGGGTCTTGGCTATTAAGGCAAAAGAGGATAAGGGGACGGATGTCAGGCTTGCTCAGCAATAAGGTTGGATAGAAAGAAAAGAAATGGTGGTGTATCAAAAGAGCTGTAATCCTTTTTTGATACATCACTATAATAATAGGCAATTTCTTTTTATGGAAGCGTAATAAGAATAGAACCACCTTCTCCTGTGTAATCAAAACCTCCTTGCAAAGCTTCTATGTAATAGTAAGGAGCTAATTGGAAAGTCTTGTCATCTAGCTGTTTATTATTTGCCAAACTGATTCCTGCAAAATCACTTGGGTGGTGGGCATAAATTGCATTTGAGGCACTTCCGTCATAATTGATTCCGATAAAGAATTTATTATAATAAATAATGCCATCCTTAATCCAAAATTCGATATAATCGCATGAAGTTGAGGCTACAGCGTTTCCCCATCCGCCATCATCATTTTTCAAACCTTGTTCATATGGTTTCATTACACGATAACGGTCAAAGCCATCCGCTTTTTGAATTTCTACATTGTAAGGCTTTTCTGTAAAAGCCAAAACGTCAGCAAATGTACCTGTTCCCAAAGATACCCAGTTATAGTCTTTATTAACCGTAACTGAAACTGTGTTACTGCCACTTACAGGTTCATTTGTATTATCCAATGTTAGTGTGATATTCAATTCTTTGCCAATTTCCAAAGGAGATACGTTGACTGTGACTTTTGTCATATTTTCACCAGCAGCAAAAGTATAATCGGAAACAGTACAACCGGCTAAGGGGACTTCATCGACCGTAGCAGTCAATACAATGGTCCCACTTGATTCGCTGTCGGCATTTGCACGTACTAGATCTACTGTAAAGGTCGGATCAGCAGGTGAAACCGTGATATTAGCTAAAGAAGCATTTACAAAAACAGCTCTATTTGCTGCATCTGTATTATATAGAGCACATTCTTGTTCATTATCACAGGCTGCAAAGCCCAAGATAATTGATAGAAGAGTGGTTAATGTTGATAATTTTGAAATATATTTCATCGCTTTTATCTTTTAATCAATGAATAAATTTATTTAGTATCACCGACCGGATTTTGGTCTTTGGTCTGGTCCAGACTGGAATTTCCATCAAATTCAGTTTGAGGAATTGTCAATACCCACATATAGCTTTCCGGGTCATTTGCATTGCGATTAACAAGCAAAGCGTCAGTCGGCCAACCCATTTCTGCAGTTCGTTTGAATCCCTGTTTCAAACGACGAATGTCGTAGATACGACCAAATTCGCCCCAAAGTTCGATACGACGCTGTATAATGATTTCTTCCAATAATGAACCTGTATAATCAGAAGTCAATTTTCCCATAGATGTACCGGACTTTTGAGCACAGCTGTAAGACGCGTCACGCTTACTCATCAAATCCATTAAGTATTCGCGTGCACCAGCATCATTTCCTAAACGACATTCTGCTTCAGCAGCAATCAGGTACATTTCTTCTATACGCATCCAAACATAATCTCCCATCCAAGTTTGGATATCGGAAAACTTAAATTTTTCCTGCTGATAACCACCATCTTTATTGTTGGCATCTTTCGGGTTCCACCAGACCAACCGTTCGTCTTCCGTTCCCATTTTTCCATACAAATCTTTGTTGATCTGTTTGCGGGCTTTTGCTCCGTATTTATCGGCATCTGCATCCATGTGTGTGAACAAACCTGCATACATACCGCTTTGGTCAGATATGATTTCTGCCCCCCACATAACATTTGGTGCGCTTACGCTGTTCAAACCTTTAAATTCTGAAACTTTTGCAATCGTGCATTTGCTTACAGCAATAGCTTCTTCCGATGATTTTTTAGCGGTAGCCCAGTCTTCCATCACTAATGCGATACGAGCCTGCAAGCCTAATGCTGTGGCATAGTCGATATGTGAAATGTGTTTGCGGGTTGTACCGTTTAACCGTTCGACAGCTTTATTGATGTCATTCATAATCTGAGCATATGTCTCTTGCACTGTAGAACGTGGTTTTCCTTCTGTACCGGCGACTGTCGGCTCGACATATATAGGGCAACAAGGTTCACCCTCATGTCCTTTATAGGTCCGGGCAAAACTTTGCGCTAACATGAAATAGGAGTAAGCCCGTATTGCATAGGCCTGCCCCATGATATAGTTGACTTCCGTTTCTGTCCCTGCCATAGTTTCCTCTGCATCAAGTATATAATTAGCATTGGAAATCCAAGTATAATAGCAATTCCATAAATCATATGAGCGCCAAGTAGTAGCAGTATATCTGCTTTTTACGTTATATAAGCAATCATACCAGAACCAGCCGCTGCCCATTGCAGCCATGATCATATCTTCTCCCATCACATCGGCCATCAGATTGTAAGCACTGATACCGAAGCATTGGTGTGTATTATCTGTTGGAGACCATGCTGAATACATGGAACGGTAAAGACCGTTCAGTGGAACTAAAGCCGCATTGGCATTTGCTAATAGTCCGCTTCCGGACATTGAATCAGTCGGATTGGTATCAAGAGAACTTTCCAAGCATGACGATAGAGTCGTACAAGCCACCAGACCGACAATCATATATTTGAATATCTTTTTCATCTTGTATCTTATAAAATAATGATTTAACATTAGAAGTTAATTTCTACACCAAAAGAGTATGTTTTGTTTGGTGTATACGAATAATCGGTTTCACCCTTAAAATTGTATTGAGGGTCCATACCTTTCAAATGAGAAAATAACGCCAGGTTATCAATGGAACCGAATACACGGACATTTCCCAGTTTTGCTTTTCTCATCCAGTCTTTAGGCAAGGAATAGCCTAATGTGATATTTTTGATTGCAAAATAAGATGCATTGATTAAGAAACGATCTGTCGTTGTATAAGCACCGTTGATTTCCACACGAGGCACATCTGTAATATCGCCTGGTTTCTGCCAACGGCGTAGCTGATGTTTATTCCAGGTGTTCGTCGCATATTGGGCGTTCATGGAACCTGTATACAGACTGTCATATATTTTACCGCCAATCGAATAGGAGGTTAGGACTGACAAATCGAAGCCTTTGTAAGAAAAGTCTGTTCCAATACTTCCGTAAAGATCCGGAATACGGTTGCCTTGATAATATTTACTGGTTGATGCTTTTGAATAGTCATCGCTGATACGTTCGTTGATGATGTTTCCATTTTCATCCTTGTCGTATACCCAATAGAGTTGAGCGCCTGTAGCTGGATCTACTCCTGCTGATTTAGCCATATAGAACGTATTGATAGGCATGCCCTCTTTGATACTGTAAACTCCCTTGATGATTTCGGGTGCTGTATTAGTCAGCTTCAAGACTTTATTTTTTACAGTTGATCCCATCCAACTTATGTTCCAGACGAAATCATCCGTTCTGATAGCGGTACCTCTTATTTCAAATTCGAAACCCGAGTTTCTCATGTCTCCGACATTGGCATTGTAGCCATTGAATCCGGTAGAAGTTGCCATCGGGTAACTTAACAACATATCGACAGTCTTACGATTGTAATATTCGGCATTGACGGATAGACGGCTTCCAAGGAAGGTCGCTTCGACACCGACATTCAAGTTTCCATTCTTTTCCCAAGACACTACCTGATTTTCCAATGAAGAAACCATACCTCCGATCTGGTTCGAATTCGGCCAATCTAAATCATACAAGCTTTGCCATAAGTAATAATTGCTTGTCTTATCTGAATTCAGGATATTATCATTACCTTGTTGTCCATAGCTTAATTTCAAAGACAGATTATCAATCCATTTAACATCTTCCATGAACGCTTCTTTGGAAATGCGTCAGTTACCACCGATAGACCAGAATGTTCCCCAACGATGATCTTTATGAAAACGAGAAGATCCATCGGTACGCAAAGATGCAGAGAAATAATACTTTTCATCATAATTATAGTTGAAACGTCCTAACCACGATTCGATACGATATTTGTCCGTATAAGAATCGGCTGCATACAAAGTCGTTCCCGGACGCAGTTCAAGGATACCGTCTACCAGGTTTGTTTTTCCAGCCTTCAAATATTCGTAGCTGTAAGCATAAAATTCATGTCCAGCCAAAACATCAAAAGAATGTAATCCGAAAGAACGGTTCCATGACAACAGTTGGTTGAAAGTATAACTTTGCATGCGTGTGTTATATTTGGTCAATAAACCACCTGCTGTAGCCTGGTTTCCATGATACATATTCATATAGCTCATTCGTGATTGGTTGCGGTAATCAAGACCGAAATTCACATTCAGTTTAATTCCCTTGAAAACACCGAAATTATCTTTATCTGAACCAAAAGTCACTCCAGTGCGAAGGCTTGCCACATCATTCTTTTTATTTGATTTGTCGTCAGTCAAACCGCCGACTGGATTGTAATCCGTATAGCTTCCCGGACGTCCGTTTTCTCCATAATCCAATTGAGGTTTTCCATCTTCACCCAATACATTCTTTCCATCCAATCCCTTCACATAGACGGGAAATAACGGTGAAACGAACTGTGCTGAATACCATACATTTGATGTGGAAGATCCGTCATAGTCACTGTAATCCTGCACTGAATTAGACAAGGAGGCATTCATGTTGGCCTTAAACCAATCTGTAATATTAGAATTAACGTTTACACGAGCATTATAACGCTGAAAGCCTGTATTGATAAGAATGCCATCTTCATTCAGATAACCGAGAGAAAACATATATTTTGTTTTTTCAGAACCGCCGTTTACAGATAATTGGTGTTCTTGCCTGAATGCATTATCTCGTTGAACTGCATCCATCCATCGTTCATTCCAGGCTGAAACAGCATCAGCTTGTACCATTCCTGTTTCAGGATTGATCAAATTGTCCCATGTGTAATTCTTAAACGGGTTGTATAGTTCACCACCTAAATTGGCACTTAAACCGGCTCTTGCCATCTGTTGTGCTTGTTCCCATGAATAACCAGAGTTGAATACGTAACCATTACGAAGAGCTTCATAAGTTAATTGCACAAATTCTTTCTGATCGACCATATCATACGGTTGGATAGCACGTGATGCCCATCCTACAGTTGAACGCCATGTTACTTGAGCTTTTCCTTCTTTACCCTGTTTAGTTGTGATCATAACGACACCGTTCGCACCACGCGCACCATACAAAGCACCAGCAGAAGCGTCCTTCAATACAGTCAGACGGATTGATGGAACTTAAAGAACCATCGAAAGGAATACCATCGACAACATACAAAGGATCTTGTGATGCATTAATTGAACCATAACCACGGATTACAATGGAAGCATCTTCGCCAGGCTGTCCGGATCCTGAAGTTGTCAACAATCCTGTTGCCTGTCCTTCTAACCCTTTTGTTAAGTTTGTAATAGGACGGAGTTCTAATTTTTCATTACTGATCGTAGAGGCCGATCCCGTAAAAGAACTTTTTTTAGCGGTACCGTAAGCGACAACCATTACTTCGTCAAGCATCTGATTGTCCCCCTCCAATACTACATTTACTTTTGGCTTGATTCCAACTTCCTGAGACTTCATCCCCACGAAGGAAATAACCAGAGTATTTGCAGAACTTAGTTGATGGTTATATTATTGATTATCAAAGTATTATTTGGTTTATCTTTTTAAATCATCATTCTCCTATAAAAGATAACATTCTAAATATATAGCAAACTGATTTATTTGATTAACAATGTGTTAAAATGTTTAGTGAAAGTAGCAACCACATCCTTAACAGTTCTAAACTGTGCTGTAGTTCTACCTGTTTCCTCCTGATTTCTTGATGTAGATTAAACTATCTTGCAGGATTCTGATACACATTTTTAAGCCAATATTCAAAAGCCGGATCTTGGATTTCTATCGTATTGCCAGGCAATATATCGATCAAATCTTTTTCAAGTGTCGCTTTTTTCAAGTTTTTGATATTTGCTGAAGTTCCCAATTGATAGTGCTTCAAAATGTCTTTAGATGAGAAATTAACCACTCCATCGGCGACAGCTATCAAAAAGCTAATTTGACGGGAAGTCAAAGAATCTATTATATTGGTAAACAACAGGCTCAATTGACCGATCAAACTGTTGAACGCCTCATTGACAATAGCTTCCGAACACTCTTTTGATGTACGCAACCAAGTTTGCTGACTTAATTGCTGAGTATAATACGGATGGTTTTTCATTTTATCGGCAATCATACCAGATAATTCATCCGATATTTGCTTTCCGGTATCAGCAAACCGTTGGGAAATAAATGCAACCCAGTCTTTTCGTTCTATTTTTTGTAAGAATAAGATATCGCCAAATTTGTAAAAAGGCATACTGTAGTCATTGAAAATACTCAGTAACATATGACGTTTACTCCCATACAGGCAATAGCAAACAGATGTATGTGTCTGCCAATGAGCACGAAGTTTACGTTGAAAAGCAAGCGAATCTTCATATTCGTTGATATTTTGGAATTCATCAATGCAGACAATGATCTTTTTACCTTTATCTTTAGCGATCTGTTGTGGCAAATCTAATATCTCATCATAAGACAACCGGTTATCTTTAAAACCGATACCAAAAGATAATTCATAGCTCTGACTGCCTTCGGAAAGAGAAACAGTAGGTGCCATTCGGCTCAAATATTTTTTTACTCCTGCTACAAATTCCTCCCAAGCAGAGGTAGATACCCGCATTAAAGCATTAGCATAGGCCGTATAAAATTGTTCTTCCGTTCTACAATTAAAAATATCGACTTGACAGACCAGTGTATTCTTGTTCTCTTCTGACAAAAGTTTGGCACATTTATTTACCAAAGATGTTTTACCCCAGCGACGTGGAGATATAATAACGGTATTAATGAGATTCTTGAAGTTTTGTGTCAACAAAGCAACCTCATTTTTCCTGTCAGTAAAATTCAAGTCATCGGCAATACGTCCGTAAACAAATGGAGCCTCCATAGTATAATTTTTTATATCTAAACAAATGTAGCAACAATAGTTGGAAGGTGCAAATATGAAACTGGTTAATTTGAAATCGATTGGTTTCAAATTAACCAGTTTCACGCACATTGACTAATAATAATGTAGGATATGGAGATACTTATATATAATAGTCACAAAAGAAAATAGGCTGTTATATAAGAATAACAGCCTATTTCTCATTCGAATATTATCCTGTTAGAAGTATCCTTCATTTTGTTTGATATTGGGATTTACATCTATTTCAGACTGTGGTATTGCCAAAATCGTGCGATAATCCTGATAACTCGGAGATATAAGATCGGTGTTGTTCAAGAAATGATATCCACCCTTACGAGTTACCGTAATCCCTAAACGCATGATGTCATAAAAACGATGACCTTCCATCACCAATTCTTTGCGTCTTTCTTTCAAGACCAATGCTTCGGTAGCAGTCACATCTGAAGCGGAAGGAATAGCACGTTTGATGATCGCATTCAAGTATTTATTTGCACTAGCCTGATCAGCAGAAGATTTTTTCAATGCAGCTTCAGCAGCAATCAAATAAATATCTGACAGACGGATTACACGAATATTGTTTACGGCCGTTTTACCATTGATCCCCGGATATTTGTTCATGTAAGTACGTCCTTCGACTGATGCTGCAGTTAGCAAATTACGACGGATGTCATCCGGGTTCTCGTTGATAAGATCTTCAAATTCTTTCGTGTTGGAAACAGCAGCATATCCTTTAGGATCGACTACATATCCAAACATTTCACGATCACCGGCATCCAAATCCGAAATTTCCAGATCGAATACGGATTCCGAAGAGTATCTTCCAGACCATGCTGCAACATAGTCTTCTGTTTTCAGCAAAGAATACGGAGAATTCTTGATTACATCTTCTGCATAAGAAAAAGCTTTATCCCAATCTCTTTTATATAGATTGACACGTGCCAGTAAACCTTTTACGGCCCAACTGTTGAAACGTCCGTCTTTTACTTCCGTCCCGATACATTTCAACGCTTCCTCCAAGTCGTTGATGACCATATCATACCCTTCTGCAACAGTTGAGCGACTGGGAAGATCATCTGCGCTCAAAACATTTTTTACCAATACTACACCCGGAGTAGCTCCATTTTCTACAAAATAAGGCTTTCCGTATGTAATCAGAAGGTTGAAGTGACATAAAGCACGAAGAGCTAAGGCTTCTCCTTTTGCATTATTAAGTTCATCGCCTGCAGGAAGGTCTCCTGTTTCAATTGCATTCAGCAATACATTCGCACGGTTGATAACAGCATACGGATAGCTCCATAAATTTTCCGGCGAGTTATTCTGACGGTGTATGAAACGATAATAAGTGTCGGTTCTTAACCCCCCGGAAGAGATTGTCTGTACGTCTTCACCCCCCACTTCGGCGCGTGATACAAAATCACAACCATAATAGTTGGCACTCTTTAAACTGTAGTATGTTCCGTTAAGTGCTGTTTCCACATCTTGTAAAGTCGTGATAGCATCTGTGCTGACCAATGAATCTGAAGGGAAAGTTTCCAGATATCCATCACAAGATGTAAATGTCACTGAAGCTATTGCTACAGCAGCAAATATAGATTTTATATTTAGTCTATTCATCATTGTTATTATTTATAGTAAAACGAATTCCGGATTACAATCCGATTTCAATACCAAATGTTACTGATTTCAAGTTCGGTAATGCCCAAGTGGCCACACCATTGACCGGCTGTTCCGGGTCAATATTCTTATAGGCAGGCC
>ENA-ORPH01003247-ORPH01003247.1-human-gut-metagenome-genome-assembly--contig:-NODE-3247-length-12270-cov-2.428080_pt1 | contig 12270 bp, 10 predicted proteins | sample MGYA00242142_ERZ509074 | MGnify/ENA primary metagenome ERZ509074 (study PRJEB26280, sample SAMEA2338724) | human gut metagenome | biome: human gut; feature: human-associated habitat; material: faeces... | reverse complement strand
GAGCCGGACCCCGACGAGGTGCTCCGCCGACTGGATCTCCGGGGAGAGCCGATTTTCACCATCGACGGTGCGGACACCAAGGACATAGACGACGCGGTGAGCATCGCAAAGACCGATCGCTGCTACAAACTGGGAGTGCATATCGCGGACGTTTCACACTACGTTACAAAGGGCAGCAAGCTCGACGAGGAGGCGTTCTACCGCGGAACCTCGATCTACTACGCCGACCAGGTGGTCCCCATGCTGCCGCGCCAGCTTTCAAACGGAATATGCTCGCTGAATCCGCAGGTGGACAGACTGGCGTTTTCCTGCCTGATGGACGTCGGGTTTGACGGAAAACTGCTGAGCTACCGCTTCGAGAAATCCGTTATCAGGAGCCGCGTAAAAGGCGTTTATTCCGAGGTCAACAAGATAATCGACGGCACCGCCGACGACGAAATAAAGACGAAATACGCCCGGGTGATCGACCGTATCCCGATAATGAAGGAACTTGCGGATATCCTTGTAAAGAACCGCGTCGACCGGGGCGCTCCCGAGATAGACACCTCAGAGACCAAGATAATCACTGATGAAAACGGCGTGTGCATTGACGTTAAGCCGCGCACCAACGGAATTGCAGAGGGGATCATCGAGGAGTTCATGCTGATGGCGAACAAATCTGCGGCGGCTCTTGCGATGAAGGAGAAAATACCGTTCGTTTACCGTGTGCACGAGGCTCCGACGACGGAGAAGCTCGACCAGCTGCGGGAAACGCTGACCGCGCTTGGGATAAATCCCGGGGCGCTCGGGGCGAACGCTCCCGCCTCCGAGCTTGCGCGGATACTCCGCGAGAACAAGGACAGCGACCGCGCGATGGTGATTAACAGGATAGTCCTGCGCACGATGATGAAGGCGCGCTACAGCGAGGAGCCCCTCGGACATTACGGTCTGGTAATGCCGGAGTACGCGCATTTCACCTCGCCTATACGCCGCTACGCCGACCTCTCGATACACCGCATACTGACCGACTATGTGTACTCCCTTGACCACGAGAAGCTGTGCAGAAAGTACGCTGCGTTCTCTGCTTCTGCGGCACTCCAGGCGAGCAACACGGAGCTTTCAGCGGTACGCTGCGAGCGCGAGTGCGAGAATTTCTACATGGCTGAGTACATGAAGAACCACGTCAACGAGGAGTTTGACGGAATGATTTCCGGCGTCAGCGCGGGCGGCGTGTACGTCGTACTGCCTAACACCATCGAGGGTATGGTGTCGGCTGCAACCATGCCCATGGGCGACTACGAGGTACAGCACGGCGTTATCCTCACCGGAGCGATCGACGGCAGCATATATACTGTTGGCGACAAGGTTCGCGTGAAGTGCGTCAGCGTGAACGTCAACGGCGGGTTCATCGACTTTGAGTTCGTTGGAAATCCCGGAAAACCTGCGAAGTCTGAAAAGACTGATTCTTAATAGTAAATCCCCGGAGTTCTGCTCCGGGGATAATTCTATAAATAAAAAGAATCCACCGGTCATGCCGGTGGATTCAGCTTGTAGAAAAAGTGTCTTTTGCCCCAGCTTCTGACGGGGGATAATCTGTTTATTAGCCCTTAACAGCGCCAAGAGCAACGCCCTTAACGATGAACTTGGAGAGGAAAAGATAAACGATAACAACCGGAATGATGGATAACAGGATCATCATGTAAACTTCACCCAGGTCGCCGTTCTGAGAGTTGAGCTTAGAACGCAGAATGGACATCATAATAGGAAGTGTCCAGTTGTCAGAGGAGTCAATAACCAGCGCAGGTGTGAAGAAGTTGTTCCAGGACGCAACGAATCCGAAGATAAGCTGTACTGCGAACGCAGGCTTCAGCATGGGGACAGCGATAGCGTTGAACGTTCTGAACTCGTTGGAACCGTCAACACGGGCAGCCTCGATTACCTCAAGCGGCATGGAGCTTTCGATGTATTGCTTCATGTAGAAGAATATTGCCGGAGCAGCGATTGCCGGAATTATCAGCGGCCAGTAGGTATCGTTCAGATGAACCTGGTTAACGAGCTGAATGAAACCTGCTGCGGAAACCTGTGTTGGGATCATCATTACAGCCAGAATGAATGTAAAGATAAACTTCTTTCCCTTGAAGTCGTAAACATGAATGCCGTACGCGGTCATTGCAGAGAAGTACGTTGTCAGGATAGCGCTGGACGCAGCAATAAAGAAGCTATTCCAAAGACCGCGAGGAAGCGAGAACAGAGCGTTATCAGTGATAGCAGTGATAAAGTTATCGCCAAAGTGTGTGCTCGGGATCAGTGTGAAACCTGCCTGCAGTTCTGCATTTGAACGTGAACCGTTGATGATCAGCAGATAGAAAGAGAACAGTGAAAGGAAAGTTACAAAAACAAGGAAGATATAAGCGAGCACTCTCGTTACCATCTGCTGTGCACGATAGCTCTTGGATTCTTCCTTGTACTTTGCTACATTAGGATTAGCCATTCTTTACAGCCTCCTTTACCTTCTTTGCCTTTTTCTTCGGCTTGTCGTCTCTTGTAACCATTGTCTTGAATACGATCATGCTGAGCGCACCGGTCAGTATAAAGATAACAACGGAAACAGCACCGCCCATACCATAGTTCTTGGAACCGCTGCCTATCAGACGGTTAAGATACATGATAAGAGTCATACAGCTGTTATTCGGGCTGCCGGAACCAGCAGTGATGATCTGCGGGACATCGAACATCTGAAGACCACCGATGAGAGATGTGATCGCAACATAAAGCAGAATCGGCATCAGCAGAGGAAGTGTGATCTTGAAGAACACCTGACCAGAAGTAGCACCATCAATAGATGCAGCCTCAAACAGGCTCTGGTCGATACCCATGATACCAGCCATCAGCAATATCGTAGTATTACCGAACCACATCAGGAAGTTGATAAACGCGATTATGCAACGCGTCGATACAGGATTCCGGAAGAATTCGAATGTATTATTCGTCATTGCGAGGATGATCTGATTTATAGGTCCAACATTTGAGAACAATGTGAAGAACAGCATTGAGAACGCCGACGCCATTACCAGGTTAGGCATGTAGATAACTGTCTTGAAAAAAGTCTGGCCTTTGATGTTAAGTCTTGCGCTCGTAAAAATGACTGCAAGAAGTAACGAGAAAACGAGCTGAGGGATAGCACCAATGATCCACATGATCATTGTATTGCATGCATAGTTGACTATGTTAATAGATCCGCTCTTATTAGGAGTGAACAACTTGATGTAGTTATCAAAACCTACAAAGTTCGGTCCAATCTGTGCAAGTCCATCTCTGTAGTTTTCAAAAAAGCTGTTGTAAAATGTGTTGAAAAGCGGTATCAGCTGGCAAGTAATAAAAACAATGAGGAACGGTATTATAAATATGTAACCCCATTTTGCATAACTGATCGACTTATGTTTCTTATCCATTCCTAGGTCCTCTCCTCTTAATTTTCCTAGTAAAAAAGAGGTGAAGCAAGACTGCCCCGCCTCTTTTTTTAGGACTAGATTACTTTGTTAAAACGCCAACTTAAGGAGTTACGATTGCAGGATACTTGTCGTTTACAAAGCTGTAGAAGTTAGCAAGTGCCTCGTCCTTGGTAACTTCGCCAGTGAAGTAGTCAAGCATGTACTTAGGCAGACCTTCACTGAGGAGCTGATCGTACTGAGTCTTGTTCTCAAACTTGATGTTCTTAGCAAGCTCAACGAAGATAGCGGTATCGTTCTGGCCGCCGAGGAATGCGTTGCCATAGTTCGGATCCTCAGCAAACTTCTGGTTTACGTTGGTGTTGTTGGTGAACTGGCTCTCGTTCTCAACGAGCTTGGTGCAGATGTCCTCGTTAGCGGTGAATGCGTTGAATACGTCTGCAAGCATCTCGGGGTTATCAGAGCCCTCTGCTGCGAGCAGCCATGTGCCGCCCCAGAAGTAAGCCTGCGGACCCTGGATAATAGCCCAGTCGCCAGGGCAGCCCTTATCGGGATCCTGTGCGTTGCCCATGGAGAAGTTGTAGTACCAAGCCGGGCCGAAGAAGCACATTGTCTTGCCATCCTTGAACATCTGAGCATTCTTCTCATCGCCCCAAATATCGGAGGTCAGAGTGTACTCGTTCTGAACGAAGTCGTAAGCCTGGTCGATCCACTGATTGAATACATCGTCGATAACGAGGTTGTTATCAGCGTCTACCCAAGGAGATGTAGCGTTGTTGGAGAAGGTTCTGAAGGTCTCAGCATAGGAAGCGGTCATGTAGTAACCGAGATCCTTAGCCTGCTTAGCAACTTCGTTGAACTTTGTCCAGTCGGAGAGCTTAGCCTGAACCTCAGCGGGCTCGGAAGTACCGAGAACAGCCTCTGCGATGGAGCGTCTGTAGATCAGAGCAGCAGGGCAGCACTGGAAGGAAACACCCTTGAGCTGACCGTTTCTTGTATCGGTAGCTGCGTCTACGGTGTACTTATACTCAGTGTCGAGTGCGGAAACGCCGATCTTGGAAACGTCCATTGTGTAGTCGGAGTTTACATACTTGATGATGTAGTCAGCCTCTGCAAGGAACATATCAACCTTGTCGTCAGCAGCTGCGGAAGCCTGAGCCTGGAGAGCAGCGTCAAGCTTATCCTGGTAAACGCCGTCGTCAGAAGGATTGATTACCCAGTTAACGGTGATTCCCTCAGGAACGGTGTAGTACTTCTCGAAGAAGCCCTTGAACTCTTCGTTCCAAGCGTAGATGTTGAATACCTTGCCTTCGCTCTCGCTTACGGTGATACCGGTACCAGCAGTCTTAGCGGAATCATCAGCCTCAGCAGCGGGTGCGCTGGACTCCTCAACAGCGGAGCTGGACTCGTCAGCAGGTGTGCTGGAATCAGCAGCAGAGCTGTCAGCAGCGGAGCTGGAATCAGCCGGTGTGCTGGAGCTTGTTGTGTTGCTGGAGCAGCCAGCAAAGGACAGAACTGCAGCAGATGCGAGCAGAGCTGCTAAAATTCTTTTCTTCATAGATTTTTCCTCCCAAAATAGGTTTCATTTTGTTCCCGAGGGAACTGAATTAATCATCAAGGTTCTCGGGTAATTATACTCTGTCTGAAGCGTTTCAATCACCGCCCCTTGATTACATTTGTAAGTTTATCATAAATCATTTCATTTTTCAACCCCTTTTTTAGAACTTTTTGAACAGAAAAAATGGGAAAACGTTTTCAATTTTCACCTCTTGTTCATATTCACAATACAAAGGCATGAATTGTTGATTTCAGTTTATTTTTTTTGTTAACTAAATTTATCCGCTAGTTAATGCGATTTCCTTGACGTTCATGCCTTGTTGTTACTTTGCTGTTACCGAATTTGTAACCGTTTTGTAACCGGTTTGTAATCATTCATTTGTGCAAATCGCCGAAAAATCAGCAAAACCGCAGTGTAAACGATATCATCGCAATTTTCCTGTATTTCCTATTACAATCACGCTCGCGGGTGTTCCCTGTTCCATTTATCGCCCACTCCGATTTCACATCAATTACACACTATTTATGCATTTTCGACAATCCGCCGATTTTCATGTTAAAAACAAAATGTCCCCGCAGCCGTAGCCGCAGGGACATATAAATTCAGTTATCAGACGGGGTGAACCTTGTTGGTCTTGTCAGCATGGTCAGCGTCGATGCCTACCTGTCTGTCGCGGCGCTTCTCGAAGAACTTCGGAGCAACCTTCGGGAACATTGCGTAAGTGAGCACATCCTCAACGGAAGCGTTCTCAACGTACTGCTTGACCTCTTCCTTCATTGTGTCGAACTCGGGCTTGAGAAGGTCGGCAGGGCGGCAGGTGATGGGCTCCTCTGCGCCGAGGATCTTCTTCTGGAACTCAGGATCGATTGCGACAGGAGTCTTGCCGTATTCGCCCTTAACGAGACCCTTGAACTCCTTGGTAACAGTCTTGTAGCGCTCACCTGTAATTACGTTGAACACAGCCTGAGTACCAACGATCTGTGAGGTAGGTGTAACGAGGGGCGGGAAGCCGGAATCCTTACGAACACGCGGAACTTCCTGAAGAACAGCCTCGAGCTGATCAGCCTTGCCAGCCTGCTTAAGCTGAGACAGCAGGTTGGAGAGCATTCCGCCCGGAACCTGATAGATCAGCGCGTTGGTATTAGTAGCCAGCATGGAGGGATCCAGCAGGCCGTTGTCGATGTACTTTTTGCGGAGCTTCATGAAATAGTCACGGATAGAGTTCAGCTTCACGAGATCAAGACCGGTGTCATACTCTGTGCCCTGGAATGTAGCCACGATGGACTCAGTCGGAGCGTGGGAAGTACCCAGTGCGAGCGGGGACATAGCGGTATCGACGCCGTCAACGCCTGCCTCAACAGCCTTGATGATGCACATGGAAGCAAGGCCGGAAGTATAGTGGGTGTGAAGCTGGATCGGGATCTTAACGGTAGCCTTCAGATCCTTTACAAGGCTTGCAGCCTCATAAGGAGTCAGCAGAGCCGCCATATCCTTGATGCAGATGGAATCTGCGCCGGCATTCTCGATCTGCTTAGCGTAGTTCATGTAATACTCGTGGGTGAATACCTCTCCGAGGGTGTAGGAAATAGCTACCTGTGCGTGACCCTGCTCCTTCTTGGCTGCCTTGATGGCGGTCTCGAGGGTGCGGATATCGTTCAGTGCGTCGAAGATACGGATAATGTCGATACCGTTTGCGATGGACTTCTGAACGAAGTACTCTACCAGGTCGTCAGCATAGTGACGGTAACCCAGCATGTTCTGACCTCTGAACAGCATCTGAAGCTTGGTGTTCGGCATTTCCTTTCTCAGGATACGGAGTCTCTCCCACGGGTCCTCGTCCAGGAAGCGTATGCAGGAATCGAAGGTCGCGCCGCCCCAGCACTCAGCGGAGTAGAAGCCGATCTTGTCCATCTCGGAGAGGATAGGACGCATTTCGTCCATAGACATTCTTGTGGCAAGCAGGGACTGGTGCGCGTCACGAAGAACGGTTTCAGTTATCTTTAATTTTGCCATTTCTGTTCTCCTTAATAATTACGCGTTCAGTGTAGCAACAACAGCGCCGGTCTCAACAGCGTCGCCCTTGTTAACGTTAACGGAAGCAACAACGCCGTCCTTATCGGAAACGATGTCGTTCTCCATCTTCATAGCCTCGAGAACTGCGATAACGGTGCCGTTTGTAACCTTATCGCCTACCTTGACCTTAACGTCGACGATAGTGCCGTTCATAGGAGCGTTAACGGTTGCGTTGCCCTGTGCGCCAGCGGGGGCAGCAGCCTTCTTAGCGGGAGCTGCCTTCTTGGGAGCGGGAACAGCAACGGGGGCTGCGGAGCCGTCAGCCTCGTCAACAGTTACATCGTATGCATTGCCGTTTACTGTGATGGTGTATCTTTTCATGTCAAAAACCTCTCTATGTTTTAATTAAAATACGAAATTAACGTGCTTTCTGGTGGGAGCAGCTACTCTCTTGCTGGAGCAGAGGTCAACAGCGGAAGCAACTGCCTGCTTGGTATCCTCAGCAGCGATAACGCCGTCGATCATGCCGAGGGAAGCAGCCTTGAACGGAGTGGTGTCAGCCTCTTCGCCCATGAATACCTTGACAGCCTCGGGGCTCATCGGAGCGATAACAGCCTTCTCCCATGCGTAGGAAATGTCAGCGCTGTCGAATGCAGCGTAAGCCGCGCCGATTGCCTTGCCGGTGATGAGGTTGATCTTGGTCGTAAACCTGAGCGAGCTTAGCGGCGTCGCGTACAGAGCCTGCAAGCTCAGCAGCGCTGGAAGCCTCGAAGCCCTCGGTGTTTACAACTGTAACTACCGGAATGGAGAATACGTCAGCGAGCTGAACGAATCTTGCGATCTTAGCGCAGTCAGCAGCGGTGAGCTTTGCAGCCTTATCGGTAGCTACGAAAGCTACGGTTGCCCAGTTAACGCTTGCGAATGCGGTGTAAGCAGCGGTGCCGAACTCAGCGCCGAGCTCTACAGTGGAGTTCTTGTCAGCGAGACTCGCAACAAGGTCAGCGCCCTTCATGGAAGCGGAAACCGCAGCGTCGTTCTCTGCGAAATCATCGTTGCCTGCGAGGGAGATGTTGTTTGCAGGAAGGATAGCAGCCAGCTTCTTAGCCTTTGCGATAGCCTCTGCGTCGTCCTTAGCAAGGATATCGGCAACGCCGGACTTAGCGGCGTTTGCAGCCTTGCCTGCGCCCTCGAGCTTGCCGTCGGGTGTGTTGAACGGAGCGTTCAGGAACAGCTCAGCCTTCTCTGTCATGATCGTAACGTCAGCCATGGAAGCGATGACGGCAGCCGCGCCTGCGCATACGCCGGTGATGACCGCGATCTGCGGAACTACGCCGGAAATAGCAGCGGAAGCCTTGATTATGTCGCCGTAGTCAGCGAGTACTTCCATACCCTCGTTGATGTCGCCGCCCTTGCTGTCGAATACTGCGACAACGGGAGCGCCGTTCTTTGCAGCGAGCTCATACAGCTTCTTGATCTTGAGAGCCGCGCTCTTGTCAACTGCGCCGCCCTTAACGGAAACGTCCTGTGCGTAAGCGTAAACAGTCGCGCCGTTTACTGTGCCGTAGCCGGATACTACGCTGCCTACAGCTCCGTCAGCCGACAGGAACTTGTCGAGCTCGTTAAAGCTGTCCTCGTCGAAGAGGGCATTCAGTTTCTTTCTTGCGTCGCTGTCAGGAACGTTCTGTTCCATCTCAGCCAGTGTCTTTGAAAACGCCATTTTTTCTCCTCCATACCTGCTATTGAGATCGGTGCAGACATAGCTGCCCCGTCTTAATTAAAATTTATCCACAATAATTATACTACATTGAATATGAAAACTCAAGCGAAAATCTGAGATTTTTGCATTTTTTATCTTATGCATTAAAACCATTGCGTGAAATGGTTAAATTTTTGTCAATTTCAACAAATCTTTATAATTCTCAAATCATCGCTTGAATGCAAAAATCATTTGCCTCTCCTGTTCTGACCTTTTCCGACAGAAGCACGCAGAGAACGCAGCTCGTCCTTGGTCAGGTCGCGGTAGGCGCCGGGCTTGAGCATTCCGAGCTTCACACCGCCGATGGCGATACGTCGCAGTCTGCCGACATCAAGGCCTACTGCGGTGCACATGCGGCGTATCTGGCGGTTTCTGCCCTCCTTGATGACGAAGCGGAGCACCGTTCTTTCCGGGGATTCGGACAGCACTTCCACCGTGCAGGGGAGCGTCTTTACGCCGTCGTCAAGCTCCACGCCGGACATCAGCCGGGAAAGCTGATCCTCGTTTACCATTCCGTCGATGGTAACGCGGTATGTCTTGGGAACGTGCTTCGACGGGTGCATGATGTCGTTCGCGAACTCGCCGTCGTTCGTGAAAATAAGCAGACCCTCGGAGTTGCGGTCGAGCCTTCCCACCGGGTAAACCCGCTCGGGAACGTCGGTCAGCAGGTCTGAAGCTACTTTCCTGCCCATCTCGTCCGCCATGGACGTTACGTAGCCGCGCGGTTTGTTAAGCATGATGTAGCGCTTTTCTGAGCGCTCCGCAGCTATCTCCTCGCCCTCGACGCATATCAGGTCGTTATACGGGTCAGCCTTATCTCCCAGGGAGCAGGGTCTGCCGTTGACCGTGACTACGCCGGCGGAGATCAGCTCCTCCGCCTTTCTGCGTGAGCATCTTCCGCTGTCTGCAATGATCTTCTGAATTCTAACCTTTTCCATATTTATCCTCTCTATGTACGCCCTCCCGGGCGGAATCAGCGCATCACTGCGCAATTTATCTACACATATATTCCCAGTTTTGACAGTACCGTTTCAAAGAATCCCGGCTCGCTGTCGTCCGCCTCCACGGCTGAATCAGCCAGAAGCGGGCAGGCGCACACGACCTTCCCGTCAAGCAGGAACCTGATCTCCCCTAGCCGGTCTCCCCTGCCGACGCTCCCGTAAACGAACCCCGGGAGGTAGACTTCCCGGGCGATCCTGGTGCGCTGCTCCGGAGTGAGCGCCAGTGTGCGCGCCTGCGCGTAAACTCCAACGCTCTGACCTGTTCCCGCGACGGCGACCCTGTTCGTGCAGGAAGTCTCCAGCGGGTACGCCTTCACCTTCGTGAAGCCGTAGTCCAGCATTTTGGCGTGGTCGTTCCAGTCGTCTCCGGCGTTGAGCGTTACCGCGACCAGGGTAACTCCGCCGCGCTCAGCCGCAGAAACCAGGCACCTGCGCGCGTTGTCCGTGAATCCGGTCTTGACGCCGATCGCGCCATCGTAGCGCCTGAGCATTTTGTTGGAGTTGTACAGCGTACGTTTATACGGCGGATTCCCGAACTCCACCTCCGCCGACTTACACGCCGCCACCTCGCGGAACACCTCGTTCTTCATCGCGAACGCCGCAAGTTTTGCGAGATCGCGGGCGGTGGTGTAGTGCCCATCGGCGTCAAGACCGGAGGGCGTGACGAAATGCGTGTTGGAAAGTCCCAGCTCCTGTGCCCTGGAGTTCATCAGCTCCACGAACGCGCCTATGCTTCCGCTTACCGAGACCGCCGCCGCGTTTGCCGCGTCGTTCCCCGAAGGGAGCAGTATCCCGTAAAGCAGGTCGCGCCGGGACACCCGGTCGCCCTCGCGCAAACCCATGGAAGTCCCCTCGACAAGTATCGCGAGCGGATCCACGGTGAATTCCCGGTCGAGGCCGCCGGCTTCAATGGTGAGCAGTGCGGTCATGATCTTCGTGGTACTTGCCATCGCGCGGTGTTCGTCGGCGTTCTTTTCCCAGAGCGCCGTGCCGGTGTCCGCCTCAATGACTATCGCGCTGACCGCCGAAATGTTTTCCGGAGCCGCTCCGACCGTCATGGAGCTTCCCGCGGCCGCCGCCAAAGCGGCGATTACCGCCGTGAATTTTCTTAAATGTCGCTTCATATCTGCACCTCTCTGATGTAATTTCTTCCATCATAGGGTGCGCAGTATCAGCGGATTTTATTCAGCGTCGTCAGATTCGTCTTCGGAATCGCTGTTTTTCTTGCCGACGAGATCCTTTATCTTCCCGATAACGCCCGGAATAGCCTCTACAACGCCTTCCAGCGGGCTGGTCTTGCCTGCGCCGCCGAGCTCCAGCAGTTCAACGTCGCCGTCGGTCTTGATCACGATGAACGCCTGCGGCTTTACCGTAACGCCCGCGCCTGCTCCGCCTGCGAACTTCTCAGCCGCCTGTGTGGGAAGGTCGCTGCCGCCGGAAGCAAACCCGAACGACACCTTAGAAACCGGGATTATAGTAGTTCCATTAGGCGCGGAGATAGGATCGCCGATGATGGTGTTTACGTCCACCATCTCGCGGATCTTCTCCATTGAAACGCCGAGGATTCCTTCAATTGCATTTGACATAATAAAACTCCTTTCAAGCCTTTATATTAATGTTACTTTCTTAGCTTATCAACTGCGGCTGCCGCGTCCTTGCGGGACATGTAGTTCCTGATCAGCCTGCCTGCGACACAGAACAGGAAAGCCAGCGCCGCTATCACCGTCAGTCTTGCCGTGAAACCGCATTCCGTGCGGGTCTCCTCGCTCTGGAAATTGCAGGTCACATTGAACTTCGGGTCTTTCAGCGTAAAACAGCCGTCCAGGAACGCAAGCGCCGCTCCCGCCGCCATGTTGGTTTTTCCGAACTTTATCGCAGCGTCCGCGGCGTCGTCCCCGCCAACCGAGATATCCAGCCGGAAACCAGTGACGCGGGTCGCTTTAAGCAGCCGTTTCAGCGGCTTTCCGAGGCTGTCCCAGACCAGCTTGACCAGCGCGAAAATATCGCTGAGCGTCAGCTTCTGACTCTTGGGTTTGTCAGATTTGGGAGGCTTCCCGGATTTTCCCCGCTCCGTTTTCTGCGATTTTTGCGTTTTCTGCGATTTATTCTGCTCAGCGGACTTGCTTTCATTCAGCGTCTGCGGGTCCGCAGTTTGTCCGCCGCCGGGATCTTCCGATTTCTCAAGCTCAGCGGCGGACTTCACGTCCTTCTCAGCCTTCTTGTCGCGGCGCTTCTGCTTTTTGGTTTTCGCCGGAATTCGCACCAGCGTTACGAAAAGCCAGCTTATTTTCAGCCGGAGTTCCCCGGGGTCGGAGTAGTCGAACCGCACCTTTACCGAGGTCATGAGCAGAATGAGAATGACTGCCACAACTGCACCTGCAATTATCCAGCCCATTTCCTCACCTCCGCTGCAAACTCGCTCAGCCACTCAGCCGCCTAGTCGCTTAATCGCTGCCGCTGAAATTCATCTCGTCGAACTCCTCAAGATCTATCTGGTCGGTGCTGTCCGGTATC
>ENA-ORPH01003233-ORPH01003233.1-human-gut-metagenome-genome-assembly--contig:-NODE-3233-length-12298-cov-2.088050_pt1 | contig 12298 bp, 9 predicted proteins | sample MGYA00242142_ERZ509074 | MGnify/ENA primary metagenome ERZ509074 (study PRJEB26280, sample SAMEA2338724) | human gut metagenome | biome: human gut; feature: human-associated habitat; material: faeces... | reverse complement strand
CGAATTAAAGAAAGCGATCTGCCTCATGCCTTGCGTATCATCGAAGACAGTAAATGGCTTAGCGAGGATGCCGAACAAGAGGAAAAAGCCGGTCATCAGGAAAAGAAGATATTGATACCGATAGACTTTTCCGACTATTCTATCAAAGCGTGTGAATTGGGAATCAACTATGCCCATAAAGTCGGAGCCGAAGTGATGATCATGCACGCTTATTTCAGCCCTTATTTCCCGTCTGCTATTCCGATGGGCGACACATTGGCTTATCAGGTGAACGAGGAAGAGACAGCGCAGAATGTCCTGAAGCGTGTCCAGATCGATATGGAAAACATCTGTACATTGATCAACCGCAAGATACACTCTGGTGAACTTCCTAAAGTGAAATACAATTATGTGCTCCGCGAAGGTTTGCCGGAAGAAGAGATCATTGCCTATAGCAAGGAATACCATCCGTCATTGATCGTGATGGGGACTCGTGGAAAGAGCCAGAAAGATATGGACCTGATCGGCAGTGTCACGGGTGAAGTGATCGAGGTGAATAAGGTTCCTGTCCTGGCCATTCCCGAAAATGTGCCTTTTGAAGATTTGAGCGAAGCTAAAAATATAGCTTTTGCCACTTCCTTCAATCAACGCGACTTGGTGGCATTCGATGAGTTTATGGAAATCATCAAACCGTACAATGCCCACATTCATTTGTTCAATATCTCGACAAGTAAGAACGAATGGAATGAAATACGGCTGACCGGAGTCAACGAGTATTTCAAGAAGCAGTATCCGCAAGCACATATCACCCATACGGTGCTGGCCGACGGCGACCTGTTGCTGGCAATCGAAAAGTTTGTGCGGGACGAACATATCGACGTGATAGCGCTCAGTACCTATCGCCGGAATATCCTGGCACGTATGTTCAATCCTTCGATCGCCCGTAAGATGCTGTTCCATACCGACACGCCGTTGCTGGTGATGCATGCATAGGTCATGGTGAAACAGTTGGTGTTTACTACTAAACGGTAGATGACACGGGACATCCGGATAAACGTAGATTTTAGGGATCTACGTTTATCCGGGTAATCTATATAAAAGTTTTGCAAAACAACTATCATACTATCATAATTGAATTTATATGCTTGTAAAGCAGTAGGTTATTTTATGATAGTTCCTGTTTTCAACTATCATTCATCTATCATAACCATCATAGTTAAAAACAATAAAGCATTATATGTCAATCTTCTATCAAATTCCAGATATCTTCTGAAGCTGATACAAAATAGATTAAATAGGCTCGTTTTTTCATGAAGACAAGCTGTTCTTTTACCAAAAACAACTTGAAAAGTTTCTTCAGACCCGGGTGGAAGGGCATGGGAGATCCGGGTGTGGAGGAGGTGGAGACCCGGATCTTCGTGAAACCGGAACGGGGATGTGGAGCTGTTTATCTGCCTTGTTTGAGGAGATTTTATGCACTGTTTCTGATTATAATCCAGTGGAATACCTGCTTTTTTAACCACGGTTTTGGTGAGGTTGCCCTAACGAAGTTGCGGTAAGTTTCCGTTATTCTAACAAAAATATTATATTTGCGACCATACAGCACAATTATGCAGGAAGATGAAAGCAAAATAAAATGGAGTCAGTTCCTAGCCGGCGATAATGAGGCTTATTGCTGGATATACAAAGTCTACATACAAATGCTGTTCCGTTACGGACACAGCTTTACCTCCGATACGGAACTTATAAAAGATTGCATCCAGGATGTTTTTACCGGATTATACAAAAACAGGAAACAACTGATCACACCTAAAAATATAAAAGTCTACTTACTTGTCTCCCTTAAGAATAGCCTGATCAATGCACTTTACCGAGAAGACCGCTACACATCTTACAATCATGAAACTGTTTCCTTTACCCTCGGACTAACGGTCGAAGAACAATATGTCACGGACGAACTGTACACCAACCAACAAAGGAAGATACAGGAAATTCTGAATGTACTGACTCCACGCCAAAAAGAGATCATTTACTATCGCTATATACAAGAACTTAGCTTCGATGAAATCTGCATCATGATGGACATGAATTATCAGTCCGCACAAAACCTTATCCAGCGCTCCCTAAAGAAAATACGCGACCTATACGGGCCAGCGGAAGTATTCCTCCTGCTCCTATCCATTTCCGTTCAATAAGAAAAATAAAAAAAGTTTACTTCCGGTGAGTATAAAATGGAAGCGACCTTGTCCTTTATATAGAATGCTCATCGGAAAAATGGATAAAGACTATACAACATACAGTGCAGACCAACTGCTGAACGACGACTTTTTCATTCAGTCGGAATTACACCCGACTGAAAAAAGCCGGGCTTTTTGGAGCGATCTTCAGATAAAAAGTGCCGCATTATCCCAAGAGATCGAAAATGCCCGTCTCTTCCTACACACTATTAAAATAGACAGAAATTGTTCATCCTTGGCTGCCAAGGATGAACATGCGTTATGGCAACGCATCGAATTAAAAAATAAAGAAACAGAGAGAAAAGCGAAGCGTAAACAATTCATCCGTCTTGCTATCAGCACGGTAGCCTCTCTTCTTTTGTTATCAGCAATCGGCTGGTATGCCACCCTACGGCCGAAAGATGCCGAAATAGACTATCTGGCAATCATCCAAGCCAATCCGGCACCAGACAGTACAAATGAAAAAGTGCAACTGGTCCTTTCCAACAACGAGAAGCTGACCATTGACGGGACGGAAACCCAACTCGAATATAAAAAGGAAGGAAAGGTAAATGTCAACTCCAAACAAGTGGACCTCAGTCCAAAAGGCAATCCGGCACAGGCACAGGAATTTAACCAACTGATCGTACCTGTCGGCCGGCGTTCGTCCATCACATTCGCCGATGGGACCCGGCTCTGGGTAAACTCCGGCTCGAAAGTCGTGTATCCAGTCAAATTCGCAAAAGAGAAAAGAGAAATATTCGTAGAAGGAGAAATATACCTGCACGTCAGCCGGGATGAACAAAAACCTTTCATCGTCAAAACACATCAGATGGATATAAAGGTATTAGGAACACAATTCAATGTCACGGCCTATGAAAACGAAGCGAATATGCAGGTGGTCCTAGTCAGTGGAAAAGTTGAAGTAAACCTCGACAAATGCAAGAATGTCCTGGCTCCTAACCAGATGTTTTCCTACGACAGCAAAATACATAAAGGGAAAATCACAACAGTCGATACCGACAATTATGTGGCTTGGAAAGACGGATATTACCAGTTCCACCAACAGCCGCTCAAAGAAATCGTGAAAAAGCTTTCCCGCTATTACGGAGTCCGTATCTATTGCAAAGAGCCGGCCGACAAATTGTCCTGCAGCGGAAAACTAGACCTGAAAGAGAGTCTGGACGAAATGATGAAAGCCTTGAAAGAAGCGGCCCCGATTCAAATAGAAAACAAATATGAGAGTATAGAAATAAAAGTCAAACATTAAAAACCATACAGTATGGATCCTTAAATCACAACGACACAGGAAGGGAACACACTTCCTTCCCACACAAAGATGAGAACTATAAAAACTCTTTACCAACTTAAATCATTACAAGCGATATGAAAAATAACACAAGGTTTAGTATTTGTCTACTTTTTTTGTGGATGAGTATGAGTTTCTGCCTAGCAGCAGAGACATACTCGCAAGAGACATTCTTCACCATCGAATCGAACAACCTCACGGTGAAAGAAGTATTTAATAAAATCGAGAAAGAGAGCGAATATATCTTTTTCTATCTGGACAACTCAGTCGACCTGAACCGAAAAGTATCCGTCAAGGCACGGAAAGAACAGGTAAGCAAGATTCTCGATCAGATATTCGAAGGAACCGACACACATTATTACATCTCCGACCGACAGATCATCATCTCGAAAGACGAAAAAGCCGCTCCGGTCAGTTTACAACAAAAAGGACAAACCATCACCGGTATCGTAAAAGATGCGACAGGCGAACCGGTCATCGGAGCCAATATCGTAGAAAAAGGAACGACCAACGGTACGATTACCGACATGAACGGACAGTTCACCCTCACCGTTAATCCGAAAGCCGTGTTGCAAATTTCCTATATCGGTTTCAACACGCTGGATATGCCGGTGGGAAACAAATCATCGCTGACGATCAAACTAACGGAAGACACAAAAGCGTTGGATGAAGTGGTCGTCGTAGGCTACGGTGTGATGCGTAAAAGCGACTTGACGGGTTCCGTCGGCTCCGTAAAGTCGGACGTAATCCAGAAACAGGCGATTTCATCTTTCGACCAGGGCTTACAAGGCAAAGTGGCCGGTGTGCAGGTTATGGCAACTTCCGGTTCTCCGGGCGGTGTTGTCGATATTCGCATTCGTGGCGGCAACTCATTGACTTCAGGTAACCAGCCTTTATACGTAATCGACGGTTATCCTGTTACGGCAGGCGGTTCGGCCGGTGGTTCCGGTGCCGGACAGAACCCGCTGGCGACTTTGAACCCTGGCGATATCGAAAGCATGGAAATCCTGAAAGACGCTTCCGCCACTTCCATCTATGGTTCACGTGGAGCCAATGGCGTTATCCTGATCACGACCAAAAGGGGTAAACAGGGGAAAACGACGGTTACTTATGACGGTTATGTCGGTTTTCAGCATGTTGCCAAGAAACTGGATATGATGAACGCTACAGAATGGGCTGAAATGGTAAACGAGGGAGCTGAAACCGATGGTCGTCCCATTTATTACTCAAATACATCTTCTGACCCTTTGTATCCTGCAATGAGTCAATTGGGCGAAGGGACAGATTGGCAAGATCAAATTTTCCGTACTGCTCCTATACATAGCCACAACGTTTCAGTAAACGGAGGAAGCGAAAACACAAAATTTGCTGTCGTTGCAAGTTACTTTGGACAAGAAGGTGTTGTTAAAAATCAAGATTTCAACCGTGTATCCTTGCGAAACAACATCGATACGAAAATCTCTAAAGTTGTCGACCTGTCCACCAGCCTTACGATCAGCCGTGTTTTTGCCAATACCGGGCGTGAAAACGGAGATGGAGGAGGAAACACTTCCATCATCAATGCATCACTCGTCATGCCGCCTACAGTTCCGATATACGATCCGACAACTGGAGAATACGTCCGTTTAAACTATCTGCCAGGATCTTCTACCGTTCCGAATCCGGTTCCCTACGTTAAACATCTTCAAGATAAAGGGACCATCGATCGTATATTGGCTTCTGCTGACCTGACATTCCACATCATCGACGGACTGACACTAAAAGTCAGTGGAGGAGCAGATATGTCAAACGCGTCACGTGAAGTGTACGAACCGAAAGAGACGTACAGAGGCTACAATGCTAATGGCATTGCAGAACAACAAAGCCGTAGAAGTAGTTCCTATTCAAATGAAAACGTATTGACTTATATCAAAAAAATCGGCCAACACTCTCTGAATGTCATGGTCGGTTCTTCTCTGTTGTACGAAGAAAACAAGACCGGTTCTATGACTGCACGTGATTTTATCAGTGACGTATACGGATATAACAATTTAGATGCCGGTGCACAATGGGACAAACCAAATACCGGAAGGAGTAAAATTATCTGGTTTCGGCCGTATCAATTATGTCCTAATGGACAAATATCTTTTCACTGTAACAGGACGAGCCGATGGAAGCTCCAAATTTGGTGCAAATAACAAATGGGCATTCTTCCCCTCATTCGCCGCTGCATGGCGTATCAATCAAGAAAAATTCATGAAAAATATTGATTGGATCAGCAATTTGAAAATCAGAGGTAGTTGGGGTGTGACAGGTAACCAAAATATTCCGGCTTATTCGTCTCCCGAAAAGATGAATACATATACATACCCAATCGGAGGGGTAACCAGTGTTGGTATCGGTGCCGGTAACATGCCAAATCCTGATTTGAAATGGGAAACCACTGCCATCACCGATATCGGGATCGACTTGGGAGTATTCAACAATCGCATCAATTTCACAGCAGACTATTACTATAAAAAGACAACCGATCTGTTATGGAACATTTCCGTTCCATTGACAACTGGTTTCGGTACTGTTTTGAAAAATATTGGCAGTTTGCAAAACAAAGGTCTTGAACTAAGTCTATCAGCCGATGTTCTGACAGGTCCATTCAAATGGAACACCATGCTTAACTGGTCAACCAACAAAAATAAAGTGCTGGAAATCCCCGGATATATCCCGACCCAGCAAGGTACGATCTCCGGACACCTGAAAGTAAACGGTAGCTGGCTTTAGCCAGGATTACCAGTCGGTGTATGGAACTTGTTGAAAACAAACGGTGTGATGCGTACGGAAAAAGAATGGCAAGACGCTGCTCGTGTTGCAGATTCCAACTTCGACAAAATAGGAGATATGAGTTTTGTGGATAAGAATGGAGATGGCAAAATCAGTTTTGGAGAAGACCGTCAGATCGTTGGCGACCCGAATCCGGATTTCATCTTTGGTTGGACCAACAATTTCTCTTATAAGAATTTTGATTTATCTGTTTATATCAATGGTTCCGTCGGTAATGACATTTATAATGTATTACGTGCAGAAACAAATATCGTCAGTGCATGGGGTAATCAGCGGGCAGAAGTGAAGGACCGTTGGACTGTCAACAACCCGAACGGTAAATACCCGCGTGCTCACGTGTTAGTAAACCAAAACTTGTTACAGTCCGACTATCTGATTGAGGACGGTTCCTTTTTACGCATACAAAATGTCACTTTAGGTTACACATTCCCCAAAGTTTCATTCCTTCGTTCTTTACGTATTTATGCAACCGCACAGAATTTACTGACTATCACCGGCTACTCCGGGTACAATCCAGAAGTAAATAGTCAAGGACAAAGCAATCTTCAGTTAGGTGTGGATTACAATGCCTACCCGACTGCTCGCTCTTTCATTCTTGGTGTAAACATTGGTTTTTAATCATTTAAAACGAATTGAATATGAAACTACATAAATATATAATCGGATTAGCATTACTGGTGTCCTCTTCCTCTTGCAACTTTCTGGATGAAGAAGCATATGAATTCATCACACCCGACAATTTCTACAAAACGGAAGCCGATGCAAATGCTGCACTGACAGCTGTCTACAATACATTTGCCGATGAAAAAAGCTATAGGCGTTATATTTGGATGGGAGCTGATTTTCCCGGCGAAGCGGCCAATGCCAATGCAAGCGCTCCTTCGCGTGTAGAAATGGACAATTTAACTTGGACACCGACCACTGATTTTTGTAAAAACATTTGGCAAATCTCCTATTCTGCCATTCGGCGTGCAAACAATTTATTACTGAACATCGATAATATCACATTCAAATCAGAAGAGGTAAGAAAGCAGATTGTCGGACAAACAAAATTCTTACGCGCTTTAGCTTATTTTGATCTGATACGCTTTTATGACCATATTGTTGTCATCCGAGAAACCGACAACTTAAATGATGAAGCTCCTTCCAACCAAGGAACAGATGACGCAGCCTGGGCTTTAATTGAAGAAGACTTATTGTATGCAGGTTCTGCTCTACCGATAAAATGGGAAGATTCGAATGCCGGACGTGCAACAAAAGGTGCAGCAATGGCTATGTTGGCAAAAGTCTACCTGACACAAGCCGGATGGCCTTGGAACAAAAGCGGTTTTTGGGAAAAGGCAGCTTCTCAAACAACTGATATTATTAATAATGAAGGGACTTTTGGTTATGGATTGGAAGAAAATTTCCGACGAATTTTCGACGTGACAAACGAACATGGAAAAGAGTATATTTTTGATATCGAATTCCAAACAAACATCAATGGAAACGACTCACCTGCCATAACTGGAATGCGTGGTTATAACATAAAAAAACGGACGGATGGTCTTCATTCATTTCTACCCCGGAATTTTATAAATCATATGAAGTGGAAGACAAACGAATCTCCACTACGTTTGTTACAGAATTTACCGATATAAATAATGGCAAACAATATGTTTATGACCCGGATAATATAGCAGAACCCTCTTTTCCTCTTTGCCACTTTGCTAAATATCTTGATCCGAACGACAATCAATCAACTTCGGCCGGAGACTATAGTTGCAACAGAAAAATCATACGCTACGCAGATGTTTTGTTAATGCAGTCCGAAGCCTATTGCGAAATGAATCGCATCGGAGATGCACTGACAGGTATCAATCGGGTACGGGCAAGAGCCGGACTCAATCCGATCCCTTCATCCATTTCACAGACAGATTTGCGGAAAGCAATCATACAGGAACGTACTTGGGAGTTCGCAGCCGAAGGACATTCCTTATTCGACATGAAACGGCAGCATTGCATGGCAGAGCGCTTGGGCAGAGCTGTAGATGATAAATATTATTCATTACCTTTGCCTCAGGACGAAACGGATAAAAATCCGAATCTGAAACAGCATCCGCTGTGGTAATTCGATAATTGATGATTTATCTGTTACTTTTGGCTTGACCCAAAAGTAACGGGTAAATCATCAATTACCATCCCTATTTTTTAGATAACCTTTTAATTCTTACTATATAATGAAATGTTTTTATTCTTTTTTATTTTTATTAGGTAGCCTGTTAGCAAGCGGGCAGACCACTGATGTAAAATACCTGTCAGGACAAGGCTCGGACGATGCGGTCGAATGGGACTTCTTCTGTACCGGTGGCAGGAAAAGCGGGGAATGGAATAAGATCAAAGTTCCCTCCTGCTGGGAAATGGAAGGATACGGAACCTTCAATTACGGACATGACAAGCCGAAAGCCGACGAATCCGGATTGTATAAAACAACATTCGAAGTACCGGCGACATGGAAAGGCAAACGTATATTTATCGTTTTCGAAGGTTCCATGACCGATACGGAGATTAAGGTAAACGGAAAACAGGCAGGTACTCCCCATCAGGGAGCTTTCTACCGATTCAAGCGAGAGATAACCAAACTGGTCCATATGAACAAGGAAAACCTTTTGGAAGTCAAAGTGAACAAAATGTCATCCAATACCAGTATCAACGAAGCAGAACGGCAATGTGATTTTTGGGTATTCGGAGGCATATTCCGTCCGGTTTACCTCGAAGCTGTTCCTAACAACTTCATCGAATATACGGCGATCGATGCCCGGCAACATGGCGAACTGAACGCAGATATATTTATAGACAAGAAACTTTCCGACATAAAAGCAGAAATAGAGATCAAAGATGTCCAGAACCAGACGATAGGGAAAATCACATCTGCTCCCATAAACGAAAAAACAGGCAAAATATCCCTCTCTGGCAAGATCGACAATATCAAACCCTGGTCAGCCGAAGACCCACAACTGTACACCGCCATAATCACCCTTCGCCAGAAAGACAAGGTACTGCATACCGTAACCGACCGGATCGGGTTCCGCACAGTCGAAGTGAAACCGAAAGACGGTGTCTATATCAACGGTGTGAAAATGCGCTTTAAAGGGGTGAACCGCCACTCTCACTGGCCCACTACGGGACGAACGACGAACAAGCAGCTTAGTATTAACGACGTCAAGCTGATGAAAGAAATGAACATGAATGCAGTCCGCATGTCACACTATCCACCTGACAAACATTTCCTGGAAGTTTGCGACTCTCTGGGGATGTATGTGATCGACGAACTGTGCGCCTGGCAATATCCTCCTTATGATACGAAAGTCGGGACCATTCTAGTTGGGGAAATGCTGAAACGGGATCTCAACCGTCCATCTATCATTTTTTGGGCAAACGGGAATGAGGGAGGCTTCAATTTTGACCTCGACCCGCTATTTCCACAATATGACCCGCAAAAACGAGCTGTCCTGCATCCCTGGGCGTTATCGGGAAATATCAATACGGTACATTACATCAAATATAATTCTGGAATCGGCAATATGTTCCACGGAAGGGATATCTTCATGCCGACAGAAATCCTGCACGGATTATACGACGGTGGACACGGAGCCGGACTCGACGACTACTGGGACCTGATGCTTTCCAATCCGCTTTCAGCCGGAATGTTCCTTTGGGACTTTACGGACCAGGCAGTTGTTCGCGAAGATAAAAACGGATTCTACGATACCGACAAGGATCACGGAGCCGATGGCATAGTAGGACCATATCGAGAAAAAGAAGGCAGCTTCTTTACAATCAAAGAAATATGGTCGCCTATCCATCTGCCGGAACACTATCTTACACCGGGATGGGATGGTCGTTTCGAAATAGAAAACAGATATGCGTTCACAAATGCGAACGCTTGTAACTACACATACCGGCTGGCTAAAATCAACTCGCTTGCGCAAAAGACCATACAATCGGTTTCCGGCAAGATCGCTTCCCCTGATATCCGTCCGGGAGAAAGAGGGTATTTGCAACTTGAACTTCCCTCCGGCTGGCAGGAATACGACTTTCTATATGTTACGGTAAAAGACCGTTACAACCAAGAGTTATTTACCTGGAGCTACGAGATCGGCACACCCGACCGTCTTGCCAACCGTCTGCTGCCACAGGAAGGTAGCACACCGGCTGTAAAAGAAAGCATCGATAACTGGTATTTTTCGGCTGCCGGTACGGAAGTAACGTTCGACAAACAAAACGGCCTGCTCCGGTCAGTCACTTCCGGAGGTAAAGCAATCCCGTTGAACAATGGGCCGGAACTGATATCCAATCAAGATATTATTTGTAAATCAGTAGAATATAAGCAAGTGGAAGGAAATCCTCAACTGATTGCCACTTATACGTCCCGAAACGGAAAAAATACAGTCTACACATTCACTTGGACCATACTCCCTTCCGGCATCGTAGAACTGGACTACAATTACCGCCCCCAGGACATGGTCAAGATGGCGGGTATCACGTTCGATTTCCCAGAAAAAGAGATCGCCGGAGCCACTTTGCTCGCCAACGGACCATACCGTGTATACAACAACCGGATGAAAGGCGGTTCGCTGAATATCTGGGAAAAGAAGTATAACAACACTATCACTGGTGAAAGTTGGGACTATCCGGAATTCAAAGGATACTATTCTTTATTCTACGGGATGAAGCTCGATTGCCCCACTCCATTCGAAGTTTACAGCGGAAAAGAAGATGTCACCTTGCATCTCTTTACCCCAGCCGTACAAGAACAATACGATCCGAAACGCAACCACACGATTGTCGACTATCCAAAAGGAAACCTCTCTTTCATGAATGCAATTCCGGCTGTCGGAACCAAATTCGGAAAAGCGGAAGATTTCGGTCCTCAATCTCAACCGCATCGTGCCAGAGGAAACGGACCGGAAAATAATGTCAGTGGAAAATTGTATTTCCGCTTCTGATAGAAGCAAAAACAATTGAAATAAATTAACAGTTATACTCGGAACACCCCGAAATAACTGTTAATTTTTTCTGTTTAATAATAACTTTATCTATATTTGCAGAATATTGAATGAAATCAGAGATCGTGAATAAACAGCATCTAATAAATATAAACCTAAATCAGTTATCCAATGGGACCATGAAGTCAAAGAATCTTTGCATATAGAGAATAACCACGGCTATTCTTAATATTTATACAGTTAACTTATTGAGTAGTAACTTAAATCACCATGTAAACATGAAAAATAACAAAATGGCAATAATTTGCCTGCTTTCTCTTTTGCCCAGCATCAGTGTTCTGGCAAATGAGAATTACATCACGGACCCTGCAACGAGCCTGCGGGGAAAATCGGACTCGGCAGTTCCTACACGTTTGCAACAAAACGGAAAGACCATCACAGGAATCGTACAAGACGCACTCGGCCCTATAGCCGGTGCCAACATTATCGTAAAAGGAACGACAAACGGGAACATTACGGACATGGATGGTAAATTCACGCTTGAGAATGTGCCCGCAAACGCTACTCTCGTTATCTCCTACATCGGATTTACTCCACAAGAAATACGCGTAGGGAATCAGACCACCTTTAATATTACTCTCCAGGAAGACTCCGAAGCACTGGACGAAGTTGTAGTAGTCGGCTACGGTGTCATGAAGAAAAAAGACTTGACAGGAGCCGTTTCACAATTGAGCAGCAGTTCGATGAAAGACCTCAAAGTGTCGCATCCGACAGAAGCTATGGCCGGAAAACTGGCCGGTGTACAGGTACAACAAGTCGGAGGGCAACCGGGACAAGCGGCCACAATCCGTGTGCGCGGGTCCGGCTCCATCACGGCATCCAGCGCCCCGTTGTATGTTGTCGACGGATATCCGCTGGGAGAACAAAACTTGAATGCGATCAACCCGAATGATATCGAATCTATCGAAGTATTGAAAGATGCTTCGGCA
>ENA-ORPH01003226-ORPH01003226.1-human-gut-metagenome-genome-assembly--contig:-NODE-3226-length-12324-cov-4.580406_pt1 | contig 12324 bp, 11 predicted proteins | sample MGYA00242142_ERZ509074 | MGnify/ENA primary metagenome ERZ509074 (study PRJEB26280, sample SAMEA2338724) | human gut metagenome | biome: human gut; feature: human-associated habitat; material: faeces... | reverse complement strand
GGGCCGCGATGATGCGGCACGACGCCTGGCGTTCGCTGCTGATGATCCTGCTGGCGGCCGGATGCGTGGGACTCTTCGTCCTGCGCAGGATCGGGAAATTCGCCCTTGCGGGAACGCTGGCGGCCGTCATGCTGCTGGACCTCGTACCGGTGGACCTGCGCTTCCTCTCGGGAGAGAACTTCGTGTCACCCCGCCGGCAGCAGGTAACCCCCTCGGCCGCCGACCGGGCCATCATGGAGGACAAGGAGCCGGGATACCGGGTACTGAACCTCACGGTCAGCCCCTTCAACGACGCCACGACCTCCTACTTCCACCGCTCGGTGGGCGGATACCACGGTGCCAAGCTCGCCCGCTATCAGGACCTGATCGACCGCTATCTGAACGACCTGGACGACGGCGTACTCGACATGCTCAACACGCGCTACCTGATCGTACCGGGCGACGACGGGCAACCCGAGGCGGTGCGCCGCCCCTCGCCCAACGGGGCCGCATGGTTCGTCGATCGAATCGTCGCGGGCGACACCCCGCAGCAGGAGATCGACCTGCTGGGCGAGACCGACCTGAAGACTACGGCCGTGGTCGGCTCCCGGGACAGGGGTGAGGCCGAAAAGACGCTGCCCGCACGGGCGGAAGGCGACTCGACCGCCGTGCGGACGATCGCCCTCACGGAATACCGCCCCAACTACCTCAAATACGAATATTCGTCACCCGAAGAGGCCGTTGCGGTCTTCTCGGAGATCTATTACGACCGGGGCTGGACGGCCTGGGTGGACGGCGAGCAGGCACCCGCCTTCCGCGCCGACTACGTGCTGCGCGCCATGCGCCTGCCGGCCGGCAGGCACACCGTCGAATGGAGGTTCCGCGCCCCCCGCTGGGAGGCGGTCGAAGGGGTGACGCTCGCCTGCTCGCTGCTGATCCTGCTGGGAGCTGCCGCGGCGCTGATACATTGTTTCCGCAAGAAAAAAGAGACAAGCCATGAAGGATGACAAACGGCTCAAACGCAAGGTCCGCAACTCCTACATCGTCTCGACGGTGAGCATCGCACTGGTGCTCTTCCTGCTCGGGTCGGTGGGTTACCTGATGGTTGCGGCGATGAAGGTGGCTGATACACTCCAGTCGAGCATCGCCGTCAGCGTCGAGCTGAAAAACGGGCTGAGTGAAGAACAGCGCGCCGAAATCGAGCAGAAGCTCTCCGAGGAGGCGCTCGTCTCGACGATCTCCTTCCTTGCCAAGGAGCAGAAGATCGAAGACCAGGAGTTCCGCAAGATGTTCGGCAGCACGTTCGAGGAGGTGCTCGAGGAGAATCCGCTGCTCGACTCGTTCGAACTGACCCTCACGTCGGCATCGGCCGACAAGGAGCTGCTCGACGGGTTCATCGCCGCCGTCGAACGCATCGAGGGCGTGGACCGCGTCTCCTATCCGGCCCGCATGGCCGAACGGCTCCACGCCACGGTGGGCAAGATCCGCCTGGTGCTGCTGCTCTTCGGCGGGGCGCTGCTCGTCATCTCGCTCATCCTGGTGAGCAACACGATCCGGCTGGCGATCTTCTCGAAACGTTACCTGATCAACACGATGAAACTGGTCGGCGCAACCAAGTGGTTCATCATGCGGCCGTTCCTGGGCAGCAGCATCACGCAGGGCATACTGGCCGGACTGGGCGCCGCAGCCCTCTTCGCACTGGCCGTCTACGGACTCAACGAGACCATCCCCGAACTGACGACGATCGCCGAGGCCGGCAAGATCGCCATCATTCTCGGCGCGATGATTGCAGGCGGCGTAGTGATATCGGGGCTCTTCACGCTGGCCGCCCTGAACAAATTCGTCAATATGAAGTCGAACAAGATATACCTTTATTAAATTAAATGAAAAAAGAGCAGTCCAAGAAAACGGAATCCGCACAGGAGGATCCCCGCATGCCCCTCACGCGCCGCAACTACATCCTGCTGGCCATCGGTTTTGCCGTCATCCTCCTCGGCTTCGTGCTGATGACGGGAGGCGGCAGCGATTCGCCCGACGAATTCAACTACGCCATGTTCTCGTGGCGGAGGATCACGCTGGCCCCGATCCTCGTGGTCGGCGGCTTCGTCCTGGAGATCTATGCCATTCTGAAACGCTACTGACACCCCGCACAAGAAAACAACTGACCCGTGGATACATTGCAAGCCATCCTGCTCGGCATCGTGCAGGGCATCACCGAATTTCTTCCCGTCTCGAGCAGCGGGCACCTTCAGATCGCCAAGGAGCTGCTGGGCGTGGAGATCGAAGAGAACCTCACGTTCGACGTCATCCTGCATGCCGCCACCGTGCTGAGTACGATCGTTGTGCTCTGGCACGAGGTGTGGCGCCTGCTCAAGGGGCTCTTCTCGCGCCGTTTCAACGAGGAGCAGGCCTACATCCTCAAGATCGTCGTCTCGATGATCCCGATCGGCATCGTCGGTTTTCTGTTCAAGGAGCAGATCAACGCCCTGCTCGACGCCCCCTGGATCCTCGCCTTCGTAGGCGCCATGCTGCTGCTGACGGCCGCCCTGCTGGCCTTCGCCTACTATGCCAGGCCGCGGCAGCGGGAGACAATCTCCTACCGCGACGCCTTCATCATCGGACTGGCGCAGGCGTGTGCCGCCATGCCCGGACTCTCGCGTTCGGGCTCGACCATCGCCACCGGTCTGCTGCTCGGCAACAAGAAGACGGCCGTAGCCCAGTTCTCGTTCCTCATGGTCCTCGCACCGATCCTCGGCGAGACGTTGCTCGAGGCCGCCGGCGGCGAGCTGACGGCCAGCGTCGCCTCCGGGCCGCTCGTAGCCGGATTCCTCGCCTCGTTCATAACCGGATGTCTGGCCTGCCGCTTCATGCTCGAAATCGTCAAACGGGGCCGTCTGATCTGGTTCGCCGTCTACTGCGCCCTGGCCGGCATCATCTCCATTCTGAGCTACATATGCTGACATCCGACGCACACGACCTGCACGGCATCAACTTCGAGGAGGGGTACATCGCCGTGGTGGACAAGCCCCTGCGCTGGACCTCGGCCGACGTGGTCCGCAAGGTCAAGTTCACCCTCCGCAAACTCGGATACCGCCGCATCAAGGTGGGACATGCAGGAACACTCGATCCGCTGGCGACGGGCATCCTGCTCGTCTGCATCGGCCGCGCCACGAAGATGGCCGACGCGCTGCAGGCCGAGGAGAAGGAGTATGTGGCCGACGTGATGCTCGGCGCCACGACCCCGAGTTACGACCTCGAACACGAGATCGACGCCACCTATCCCTGGGAGCACATCACGCGCGAGGCCGTCGAGGAGGCCCTCCGGTCGCTCACCGGCGAACGGTTGCAGGAGCCGCCCGTTTACTCGGCCAAGAAAATCGAAGGAACGCGCGCCTACGAACTGGCCCGCGCGGGCGAGGAGGTCGAGTTGCGCAAGGCCCGGATCACGATCTACGAGATGGAGCTGCTCGAATGCGACCTGCCCCGGATCCGGATCCGCGTGCGGTGCAGCAAGGGGACCTACATCCGTTCGCTGGCCCGCGAGATCGGCGAGGCGCTCGACAGCGGCGCCCACCTCACCTCGCTGCGCAGGACCCGCAGCGGCGGTTTCACGCTGGCCAATGCCTGGGATCTGGAGGATTTTCTCAAAAATCTGCAAAATTCTGAAACAAAATAGCTTTTTTTGCGTATAGAAAATAATCTGTCTCATTTTCAGAACGTAAAAAGAGCGTCAAACTATGAAATTATCGCAATACGGCTACGAGTTCTCGCCCGACATGCTGGCCCGGTATCCGGCCGAGAACCGCGATGAATCGCGTCTGATGGTGATCAATCGGGCCAAGGGCACCATCGAGCACCGCATCTTCAAGGACATCATCGAGTACTTCGACGAAAAGGACCTCTTCGTATTCAACGATACCAAGGTCTTCCCCGCACGTCTGTACGGCAACAAGGAGAAGACCGGGGCCGAGATCGAGATCTTCCTGCTGCGCGAGCTCAACCGCGAGCTGCGCCTGTGGGACGTATTGGTGGACCCCGCCCGCAAGATCCGCATCGGCAACAAGCTCTACTTCGGCGACGACGACCTGCTCGTGGCCGAAGTGATCGACAACACCACATCGCGCGGACGTACGCTCCGCTTCCTCTTCGACGGCTCCTACGAGGAGTTCAAACAGGCGCTCTTCAGCCTCGGCGAGACCCCCCTGCCCAAATGGGTACGCGAAAAGGTGGAGCCCGAGGACGCCGAACGTTACCAAACCATCTTCGCCCGCCACGAGGGCGCCGTGGCCGCCCCGACGGCCGGCATGCACTTCTCGAAGCACCTGATGAAGCGCATGGAGATCAAGGGCATCGACTCGGCCTTCATCACGCTGCATGTCGGACTGGGCAACTTCCGTACGGTCGATGTCGAGGATCTCTCGAAGCACAAGATGGACTCCGAGCAGTTCTTCGTTACGGACGAGGCCGCCGAGGCGGTAAACCGGGCCAAACGCGAGGGCCGCAAGGTGGCGGCCATCGGCACCACGGTGATGCGCACGCTCGAGACGGCCGTATCGACCAACGGCATGATCAAGCCCATGGAGGGGTGGACCAACAAGTTCATCTTCGCCCCCTACGACTTCACGGTCGCCGACGCCATGGTTACCAACTTCCACCTGCCCTACTCCACGCAACTGATGATGGTGGCGGCATTCGGCGGCTACGAGACGGTGATGAACGCCTACAAGATCGCCCGCGAAGAGAAGTACCGCTTCGGCACTTACGGCGACGCAATGCTCATTCTTTAAGAAATTTTTCGTATCTTTGCAAAATAAGCGCTTAAAAAAATAGACGAAACATGGCCAGCAAGATTCTGTACGTTTGCCAGGAGATCACTCCCTATCTGCCCGAAACGGAGAACTCCCGGCTGTGCCGTGCGCTGACGCAGGCGATGCAGGAGCGCGGCAACGAGATCCGGACCTTCATGCCGCGCTACGGCTGCATCAACGAGCGCAGGCACCAACTGCACGAAGTGATCCGCCTCTCGGGCATGAACCTCATCATCGACGACAACGACCACCAGCTTATCATCAAGGTGGCCTCGATCCCCTCGGCCCGCGTACAGATCTACTTCATCGACAACGACGACTACTTCTCGCGCAAGGCCGTGCTGACCGATGCCGAAGGGAACTACTTCGCCGACAACGACGAACGGTCGATCTTCTTCGCCCGCGGCGTGCTGGAGACGGTCAAGAAGCTGCGCTGGACCCCGTCGATCGTACACTGCCACGGGTGGTTCTCGTCCGTGGTGCCGGTCTACCTGAAACACGTCTTCGCCGACGACCCGATCTTCCGCGACGTGAAGATCGTCGTCTCGCTCTACGGCGACGGATTCCCCGGATCGCTCGACCCCGGATTCGCCGACAAGATCGCCGGCGAGGGGGTCAAAGACAAAAATCTCGGAATAATCGCAGACCCGTCATACGAAAATCTCTGCCGCTTCGTTATGGAGTATGCCGACGGCGTGGTTGCGGCATCCGCGGAGGTAGATCCCCGGGTGCTGGAGATCGTCCGTGAAAGCGGGAAACCGATGCTCGAATACCAATCGCCCGACGCGGAGGACTTTTTCGATAATTACAACCGATTCTATGAAGCGATTCAATAACATTCGCCGGCTGTTGCTCTCCGCCGCGACGCTCGCCGTCGTCGGCACGTCGATGCTCCCGGGCTGCACGTCCGTCGATGACACGCTGGGGTCGAACCTCGTTCCGGACAACCAGCAGATGTACGCAGGATACGTCACGATCCCCCGGATCGACGAGCTCAACCCGAAACAGTACGTCGAAACACGCCTCTACCAGACCGATTCGATCATCTCGTCGAACATCTCCTACGGATACTTCGGCCAGCAGCTCAACGACACGATCGGACGCCGCACGGCGGGGTTCCTCTCGCAGATGATCAACTACTACTCGGTGCCCGAGGGCTACTTCGGCGAAAACCCGATCTTCGACTCGGCGCTGCTGCTGCTCTCGGTCGAGAAATACGGCGTGGACACGCTCACCACGCAGCATTTCGCCGTATACGAGATCCTGAGCAACGACTACCTGAAGGAGGTCGAGGAGGATACGACCTTCTACATCGGATTCGACCCCGTGAAGGCGGGTGTCTATGATCCGCAGAAACCGCTCTTCCGCTTCACGCTCGGCGGCGAGAAGGAGGGCGAAGGACCGGCAGCCACCTACGTGACGCTCACCCCGACCGAGGAAGGCAAGCAATATGTCCGCCACCTGATGCTCCAGAAGGCATTCGACGGAGACGACTTCCCTTATGAGAACGACTACTCGATCTACAGCGTGGACAGCGTCGAGCAGTGGGTCGAGCAGTTCCGCGGCCTCTACATAGCCCCGGATCCCGATCAGATGATCTCGGAGTACGGCAAAGGCACGGTCTTCGGGACGAAACTCGAGACGTCGGGACTGGCCATCTACGGCCGAACCCGCGTTAAGGAGGATCCCTCGCTGATCCAGGATACGGTCGGAATGGTCTACTACTTCTATGAAACGACCAGCAACAACGGGTTCGGAAACGTTTCAGTCAATACGGTCACGCACAACTACGAGGAGGCCACGGCAGCCACGAAGATCAACATCGACGATGCCCGCGAGACGAACGAGAACCGTCCGCTCCATTCGCGGATCCATGTCGAGGGTCTGGGCGGTGTCATCAGCGAGATGACCTTCACCCGGGAGTTCTTCGAGACGCTCGACGCCGAGATCGAGGCCGAGAACGAACGCAACAACAAGGATTTCCGTACGCTGGCTTTCAGTCAGGTCACCATGTCGCTCTACTTCAACGACAGCGAATACGACTGGGAGAACATCGGATCGGGCAGCGGCAACCTCAGCCGTCTGGTCGAGCAGATGTCGGCAGCTCCCGAACGGTTGGGCATGTATACGGACTACAAGAAGCTCACCCCGATCGCCGACTACTACTATACCTACGAGCAGCAGTACGAGACCGAACTGGACTATTACGGCAAGATCAACCGCAGCCGCGGATGCTACGTGATGAATATCACGGCCTACATGCAGAGTCTCTGGAACAGCTATGTCGAAGAGCGCGACGCCGCGAAGGCCGAGGGACGCGAGATCGACATGGACAACGTCAAGAACCGTACGGTCTACCTCGGCCCGGAGGCCTACAGCCTCTATACGAACTCGTTCGGTGAGGTTCAAGGCATGCCGACAAGCGATTCGGGCGGGACACTCTCACCGGAGAACAATGCCCCGATCCGCTTTACGATCTCATACAACATGATCAAATAAGCAAACGATAAACCCTTGTGCGGAACCTAAGTGTGCAGATACTTAGGTTTTCGCATTTCTGAAAAAGCCATCAAAAAAAGCAATGCAGGAAAATTTAGTCATCGTCGAGTCCCCTGCCAAGGCCAAGACCATCGAAAAGTTCCTCGGCTCGGATTATATCGTCAAATCGAGTTTCGGACACATCCGCGACCTCTCGAAAAAAGACCTCGGAATCAACATCAACGAAGGGTTCAAGCCCGTCTACGAGATTCCGGGAGACAAGAAGAAAGTCGTCGATGAACTCACCAAACTCGCGAAGACGAAAACCGTATGGCTCGCATCCGATGAAGACCGCGAAGGAGAGGCCATCGCATGGCACCTGACCGAAGTGTTGGGTCTCCCGGTCGATCAGACGAAACGCATCGTCTTCCACGAAATCACCAAGCGTGCGATCCTCGAGGCCATCGAGAACCCCCGTACGGTGAACATGAACCTCGTGAACGCCCAGCAGGCGCGCCGCATCCTCGACCGTCTGGTCGGCTTCGAACTCTCGCCCGTGCTGTGGAAAAAGGTCCGGCCCGCACTCTCGGCCGGGCGTGTGCAGTCGGTCGCCGTGCGGCTGATTGTCGAGCGCGAGCGTGAGATCATTGCCTTCCGCTCGGCGCCCTACTTCCGGGTCGTTGCACAGTTCCATGCCGCCGGTGATGCGGAGAAGACGCTCTTCAAGGCCGAGCTGCCGACACGCTTCGAGACCGAGCAGCAGGCCCGCGAATTCCTCGCACAGTGCATCGGCGCCACCTTCACGGTCGTCAAGTCCGAGGAGAAGCCGGCCCAGCGTTACCCCGCACCGCCGTTCACCACCTCGACGCTCCAGCAGGAGGCAGGTCGCAAACTGGGCATGTCCGTATCGCAGACGATGTCCGTGGCCCAGCACCTCTACGAACAGGGATTGATCACCTACATGCGTACCGACTCGGTGAACCTCTCGCAGCAGGCCCTTGCGCAGTGCAAGGAGGAGATCATCAAGCTCTACGGCGAGAAGTATTCGTCGTGGCACAACTACAAGACCAAGACCAAAGGCGCACAGGAGGCCCACGAAGCCATTCGTCCCTCGTACATCGACCGCCAGTCGATCGAGGGCACCCCGGCCGAGAAGAAACTCTACGACCTGATCTGGAAACGGACGGTCGCCTCGCAGATGGTCTGCGCCGAACTGGACCGCACGACGATCACCATCGACATGAGCGGCTCGGAACATCAGTTCGTGGCCCAGGGCGAGGTGATCCGCTTCGACGGATTCCTGCGCCTCTACTCCGAATCGACCGACGACGACCAGAGCGCCGAGAGCGGCGAGGGGCTGCTGCCCAAGCTCACGGCCGGCGACCGCGTGCTTGCGGCGCAGATCACGGCCACGGAGCGCTTTACGACCCCGCCGGCCCGCTACAACGAGGCTTCGCTCGTCAAGCGGCATCGGCCGTCCTTCGACCTACGCCCCGACCATCACGACGATCATCAACCGCGGCTACGTGGTCAAGCAGAGCAAGGAGGGACAGAAGCGCTCCTACCTGCAGCTGACGCTCTCGGGCGACCGGATTGCAGACAAGACCCTCACGGAAAACAGCGGCAAGGAGAAGAACCGGCTCTCGCCCACCGACATCGGCATGGTAGTGAACGACTACCTCGAGGCCCAGTTCGGACCGATCATCGACTACAACTTCACGGCCAATGTCGAGAAGGAGTTCGACCGCATCGCCGAGGGGGACATCACCTGGGAAAAGATGATCGACGACTTCTACGGCCCGTTCCACAAGATGGTCGATTCGGCTATTGCCACGCAGCCGGCCAAGACGCGCGAAGTACGCATCCTGGGCAACGATCCCGCAACGGGACATGTCGTCAAGGCTCGCATCGGCCGCTACGGCCCGATGGTCGAGATCGAGGGCAACCCGGGCGAGAAGAGCCGCTTCGCCTCGCTCAAGAAGGGACAGCTCATCGAATCGATCACGCTCGACGAGGCGCTCGAACTCTTCGCCCTGCCGCGCGACCTGGGCAAACTCGACGGCGAGACGCTCAGCGTCGGCATCGGCAAGTACGGCCCCTACGTGCGCTACGGCAAATCGTTCGCCTCGCTGGCCAAGAGCGACGACCCCTACACGATCACCTACGAACGCGCCGTGGAGCTGATCGAGGCCCACAAGGCGGCTGCGGCTGCGGCCAACACCCCGCTGCGGAGCTTCGAAGAGGATCCCGACATGCTCGTCAAAAACGGCCGCTACGGCGCCTACATCGCCTACAAGGGCAAAAACTACCGCATCCCGCGCGGTACGAAGCCCGAGGAGCTGACGCTCGAAGAGTGTCTGAAAATCGTATCGAATTCGAAAAAATAAACACTAACCCACCAAACGATCAACGCCTATGAAAAGACTGATGCTTTCCGCCGTCGCGTTCTGCCTCGCTCTCACGGCAGCGGCACAGACCGACACCAACAACGACTCCGCACCGGGCTACCAGTTCACCGACGTGAAGGTGATCGAGACCACACCGGTCAAGGACCAGAGCCGCAGCGGCACCTGCTGGTGCTTCTCGACCCTCTCGTTCCTCGAGAGCGAGATCATCAAGGCCGGAGGTGAGCCGATGCACCTCTCGGAGATGTGGATCGTGCGTCACTCGTTCATGGACAAGGCCGAAAAATACGTGCGCATGCACGGTGCGCTGAACTTCGCCGAGGGCGGTGCCGCCCACGACGTGACCGAAGGGATCCGCGAGCACGGCATCGTGCCGTTCGAGGTTTACACGGGTCTGAACTACGGGACCGCAAAACCCGACTTCCACGAGATCTCGGAGGTGCTGAAATCGTACCTCGACGCCGTGATCCGCGCAGCGGGCAACAAGCCTCTCTCAACGGCCTGGAAGCGCGGCTTCAACGCCATTCTTGACGAGTATTTCGGTGTCCTGCCCGAGACCTTTACCTACGAGGGCAAGGAGTATACCCCCGAGAGCTTCGCCGCCTCGCTGCCGATCTCGATGGACGACTACGTGGACGTCTCGTCGTTCACGCACCACCCCTTCTACTCGCGCTTCATCATCGAAGTGCCCGACAACTGGATGTGGGCCGAGGTATACAACGTACCTCTCGAGGAGATGATGCAGATCGTGGACAACGCCCTCGAAAACGGCTACACGGTGGCCTGGGGCACGGACGTGAGCGAGAAGGGCTTCAGCCGCACCAAGGGTATCGGCGTCATTCCCGAAGCCGACCTCGAAGGCATGAGCGGCACGGAGGCTGAGCGCTGGGGCAAGCTCACCGAACAGGAGAAGGAGGCTGCCCTCTACAAGTTCGACAAACCGGGCAAGGAGCGCACGATCACGCAGGAGATGCGCCAGACTTCGTTCGACAACTGGGAGACGACCGACGACCACGGCATGTTGATCATGGGCGTAGCCAAGGATCAGAACGGGACTCCCTACTACAAGGTGCAGAACTCGTGGAACACGGTAGCGCCCTACGACGGATTCTGGTACTTCTCGAAACCTTTCGTGGCCTACAAGACCACGTCGCTCATGGTAAACAAGAATGCCATTCCGAAGGAGATCGCCAAGAAACTCGGACTGAAATAAGTTCCGAGGCAACGAAACGAAAAGCCCGCTCCATGCATGGAGCGGGCTTTTCGTTTGATATGAAGTTTCGGTATTCGTTTTCGGAATAAAGGGGAGAATTACATCTCGCTCAGCTTGATGCTCTCACCCAACATAATCAGAGCGGTGCGTACCCACTCGTTGATCTTTGCTTTCATCTCAATTGAACCTTTTAAATAGTTATTAAAAAATCTTATCATCTAAGACGGGCGCAAAGATAGAATGGCGGAAGGAATTCTCCAAATATATTATTCAGAAAATTTAGTAAATATGTAAATTTTTTGAGTATCTCATTAATCTTCGATCTCGACTCCCAGAAGACGGACCAGATCACAGGCCTGCAAAGCATTCACCTTCAACCCATTCAGTTCTACAGACGAAATTTCACGGATTCGGATGCCGCGAATATCCGAATCGGCCAAAGAGATACCGCGCAGCCGGGTTCCGAAGAACTCCGCACCGGCAAGGCGGCATTCGGAAAAAGCGACCTGCTCGAAACGACACTCCGCAAAGGCTCCGCCGGAGAGGTCGCAGCCGGCGAAGCGCACGTGCCGCATACGCGACTGCGCAAAACCGGCATACTCCGCACGGCAGCGCTCCGCCGCAACATGCTGCAGCGACGCCTCGGAGAGCGAAGCTCCCGAGAGGCGGCAGTCGATGAAACGGACACGAAAAAGGCCGGCGCCGGTAAGATCGGCCACTGAGAGGTCGCAGTTGCGGAAAACGACATCAGCCAAATGGGCATGCCGCCACACCACCCCGGAGAGGCGGCATCCGGTGAAACTGCAGCCCGTGACGGCAAGATGGTCGCAGGCAAGTCCCGAGATGTCACCGCCCCGGAAGGCACGGCCGGAGACCTCCTCTTCGCGGGCAAGAAGATCGGGCGTCTCTACCGGCAAGGCCGTACCAGAAAGCTGCGGTTCGGCGATTTTGATCTCGGGATTCATAAGATACAGACCAACATGCAACCCTCCTCGCGGCGCATCAAAAGACTGAGCGGTGCCCCGCCCGCAATCGAGCCCACGATCCGCCCCGCCTCCGCATCCAGCGACAGGACGCGCAGGTCGCGCAGGAGGTCCAGTTCGCGCCGCCGGGCATATTTGTAAAGGGTCTCCTTGGCACACCACACGGCCGCAGGCCACCAGGGTTCGGCAGAGAGCGCCCGCTCGGAAGAGGTCATGTAACGGTCGGCAACACGCCCGAAGTCGCGCTCCTCGGACTCGACATCGACGGCACACGGAGCGTCGGAGATGCAGACGGCAACCCGCTGCGGACAGTGTGAAACGGAGAGAAAGGCGGAACCGTCCGCCAGGCAGGGGGCGCCTGCAGCGTCATAGGTGATCTCCACGCAGCGTCCCAGTTCCCGTCGGACCATCGTCCGCCAGGTGAGGTACTCGGCCCGGCGGCGCGCCGAGCCGAAAGC
>ENA-ORPH01003224-ORPH01003224.1-human-gut-metagenome-genome-assembly--contig:-NODE-3224-length-12338-cov-2.955548_pt1 | contig 12338 bp, 9 predicted proteins | sample MGYA00242142_ERZ509074 | MGnify/ENA primary metagenome ERZ509074 (study PRJEB26280, sample SAMEA2338724) | human gut metagenome | biome: human gut; feature: human-associated habitat; material: faeces... | reverse complement strand
GCTGCGCCGCGTCCGACTGCGCCTTTACCGCCAGCACCGCATCCCAGCTCTCCACCAGCTCCCTGTCGTGTTCAGACAGCGCGCGGTACCGCTTCACGATACCGTCCACGATGGGCTTTTCCTTCAAGCCGGCGTCGGTCATAGGCAATATCTCCGCGGCGATATCCGCGTTCAGGCTCTCGATCTCCGTGTACAGCGCGTCAATCTTCTCCTGCGCCGCCGTCAGCTTCTCCATGTACCTGTCATAGCCGTCAAATTCACGGCTCATCTTCAACCGCTCCAGCAGGAAGGCCACCTCCTCCGCGTCCTCCGTGGACAACGCGTCGGGCAGCGCGTCCACGCGGCTTTGCAGCTCCTGCGTAAACTCATAGCTGCCGGCGAAGGACACCTCGCTCTCCTCCGGCGTCAGTATCTTGGAGGATACGCCGCCGGGGCGGAAGTCGTACAGCGGGCTCATGCCCTGCGCCTGCCGCCACACGGACACCAGCGCCAGTAGCGCCTGATCCGTGGCCATGCTGTCGCTCTCCCCGGGTACGGCGGAGGGATTACCCTCATCCAGCTCGTAGGAGTGGGCAAAGCCGCCGTCCTCCTGTTGGTAATAGAACAGCGCGTCCAGCAGGTTCAGTCCGTTCTTCACAAAGCGGGGGTCGTTCTGCGGGTCGATGCCCACGCTGCACAGGGAGATGATGACCTGCGAGGTGGACTCGGAGTTCCGCGTGCCCCAGCTGCGGAAATCCGCCGTGTCCAGCTGGAGCTGCGACAGGCGCTCCAGCGCTCTGTCCACAGGGTCCTTCACATTCAGGGTGGAGGTGCGGTAGTACGGCCCCATGGACTGTATGGCCATGGCCGTGATGTCCGGATCGGCGGTGCTGCCCTGCGCCACCCGCAGGTTAAAGCCGTCGTCGCTGAGCTGATAGGACAGAATGGTCTTTACCAGCTCCGTGCGGGTATAGCTGGCGCCTGCGGGGATGGTATACTTCATGCTGTCCAGCGTAATCAATCCCCAGAGCCAGCCGTTCAGCCCCTGCCGTCCCAGATCCGCCGTTTTAATCTGAAAACTGGTGATATCGTGCGCGGAAGCCGTCGTGTGAAGTCGGCGACGGAGAAATTTGCCGCATTATTATATATTAATTCGGTCAATGGATACCCGACCAGCGTGGTGGAAAAACGTCCGAATTTTGAAAATCTGACGCCAATTTTCCCAAATGAACGTCTGCACCTGGAATATCCGGGGGTTAAGACTTCCATGGCGATGCGCGTGATGGATCTGCTGTCCCCGATCGGAAAAGGACAGCGAGGCATGATCGTATCCCCGCCAAAAGCCGGAAAGACCACCCTGTTAAAGCAGGTGGCGACGACCATCACAAAGAACCATCCAGAAATGCACCTGATCATCCTTCTGATCGATGAGCGTCCGGAGGAGGTGACAGATATCCGTGAGACGGTAACGGGAGAAAATGTCGAGGTCATCTATTCGACGTTTGACGAGCTGCCGGAGCGTCATAAACGTGTGTCGGAGATGGTAGTAGAACGGGCGAAGCGCCTTGTCGAGCACGGAAGGGACGTTATGATTCTTTTAGACAGTATCACCCGTCTGGCAAGGGCTTACAACCTGGTGGTTCCGCCGAGTGGACGAACTCTTTCAGGTGGTTTGGATCCGGCAGCGCTGCATATGCCGAAGCGCTTCTTCGGTGCGGCGAGAAATATACGCGAGGGCGGCAGCCTGACGATTCTTGCAACGGCGCTTGTGGACACCGGAAGCAAGATGGACGATGTCGTTTACGAGGAATTCAAAGGCACCGGAAACATGGAACTCGTGCTCGACCGGAAACTGCAGGAACGCCGCGTCTTCCCGGCCATCGACATAGCCAAATCGGGAACAAGAAGAGAAGATCTGCTTCTGACACCGGATGAGCAGGAGGCCGTTTACAATATGCGGAAGGCATTAAACGGCATGAAATCCGAGGAAGCCGTGGAAAATATTCTGAACATGTTTGCCCGCACCAGAAACAACGGCGAACTGATTCAAATTTTAAAGAAACAAAAAATAGTATAAGGCTTGCAATTTTCAAAATTGTGTGATACAATGAGAAAGCTGTGCAAGGTTGATGAGATTTTGTCAGCCTGAAATACGAAATCATCAGAGTAAATCTGAGAAGATAACAATATTAAGAAGAGGTGAATAAAATGAGAGAAGGAATCCATCCAGAATACCATCAGGCAACTGTTACCTGCAACTGCGGAAATACTTTCGTAACAGGTTCTACCAAGAAAGAGATCCACGTTGAGATCTGTTCTAAATGCCATCCGTTCTACACTGGCCAGCAGAAAGCTGCTGCAGCTCGTGGACGTATCGAGAAGTTCAACAAGAAATACGGCATGAAATAAGAATTGAATCAAGCAAGATGAAAAACGGGCTGAGGTTGGAAGATCTCAGCCCGTTCTTGCGTTACGGATGCAGAAAATCCCCTTTGAGGAGGTAAACGTAAATTATGAAATCATCCAATATTGGCGGCCAGGCCGTGATGGAAGGCGTCATGATGATGAACAAGGACCGCTATTCCGTCGCAGTACGCCGGCCGGACGGGGAGATTGAGGTTAAAGTAGAGCAGCACAAGCCGCTGACAAAGCACAAGGGGCTTTTAAAAGTTCCGATTCTGCGCGGTGTCTTCAGCTTTGCCGATTCGATGATCGTCGGCATGAGTTCCCTTATGTACTCCGCTTCGTTCTATGAGGACGAGGAGGAGGAAAAGAAAAAGCCGGCGACGAAAGAGGAAGAGGAGCAGCAGAAAGCGAAAAAAGAAAAGACAGACAGGCTGATGATGTACGGAACCGTCACATTTTCCGTTGTCATCGCCGTCGTTCTCTTTCTGATGGTGCCGTACTTCCTGTCCGAACTGCTGCACAAAGCGGGAGCCGGAACGACACTGACCGCGGTGGCAGAGGCCTTTGCGCGTGTGGCACTGTTCCTCGGCTATCTGGCAGCCATTTCCCGTATGGAAGACATTCAGCGCGTGTTTATGTACCACGGCGCCGAGCATAAATGCATCAACTGCGTCGAGCACGGTCTGGAACTGAACGTGGAAAACGTCTTAAAGAGTTCCCGGGAGCACAAGCGCTGCGGAACGAGCTTTCTTATGTACGTCATCGTCATCAGCATCATCTTTTTCATGTTCATCCGGGTCGATTCCCCGGTGCTGAAAATTGTGATCCGCCTGCTTCTCATTCCGGTGATCGCGGGCGTTTCGTATGAAATTATCCGCCTGGCGGGAAAAAGTGACAATAAACTGGTCAACCTGATCAGTAAACCGGGCCTGATGCTGCAGCACCTGACGACGCGCGAGCCGGATGCCGAGATGGCAGAGGTTGCGATCGCCGCTGTGGAGGCTGTGTTTGACTGGAGAGCGTACCTGAACGAAAACTTTGGTTATACGTACCCGGCCAAAACCGAAAAGAAAGAACATGAGGAGCCGTGACCGATGAGTGTGCACGATAGAAAAAACTTGAAATCTGCACTGGAATCCGCTATTCTGTACTTACAAAAGCAGGGGGTGGAGGAAGCCCGGCAGGACGCATGGCTTTTACTGGAACATGTCTGCGGGATCAGCCACAGCACCTACTTTGTACACAGTGAAGATGAAATGCCAAAAGAACAGCAGGAGCAGTACGAAGCGCTGGTCAGAAAGCGCGGCGAACACATTCCGCTGCAGCAGCTGACCGGAGAGGCGTGGTTCTACGGAATCCCGTTTTTTGTGAATGAGCATGTACTGATTCCGCGGCAGGACACCGAGATTCTTGTGGAGGAAGCGCTCCGCGGCCTTCCAAAAGATGCACGGATTCTCGATCTCTGCACCGGTTCGGGATGCATCCTCATATCGCTTCTTGTGACGAGAGAGGACTGCACGGGAATCGGCGCGGATCTCTCCGAGAAAGCCTTACAGGTTGCGGAAAAGAACGGCGCACAGGCGGGCGGACGGGCATCGTTCGTAAAGAGCAACTTATTTGAAAACATCGAGGGAACCTTCGATGTGATCGCAAGCAATCCGCCGTATATCCGCACGGATGTGATTGAAACGCTGATGCCGGAGGTGCGCGACCATGAGCCGCGGATGGCACTCGACGGCAGTGCGGACGGTCTTGTCTTTTACCGGAAGATTACAGAGCAGGCAGGAAGCTATTTAAAAGAGGGCGGAAAGCTCTGTTTTGAAATTGGATACGATCAGGGAGATGAAGTGAGGGAGCTGATGGAAACCCACGGCTTTGCCGATGTACAGGTTCTGAAAGATCTGGCAGGCCTGGACCGCGTGGTGACCGGTATCTGGCACAAAGAACCCTGACAGAAATGAATTTTAATTTTGACACCATAATGACATCATAAACAGACGAAAACAGCAAAAAGGAGCAGTCATTTTATGTTTGATAAACTTGATGATATCCTCATGCGTCTCGAGGAGGTACTGAATCAGTTAAGCGAGCCGGACGTCGCTGCCGATGCGGCGAAGTTCCAGAAGCTGATGAAGGAGCAGGCAGAACTCCAGCCGATCGCAGACGCATATAAGGACTATAAAACACAGAAACAGACCATCGAAGAGAGCCTGATGCTTCTCGAGGAGGAATCCGACGAAGAGATGCGCGAAATGCTGAAAGAAGAGCTCTCCGATGCAAAAAAACGCGTAGAGGAGCTGGAGCAGGAGCTCAAAGTCCTGCTTCTGCCGAAAGACCCGAACGATGACAAGAACGTTATCGTAGAGTTCCGCGCAGGTGCCGGTGGAGACGAGGCGGCACTCTTTACCGCAGAAATCTGCCGTATGTACATCAAATACGCAGAGAGCCGCGGCTGGAAAACCGAGCTGACCAGCGCCGATGAAAACGGAATCGGCGGCTTTAAAGACGCAACACTTCTGATCAACGGAGCAGGCGCGTACTCCCGGATGAAGTACGAGAGCGGCACGCACCGCGTACAGCGTGTGCCGGAAACCGAGTCCGGCGGAAGAATCCATACCTCAACCATGACCGTAGCGATCATGCCGGAGGTGGACGACGTCGAAGTACAGATCGACCCGAAAGATTACAAATTCGATGTATTCCGTGCTTCCGGAAACGGCGGCCAGTGTGTCAATACGACCGACTCAGCAGTCCGTCTGACCCACTTCCCGAGCGGCATCGTCATTTCCTGCCAGGATGAGAAATCACAGTTAAAGAATAAGGACAAGGCACTGAAGATTCTGCGTGCCCGTCTGTACGACTTAGAGCAGCAGAAACAGCACGATGAGATGGCCGAACTTCGAAAGAGCCAGGTCGGAACGGGAGACCGCTCCGAGAAGATCCGTACCTACAACTTCCCACAGGGACGTGTGACGGATCACAGAATCAAACTGACCTTATACAAACTGGACGCCATCATGAACGGTGATTTGGATGAAATCATCGACAGTCTGATTGCAGCCGATCAGGCCGCAAAGCTGAGCAGCATGCAGGAAGAAGCATAATAATAAACGCTGCGAATCACGATTGGTCTACAGGATCGATTGTTGATAGAATAAACAAGAGAAAAAAGGGGAAAAGAGAAAGGAAAAACGCTATGAAGAAAACAGCACTTGTGATCATGGCAGCCGGAATCGGCAGCAGATTTGGAAAGGGAATCAAGCAGCTTGAGCCAGTAGGACCAAACGGGGAGATCATCATGGATTATTCCATCCACGATGCACTGGAAGCCGGCTTCAACAAAGTAGTCTTCATCATCCGCAAGGATCTGGAGAAAGATTTCAAGGAAGTCATCGGCAACCGCATCAGCAAAATCACAGAGGTGGAATATGCATTCCAGGAGCTCGATGATCTGCCGGCAGGCTTTGCAAAACCGGAAGGCCGTACCAAACCGTGGGGAACCGGCCAGGCCGTTCTTGCCTGCAAAGGTCTTGTAAAAGAGCCGTTTGCTGTTATCAATGCTGATGACTATTACGGAAAAGATCCGTTCGTAAAACTGCACGACTACCTCGTACAGGAGCATGATGTGGATGAAGTTATGCCGATCTCCATGGCAGGATTCGTGCTTGGAAACACCTTAAGTGACAACGGCGGTGTTACAAGAGGTGTCTGCGTCGTTGATGAAAACGGAAACTTGACCGGTGTCAACGAGACGAAAAACATTGTAAAGACCGCAGAGGGCGCAGGCGTTGAAAAAGAAGACGGAACGGTTGATCCGATCGACAAAAACTCCCTTGTTTCCATGAACATGTGGGGACTGCAGCCGGAGTTCATTGATCTTCTGGAGAAAGGCTTTGTTGAATTCCTTTCTGCACAGAAAGAGGGAGATGTAAAAGGCGAGTACCTCCTTCCGATCTACATCGACGAGCTGCTGCACGCAGGAAAAGCAGAAGTAAAAGTTCTTCCGACCGACGCAGAGTGGTTCGGCGTAACGTATCAGGAAGACAAAGCTTCCGTAACAGAAGCATTCCGCAAACTGATTGCGGACGGCGTATACAGCGAGAAGCTGTACGACTAATTACGATATTTTGTTATTTGAGTGAATAACCAGAAAAAGCGTGTTTGAATGATTGCAAAAAATTTCAAACACGCTTTCTGCCCGAAAGGGGAAAGGAGCATACCATGGGTAAATATTTTGGAACAGATGGATTTCGCGGAGAAGCAAACATTGATCTGACGGTTGAGCATGCATATAAAGTGGGAAGATTCCTCGGATGGTATTTCGGAAAAGACCACAAAGCACAGATCGTCATTGGAAAAGACACCAGACGCTCCAGCTACATGTTCGAATATTCGCTGGTAGCAGGACTGACCGCATCGGGAGCAGACGCTTATCTGCTGCACGTAACGACCACCCCGAGCGTTTCCTATGTTGTCCGTACCGAAAACTTTGACTGCGGAATTATGATCTCCGCCAGCCACAACCCGTTCTATGACAACGGAATCAAAGTCATCAACGGCCTGGGACAGAAACTGGAAGCCGACATCGAAGCGCAGATCGAAGCCTACATCGACGACGGAACACCGAAGATCCCGTTCGCAACGAGAGAAGACATCGGACGCACCGTGGATTTTGCAGCCGGAAGAAACCGCTACATTGGACACCTGATCTCGATTCCGACAAAATCCTTTAAAAACATGAGAGTCGGACTCGACTGCTCCAACGGAAGTGCCTCTTCCGTAGCCAAGAGCGTGTTTGATGCCATCGGCGCCAAGACATATGTGATCCACAACGAGCCGGACGGAACAAACATCAACCGCGGCTGTGGTTCCACCCACATCGAAGAGCTTCAGAAATACGTAAGAGAGAAACACCTCGATGTCGGATTTGCCTACGACGGAGACGCAGACCGCTGCATCGCTGTCGATGACCTGGGAAATGTGGTAGACGGAGACCTGATCATGTACGTCTGCGGTAAATACTTAAAAGAAAAAGGCCAGTTAAACGGAGATACGATCGTGACCACGATCATGTCAAACCTCGGTCTTTACAAAGCGTGTGACCGCGCCGGTATCCGGTATGAGAAGACGGCAGTCGGCGACAAATACGTGTGCGAGAACATGATGGCAAACGGCTATTCTCTCGGCGGAGAGCAGTCCGGCCACATCATTTTCAGCAAGCACGCGACGACCGGTGACGGAATCCTGACCTCTCTGATGGTGATGGAAGTGCTGATAGATAAGAAACTCCCGCTCAGCACCCTGACAGCCGAGGTAGTGATTTACCCGCAGCTCTTAAAGAATGTCCGCGTGGCAAACAAAGCAGCTGCAAAGGCCAACCCGGCAGTACAGAAAGCAGTAGAAGACGTAGCAGAGGCCCTGGGCGATGACGGACGCATCCTCGTAAGAGAGAGCGGCACCGAGCCGGTGATCCGTGTCATGGTGGAAGCACCGGACGACGCAACGTGTGCAAAATACGTAGACCAGGTTGTTTCTGTGATGCATAAAGAAGGACTTGTGACAGAATGAAAAAAAGACTGGTAATCTTTTTTCTGGCGGCGGCAATGGTGCTTGGCGGCTGTGAAAATAAAAATTCAAAGCTTTATAAAAAGGGCATCGAGGCGCTCGAACAGAAGGACTACGTAACGTCGATTGCGATGCTGGAGGGAGCCGTAAAGGCAGGCGACCGACTGGCGGAGAGCTACCGGTCGCTCGGCATCGCTTATCTGAAAAGCCAGGAGTATGACAAGGCAAAAGAGGCTTTCAAGAGCAGTCTTTCGAGCATGAAGCACAAAGACGCGGAGTTTTCGCGCGATGTCATGTATTACGAGGCGGAAACCTGCGTACAGGCCGGAGATCTGGACGGAGCCATTGAGATCTGCACCAATATTCAGGAAGAAAAGGTCGATGCCGATGCGCTGTTCCTTAGGGGACGCGCGTACTTCCTGCAGAAGAATTACGAGCAGGCGAAGGTGGATTTTGATGCGGCGGTGGAGACGAAGGAGAGCTATCAGCTCTGCTTTGACATTTACGAGCTGTATCAGGAGAGCAGCATGAAGGCGGACGGAGACCGTTACCTCGAAGCGGCAGTGAAGATTGAGCCGAAAACGACCGAGGATTATTATAACATCGGCTGCGCATACTACTATCTGGAGGAGCAGGACGAGGCGGTCAAAGCGTTCTCGAAGGCAATGAAGGACGGCAGCAGCGCGGCGATGGAAATGCTCGGCGAGGTTTACCTTTCCAATGGTCAGAACGACGAGGCGAAAGCACTGTTTTCTTCGTATCTTTCGACAGATGGCTTTGCGGCGGCAGCAAACAACGGGCTGGCGCTCTGCGCACTTGCGGAAAACGACACGGACAGTGCACTCTCGTATATCGAGGAAGGACTCAAAACGGCAGAGGATTCCGACCGGGAAAATCTGCTGTTCAACCAGATTGTATCCTATGAAAAACGGGCGGATTTTGATACCGCGAAGTCGCTGATGGTGGATTTTCTGGCAGCATACCCGGAAAACACCGCGGCGCAGCGGGAAAATACGTTTCTCCAGAACCGATAACAGACGGAGGAAGTTGGATTGTTTGATTTAAGAGAAGAACAGGAGCGCGTGATTCTGGTCGGCGTACAGGAAAACGGCGGTGCGAATGCGGAAGAATCGCTTGATGAGCTCGCAGAGCTGGCAAACACCGCCGGTGCAAAGGTAGAAGGCCGCCTGGTACAGGTACGGGAAGCCATTCATCTCGGGACGTACATTGGAAAAGGAAAATTAGAGGAACTGAAAATTCTGGTGCGTGCCTGCGATGCGACGGGTATCATCTGCGACGATGAGCTTTCCTCGATCCAGTTAAAAGGACTGGAGGAAGCACTGGAATGCAAGATCATGGATCGTACGCTTCTGATCCTGGATATTTTTGCGGCGCGTGCCGTGAGCAGCGAGGGTAAAATCCAGGTTGAGCTGGCACAGCTAAAGTACCGTGCATCCCGGCTTTCGGGTCTTGGTACATCGCTTTCCCGTCTCGGAGGTGGAATCGGTACGAGAGGACCGGGAGAGAAAAAGCTGGAAACCGACCGGCGCCTGATCCGCGCGCGTATTACGCAGTTAAAACGTGAGCTCGAGGAAGTACGTCAGCACAGAGAGCTCCTTCGTGAAGGCAGAAAACGTTCCAAAATCCCGGTAGCGGCGCTCGTAGGCTATACGTCAGCGGGAAAGAGCAGTCTTTTAAATGCACTGACAGGATCGGAAATTCTGGCAGATGCAATGCTGTTTTCCACGCTGGATACGACGACGCGGTCACTGACCCTTCCGGATGGACAGGAAATCCTGCTGACCGATACGGTTGGATTTATCAATAAGCTGCCACATCATCTGATCGATGCATTCCGCAGTACGCTGGAGGAAGCACGGTATGCCGACTATATTCTCCACGTTGTGGATACGTCAAATCCGCAGATGGAGCTGCAGATGCAGGTCGTGTACGATACGCTGCGGGAACTGAAAGTTGAGGACAAAAAGATCGTCACCCTGCTGAACAAGCAGGATAAGCTTCTCGCCCCGATGGTTGTAAAAGATTTCCGGGCAGACGCGAGCCTTGCGGTCTCTGCCAAAACAGGACAGGGACTCGAAGACCTCAAAAATTTACTCTCCTCGTGGATGATGGAGGGAAAAATCTATATCGAGCGCCTCTATCCGTACGATAAGGCGGGAACGATTTCACTGATCCGCGGATACGGAATTCTGCTCGAAGAAGAATATCTGCCGGAAGGCATCCGCGTAAAAGCCTATGTACCGAAGGATATCTATCCGAGGGTATAGAGGTATGGCAAGCGGGCTTAAAAACGGCAGTACATCCCTTTAAGCGCCGTACAGCACCGAAAAATGGAAGGGACAGAACACAAGTGAAAGTACCATATCTAGTGATGTTAGAAAATTTCACACTAGATATGGTACTTTTTACTATTGACGGGAGAAACATGCTCTGCTATCATATGGTTCAGACACTGCAAAGAGTGGAACCTTAAAAAGGCCTTGCAGAAACGGTTGAATTAACAGGAGGGATTCCATGTTTCAGGTAGAAAAGAGAGACGGAACGATTGCAGAGTTCCAGATGAAAAAGATTACCGATGCGATTGGAAAAGCATTCGGCGCAAAAGATATGCAGTTCAGCGATGACATGCTTCAGATGCTGGCACTGCGCGTAACAGCGGACTTTCAGTCCAAGATCAAAGACGGAAAAATTTCAGTGGAGGCAATTCAGGACAGCGTGGAGAACGTGCTGATCCAGTGCGGCTACGCAGAAGTGGCAAAAGCTTACATTCTGTACCGCAAGCAGAGGGAAAAAATCCGCAACATGAAATCGACGATCGTAGACTACAAAGAGATCGTGGACAGCTACGTAAAAGTAGAGGACTGGCGTGTCAAAGAGAATTCGACCGTAACGTATTCTGTCGGCGGTCTGATCTTAAGCAATTCCGGCGCGATCACAGCCAACTACTGGTTATCAGAGATTTATGATGACGAGATCGCCGAGGCACACCGCAACGCGGATATTCACATCCACGACCTGTCGATGCTGACCGGCTACTGTGCAGGATGGTCGTTAAAACAGCTCATCAAAGAAGGACTTGGCGGCATCAACGGAAAGATTACTTCTTCTCCGGCAAGACATCTTTCGGTTCTGTGCAACCAGATGGTCAACTTCCTTGGCATTATGCAGAACGAGTGGGCAGGTGCGCAGGCATTTTCTTCGTTTGATACGTATCTGGCGCCGTTTGTCAAAGTGGACAACTTAAGCTACGGCGAAGTGAAGAAGTGCATCGAGGCGTTTATCTACGGCGTCAACACACCGAGCCGCTGGGGAAGCCAGGCACCGTTCTCCAACATCACACTCGACTGGACCGTACCGGATGACCTCGCAGAGCTTCCGGCGATCGTCGGCGGCAAGGAGATGGACTTCAAGTACAAAGACTGTAAAAAAGAGATGGATATGGTCAACAAAGCGTTCATCGAGACGATGATCGAGGGAGATGCCAACGGAAGAGGCTTCCAGTACCCGATCCCGACCTACTCCATCACATCCGATTTTGACTGGTCCGATACGGAGAATAACCGTCTGCTGTTCGAAATGACTGCAAAATACGGTACCCCGTACTTTTCCAACTACATCAACAGCGATATGAAACCAAGCGACGTGCGCTCCATGTGCTGCCGTCTCCGCCTGGATCTGCGTGAGCTTCGAAAGAAAACCGGCGGATTCTTCGGTTCCGGCGAGAGTACCGGATCGGTCGGCGTTGTCACCATCAATATGCCGCGTATCGCATATCAGTCCAAAGATGAGAAAGAGTTCTACCGCCGTCTCGATCATATGATGGATATTGCCGCACGTTCGTTAAAGACGAAACGTGAGGTCATTACCCGCCTCCTGGACGAGGGACTGTATCCATATACGAAACGGTACCTTGGAACGTTTGAGAACCACTTCTCAACCATCGGTCTGATCGGTATGAACGAGGCCGGCTTAAATGCCGCATGGCTCGGAAAGGGTCTGGAGGATCCGAAGACACAGCAGTTTACGAAAGAAGTTCTGAACCATATGAGAGAGCGTCTTTCTGATTACCAGGAGGAGTACGGCGATCTGTACAACCTTGAGGCAACTCCGGCGGAGTCGACCGCATACCGTCTGGCAAAACACGACCGTGCAAAATGGCCGGATATCAAGACCGCAGGCCATGAGGGAGATACCCCGTACTACACCAACAGCTCCCATCTGCCGGTGGACTATACCGAGGATATTTTCTCTGCGCTTGATATTCAGGATGATCTGCAGACGCTGTACACCTCGGGAACTGTCTTCCATGCGTTCCTTGGCGAAAAACTGCCGGACTGGAAAGCAGCAGCTTCCCTTGTGCGGAAGAT
>ENA-ORPH01003222-ORPH01003222.1-human-gut-metagenome-genome-assembly--contig:-NODE-3222-length-12346-cov-6.085917_pt1 | contig 12346 bp, 11 predicted proteins | sample MGYA00242142_ERZ509074 | MGnify/ENA primary metagenome ERZ509074 (study PRJEB26280, sample SAMEA2338724) | human gut metagenome | biome: human gut; feature: human-associated habitat; material: faeces... | reverse complement strand
CACGATCCGGTCGGGGACGCTGGAAGGCTACCGGAATTATATCGAAAGCTACATCAAGCCGCAGCTCGGTGGCAAGCAGGTTTCGCTCATCACGACGCAGGACGTGCAGCGGATGTACCGGCGGCTGAAATCCGGCGGGCGCGTGCGCGAGGACGCGGAGGGCAGCAAACGGCTCTCCGACTCGACGGTGCGGCACATCCACACGATGCTGCACGGCGCGATGAAGGCCGCGGTGCAGGCGCACATCATTCCGAAAAATCCGACTGAGAACGCAACTGTGCCGAAATCCAACTACAAGCCGATGCAGGTGCTGAACGAACAGGAGCTGGACACGTTCCTGCAAGCGATTCAGAAGGACGATATCTGGCGGGATTTCTTCTACACGGAGCTTATGACCGGCCTGCGGCGCGGCGAGATCTGCGCGCTCATGTGGCGCGACTTCGACGCGAAGGCCGGGACGCTCGGAATCTCCCGGACGCTGCACAGCAAGGGACAGGGCATCTACACCCTCGGCGACACGAAAACGAGCCAGGGCAACCGTACGATCATCCTGCCGGAAAGCGTTGCGGCGCTGCTGCGGGCGCGGAAGAAAGCCTCCATCAGCCAGTGGATTTTCCCACAGCCGACCAGTCCGGAGCTGCCGATGAATCCGGGGACAGCATACCGGCGGCTCAAAACGCTGTTGGAGGAAGCGGGACTGCCGAGCATTCGCTTCCATGATCTTCGGCACACGTTCGCGACACACGCGCTCACCAGCGGCGTGGACGCGAAAACGCTGGCGGGGATTCTGGGGCACACGAACGCCAGCTTCACGCTCGACACCTACACGCACGTCACGCCGGATATGCGCGAAGCCGCGGGCGGCATCGTCGGCGGCTTCATGGAGGACCTATTCGGAAAGGAGCTGAAGCCTTGGCAAAGAAGCGAAAAGCAGGCGACGGACTGATCCGTCAGCGCGCAGACGGACGCTGGGAGGGGCGGTACGTTGTCGGCTACGACGATCACGGCTACCCGAAAACAAAGGCCGTTTTTGGCAAGAGCAAGCGCGAATGCGCGGAAAAGCTGGCGGCGCTCAAAGCGCAGCTCGGCGGCATTCCGTCGGACAAGCTGCGTCCGGAGATGCACTTTGCCGACTGGCTGGATTACTGGTATGAAACGCACTGCAAGCCGAACATTCGCACCTCGACGCAGTCCGGCTATGAAGATCGCATCCGCCTGCACATCAAGCCGGAGCTGGGCGAGATTCCGCTGAACAGGCTGACGCAGAACGACCTCCAGCAGTTTTACGCGCGGCTGAAAAATAGCGGCCGCAAGACGCGCACGGAGTATTATGGTGAGGGTCTGTCCGACCGCATGGTGCGGATGTGCCACGCGACCTGCCGCTCGGCGCTCCAAAGGGCTGTACAGGATGGACTTATCCGCACCAATCCCGCCGAAGGCTGCAAGCTGCCGCCCAAAAAGGCACGCGAGATGCAGGTGCTGGCGCGGGATGAATTGCAGCGGTTTCTCATTCAGGCGAAAGCCGAGGGGTACTATGAGCTGTTTCTGCTGGATCTGGCGACAGGCCTGCGGCGCGGCGAGCTGCTGGCGCTGCAATGGGACGACCTCGATTTTGAAACGGGTATCCTCACGATCAGCAAGCAGGTCAGCTTGGTTCGCGGCAAGATCGTGATGAGCGTACCGAAGACGAAAAGCTCCATCCGCAAGCTGGTGCTGCCGCCCGCCGTCGTGCAGGTGCTGCGGGAATACCGCGAAGGTGTTCATTCCCGCTGGATGTTCCAGTCGCCGGTGCTGGAGGATATGCCGCTCAACCCCGGTTCGGTCTACGACCGATTGCAGCTCATCTTGGAGCACGCAAACTGTAAACAGGTGCGTTTTCATGACCTTCGACACACGTTCGCAACGTTGGCGCTGCAAAATGGGATGGACGTAAAAACGCTCTCCGCTATGCTGGGCCATGTGTCGGCGGCCACCACGCTGGACATCTACACGCACTCGACCTCTGATATGCAGCACGCCGCCGCGCGGAAGATCGACTGCGGCATCGGCAAAGCAGAACTCCCGGACGAGCCAGCGCCGCAGGCAAACACGCCCGCCATCGTCGAGTTTCAGCCCTATATGGGCAAAGTCCGCAAGCCCGGCACGGGCTGCATCAGCCAGATCAACGACCACCTGTTTGAAGGGCGCTACTCCCCGACATGGATCGACGGCAAGAAGCACGCGAGGAATGTGTATGCGCATACGCGCGAGGAATGCGAGGAGAAGCTGAAGGTGCTGATCGCAGAGATGAAAGCGGAACTGGCGGAGTTGAAGCGGCAGAAGGCTGAGAAACCTCTGGTGGAGCAGAAACCGGAAAGCTAGAAAGTTCAGATGAAAGCGAAAAAGTCTAAGAAGATCAAGTAAAAAGAATCACCTCCAGGTATGTAGAATTATTCACACACCTGGAGATGATTTAGTTGTGAACAAGCTGCCCTGTAAAGCAAACTTGTAGAATAGCATAGTAGAGGATTGAAGAAATGCCACAAAACTCATTCGAACGCAGAAATTTCTCCTGAAAAGTCAAAGGGATGACCAATTCGAGACAGCGCAATCCCATATTCCTTGACAATATCAATCGTAGTTAATTCGTTTAGACGTGCGATTCTGCGTACGGGAAAAGAAATTGCGATTTCAATTGAATCAAATTTTTTCATATTTGAATCTACGCCTTCAAGATATTCGTATGCTGCTTTTGCATCCTCGGCAGTAATATCCGCTCCACCAGACAAGAATGATTCTAATTTTGCTCTATTACTTTGTACAGCCTTGACAGTTTCAAGTACTTCCCCAAATCTAATTCTATAATTATTGGTATATGCTTCCAGATCTCTGCCAAAGGACGCTATATCATTAAGAACAACGGAAGCTTGACCACTACCATTAAACACACATAAGTCAAGAATATCAAAAGGAATAATCTTCAATGCATGGTACATGACAACTGGTTTTTGCATATCCAAGAAACATGATAATGGATATGAGAACTTTGTTTGCTTATTATCTTGAATCTCAAGAAGTGAAGCGAATTCTAATTTTCTATGTCCATCGGAGCGAAGGCTTGTATCGCAAGCTTGAGAAACGAGAAGGAAGTAAGAAGACCCTATTTTAAAGATATCTCCTGTCGCTATTTCACAATGCTGTGCATTTATGTGTTTGTTATAGAGCTCTATATCTCTATACTCTTTTAGGGTTGATGTTAACGCCTGTTCATTGCCAACGGTCTCAGTTATGGCAGCGCAGAGCTTTTCGTAATAATGTGCTTTTTCAGCAATTAAGCTATGTTGTCCGGCAATCGCCTTATTATATTCATCCTGGTGAAAAATCTGAACAAGTCGTGCTGCAACTTCAATATAAGACTCCCCTCTTACAGAAGCTTTGTTTGCAAACAAATAGTTTAAAGTCTTTTGTCGAATTCTCTGAACTTTTGAAGATGCTGTAGATACTCCATCGCACAAGCAACTATTAAACAGTTGAAAAAGTTCAAAACATGCTTTTCGTTTGAAGCCTTGCGAAAGGCTCTTTGCAATTTTTGTATTGTCTTTAGTCTGCAGGCGGCGCTTACTGATGAAATAAATAAATGAATGAGTGTCAGGCAAACAATTCGCAGCTAAGACCTTATCAAACTCTTCTTCGATACCATCCTCTGTAAGTCCAGTAGCGGGTTCAACAGCAGACAAAATGTAGATATAGTTCTGTGAGGCATTTTCCCGCTTTAAGATATTCTCAGCAAATTTCAATCCAGCTTCCTCAGATTCACCAACTTTGCTAAAATTCCGGTCGAGGAGCCATAGGATGGCACCATCTGTCATGCCAGCTTCTTTAATATCAAACAGGTTCGCCTCCGTTGTTGACGAAAAAGTTCGATATTCTATAATTTGTCCTTCGGATTTCAAACCTTCGAGGAATGCCAGAATGATATCGCGTTCTTCTGCATATGTAGCTCCATTTTTTTCGCAAATATCGAAGCATTTTAGCAAATCAACTTCTTCCAAGTTACCCAAAAGTGTTTGAATAAGTGTAGTAGAATCTGCTCCTACAGCCATCATTTCATCAATGGCATCAACAATTTCGGTTTGATTGCAGGAAGAAAGAATGGCTCTAAATGGCTCCAACGAGGTACACATTTCACTATAAATAGTTGCTTCAATATCTTCTCTCTTTCGAGCAAAGAAACAATCGTCAACACTAATAATGTATTTGATGTTGTGCATCGAAAAAAGTGTGTTAATCATATATTTCTACCCACCTTAGTCACTGCATCGCTTGAGAAACATCGATTTCAAATTTGAACAGGTTGCCGAAGCGGTTGCGTTCATTAAGAAGCCGGATTCTCGAAGAGCTATACTTCAAATTCCCAGCCGCAATATAAAGTCCCAATCCGCGTCCATCTTTCTTTTTTGTTTCAAAAGGATCAAACAAACGAGTTTCAAGATCTGGGCTGATTCCAATACCATTGTCCCAAACAACGATGATACCGCGTTCTATTGCTGAAATGTGGTATTGCTTGTTTTCTATTAACCCTTGCTGCGCAGAATAATCGAGCCAATACTCAGCGTTACTGAATAAGTTGTCAAAAACTTGATTTAGCATACCTCTATTGAGCCGCAAATCAAAATCCCTGCTAACATCTACGCAGAATTCGATATTCTTGTTTTTGCAGCGTTCAACGTAGAACGATTTATGCGTCTCAATAAATTCCTTAAAACTAAAGATCTGTTTTTCTGCACGAACAAACTTTAACCCAGGATTAAAGTACGACATCTGCTTCCTTAGTGCATCCAAAGAATATGTTACATAATTAATATGACGAACCAATTTGTCCACTGTTTGGGCAGCTCTATTAGAAACAATTTGCTGATTCTTTTGGCGGACGCTCCTGATGGAAGAGTCAAACTCGTGGGTAAACATCTCAACAGAAAGGCCTAATCCAGCGAGTTCGAAAAGGTCTTGAAGCCGCTCACTCATTTTTTCAAAGTCCAAATTAATTGCATCCAATTTTTTCCTGATAGCATCTCGCTCACTAAGAAGGAGTTGATAGTCGTCGGAAGCAGCTTGAATATACCCATAGATTTCATCTATTTTGCTAACTGTCTCGGGAGGAATAAATGGCGCATCCGCAATTAAACTCTGGGCCGTTTTGTATTCTTTGAGTGCAACATCAATGTGTGCAGACTTTCCAGCAACTGAAGCATCTACTGTGCGGAGGTCTTCTCTAATCTGCTCAATTGCTGGCTTATAATTTAATACATCGGAGCTTGGATTACCAGAAAAGGCAATTGAATCGACAACATATCGCTTCATGAAATCGTTGAGTTTTTTTCTGTTGCGATTTATTCTCTTTATAGAACCATCCAATATAGACTTGAATGCACGGAAATACTCATCTTCAACAAAGCCTTCTCTATTGGTTGTTTCTTTTAGCACAGAATTAGCGACACCTGTAAGGTATACACAACCAATAACACTATCATTTCTTAAGTCAAAGAAATAACCTGTGGTCTTAGAGGAAGATGATAGGCCTAACCAGTCACCACCATCACCATCACCAAAGCCTTGAATGACAAAACCATCTCTAACAACTTTGATTCCATGGTAACGCGAAACAAAATCACGATATTCGTCTCGTTCAATGAGTCGACTATAGCTAATATTGTCATACAGGTAGTCTAAAAATTTCTGATCTAATGAATACTCATATATTTCACATTCAAAGATGCCCGGGTCAATAGGAATAGATTTTTTTGTTTCGTTTGAATCAGATTTGTCAGTGAATATAGGAACTGCGATGTCAGGGAATTTACAAGTATCTTCAGAAATTAGAGATACCCCTTCCCGGAAATATGTGCTTACATTGGGAAAGTCTTTCTTGTAAGTCTGCAGGAAGTCTCTGACTGCGGTTTCGCTAAGTGTGAATTCGCCAGACATAACTCTGTGTAGTACTTCTCGGTTATAGAAAAAAGAGTTTTTAAACTCAGAAACAATGGTAGCCGTTCCTGTGCTATACTTAATTGTGTGCTTGGCTCGAGCAGATGAAAGTAGCTCATCAAAAACCTTATTTTCAGTGTCGATAGGTTGCCCATTAATCTGAGCTATGACATGAAAACTACTTTTCTTGCTACGAAATGGGGAAACAATTTTGTTTATACTGTTTGTAAGTAAACTGATTTGTTCTGTTTGTCCCCACATTTCCGGATTAATGAGATCCTTGATTATAATTTTAGTATACGATTTTTGAGAGACAACATCTTGCTTTTCGATAGTGACTGGAATCTGATCAATCGTTGTATTTTTCAAAAAGTCTCCCCATGGAATTATCACACGATAATCAATATTTGAATCAGCTGCTTTGGTCGTCATTTGCATATAGCGACCAATCTTTTGAACTGAAAGACGTCCCAACCCTTTATCTCCCAAAGGATAACGATGGTACTTGGGAGTGGTCTTCTGCTCTTTCTTCATTTTCTTCTTTGGAGAATTTGAAAGCGTAAGCCATCCATTTACAATGGTGGTTAAATCCATTCCACAACCATTGTCCGATAATTCAATGCATCCCTTGCACTCTTTACCATCGATTACCTCAATGTAATCCGAACTAATGGAAAGCGTGCAAACAGTTGCATCTGCATCGTAGGCGTTTTTAATAAGCTCAGACAATGCAGTTATTTCATCGGCAATAAGGGACTCGCCAAGCTTGTAAATTAGAGAAGCATGTACGCGGAATGATGCATTTTTACTATCAAAATCTTTTACTGATGATTCCAGATAATCAGAATCGCGATCAAATAGGGTAAGCTGGCTATTCATTTTTGGAATCACTCCTTACAAAAATCAGAATATGCTCTCTCGTCATCGTGCTCTGTAGTCCTTTTTCTTCACCTTGGTATCCATTCAACTTTGGCATACGTTTGTTTAATATCTGCCGCGTGAAGCTGGTTAATAGCTGCATATGATAAGGTTTACATAGCTCAATCATTATTTTATTCATGAATATTTCTTGCTTGGCAACTTTACGATTTCCAAGTGTCCAAACAGAAATTGCATTTGGTTTCATTTTCTTGGACAGCGCAGCAAGGAACCTATCATAATCGCTATAAAACGCAATTATTTTGTTACTCTGTTGTGACGCAAGATTATTTATTTGATTTAATTGAATTTCTAATGTTTCAGACTTTTTGACAACTTTTTTTCTTGCGGGTGTCAATGCTTTATTTGAGCTTTTTCCGCCGAGAGATTGATTGTCGATTTCATATAATGTAGCAAGTTGTGTTTCATCTACCGCTTCATCTATGTCGTGGCAATTAATCCATCGAAGAGGCATAATTGAATATTGACCATACGAGACCGTTGTATGGTTATCTCCATATGGAGGTGAGGTAAATACCAAACTATATTTTTGTTTCGAATGGTTGAGATAAGCAATAGAATCGCTCAAGACGATTTTTACTTGTCCTTTGTATGCTGAACCGTCCTTTTTTAAGTGTCCGCGTTTTTGAAGTTCAGAATAAAACTCATTATACTTAGCGATATTATATTGCAGGGTGGTCTTGAACAGGTCAACAGCATCGACAGCATATGCATCAATATCTTTCTTTTCTTTGATATGTAACTTATACGTACAATCACGAGAATTGGATACAATTCTTACAACTTCGCAAAAAGATGCCCAAAAGAATCGCCGATATTCAATGATTTCTTCCGCAATAATGCCAGCACGAATTCTGCTTAAGTCAGAAATTGCTTGATTTGTAAACCATTTATTTATACCATCAAATTGGTGTAGCGGAGTTTTATCATGAATAGTGATCCATGTGAAAAGTTGAGAGGTCTTTTCTTGTAGTGTTGCGGAGTTAAGTATCGTGGTTTTGGCTTTGCACAATAAAATGGCAAGAGGATTCACGTCAATACCAACAATATTTAATCCCCTAAGCATTCCTTCTACCAAAATAGTTCCAGAACCAGCGAAAGGATCCAACAGACGAATAGAAGTATCTTGCAGATGATCCAAGCACACCCCCAACATTTCGCGTTGCATTTTAGGAACCATCATAGCGGGATAGGTACAAAAACCATGAACATAATCGCGTTCACTATTATTGTTACCTCTGTAATCCCAATGGTTTTCAGATTCCAACGTCAGGCTATTAAATTTCTCTTTTAATGCTGATATGCTCATAATTCTGCCTCACTTTGTATCAGGGGCGGTTTCGGTGGGAGCATTGACGAAGAGAAGATATGCATCTATTTCGAGTGCGTTAGCGATTTTCTCAATGTTGTCGAGTGCAATACTACGTTTTCCTCGCTCAAGAGCGCTTATGTATGTTCTGTGAAGACCGGCTTTGTTTGCAAAAGCTTCTTGTGACATTCCCAACGCACTCCTATATTTACGCAAGTTGTTTGAGAAAACTTGGAGCAAATGCATAGATACAACACCTCATATTAATTTTATTAGATTTCAGACAATAAGTCAACATACAATGAGTATCAACTACACATATATTTCGCTTCTGTAATCATAATTAACCCCTGTGCCGCAACAAGCAAAGAGTATGTTAAAACTGCTTTATGAGACGGTTCATGAAACAGCTCCCAATATCACACCTTCGCAATATGGGTGCCTTGGTTCATCTAGTTATGTGCATGGTAATGAGTTCATAAGCAATTCTATGCATAAGAGAAAATAAGCAGCCGTCTGGAAGTGCCTGGTTGTCCGCCTCTGTTGTGTTTTTGGGCGATTTTATTACCACGTCAACGAAAACTCCACCAACTCCGGTGTTTCTGGTTTACCAATCAGCGGTTCTTTTCTATCCAGCGCGGAAAGCTGCGCCATTTCGTCAGGCTTCAAGGTGAAATCAAATAGGGCGAAATTCTCGTTGATATGCTCCGGCTGGGTGCTCCTCGGAATAACAGCAATGCCCTTCTGTGTCAAGAAGCGGAGCAGGATCTGTTCCGGGGCTTTTGCGTACTTCTCAGCAAGGGCAAGCACGGCTGGCTCCTGAAACATTTCGCTGCGATTGCCCTGACCAAGCGGCGCATACGCCATGTGCGCTACGTTCTTTTCGTCCATCCAGCCGCGCTCCGTGCTGCGCTGGCAGTAGAGGTTCGTTTCGATTTGATTGACCGCCGGGACGATTTTGTTGTATGCAATCAGGTCGAGAAGTTGATCTGGCTCGAAGTTGGAAACGCCGATGGCACGGACTTTTCCCTCTGTGTACAGCTTCTCCAAAACTCGCCAAGCCGCATAGTAGTTCGCAAACGGCCAGTGCAGGAGCAACAGGTCAATATAGTCCGTCTGCAGATTGGTAAGCGACCGCATGACCGTCTGCTCGGCATTTTCATAGGATTTGAAATTCACCTTAGTGACGAGAAACAGCTCCCTGCGGTCAATGCCGCTTTGTTTGATGCCTTCACCAACTTCTTTTTCGTTGCCGTAGGCCTCCGCCGTGTCGATCATGCGATAGCCGCTTTCGATTGCCGCCGCGACTGCATTTTTGCAGGTTTCGCCGCCCAGCATGAACGTGCCGAAACCCACCAGCGGCATTTTTACGCTGTTATTCAGCGTCAGATATTCCATGTTCGTCCTCCGTTTCTGCATTTGCGTATTGCAGTTTTGTGTGCTAGAATGATTCTAACAAGTTCGTGTAACACGAAGTCAAGCGGAATTTTCGGAGGCACGTTATGTATTATACGATCAGCCAGATGGCAGAGATGTTCGGCGTCACGGAGCATACTTTGCGCTTTTATACGGATAAAGGGCTGCTGCCCTGCGAGCGCGACGGCGGCAACCGGCGGGTATTCAATGAAGAATCCGTCAACTGGATGCAGGGCATCAAGTGCCTGAAAGGCTGCGGCGCGTCCATCGAGGACATTCAGGAATATTGCCGTCTGTGCCTTGCGGAGGAATCCGAAGAAAATCTGCGGGCGCGGTACGCCATTATCCGGAAGCAGCGGGAGGACGCCTATAAGCGTATCGAAGAAGCCAAGACCACGGCGAAATACATGGACGAAAAGGTGGCGCACTATGAAGCCATTCTGGCAGGGCTTGCCCCGGATGATACCAATCCGAAAAACTGGACAGAAGAGAACCGGCCAAAGCACGGATTGCCGTATAACAGGAGTGAGAAAAACAATGAAACTTTATGAAGTAAAAGACCGAAGCCAGCCGCTGCTGAACGTGCTTTTGGAGATTTGGGAGCAGTCCGTGCGGGCGACGCATTTGTTTCTTTTGGACGCGGAAGTAAACGGCATAAAAGCGTATGTGCCGCAGGCGCTGAAAAGCGTGGAACATTTGATCGTCGCCGAAACCGAACAGCCGATTGGGTTTATGGGTGTTCAGAACGGTCGCTTGGAGATGCTGTTTCTTGCGCCGGAGAAACGAGGCAAAGGCTTTGGAAAGCAGATGCTCCAATATGGCATTGAAACCTATGGGATTACAGAACTGACCGTCAATGAGCAGAATCCGCAGGCAGTCGGATTTTACGAGCACATGGGCTTTGAAACGTACAAGCGAACGGAGCTTGACGAGGAAGGTGATCCGTATCCGCTTTTGTATATGAAGCGTGTGAGGTAAAACGGGATTTGCGAAGGGAAAATCAGTTATGAAGCTTGGGCAGAAAATCATTGTGATTGGGTGTTCCGGAAGCGGGAAAAGCTCGCTTTCAAAGAAACTTCGGGACGTTACGGGTCTGCCTTTGTTTCATCTGGATAATATTTGGTGGCAATCTGACAAATCACATATTTCAAGAGAGGAATTTGATCAGAAGCTGGATGAAATCCTGCTGACGGACAGATGGATGATTGATGGAGATTACAGCAGAACGTATGAGATGCGGTTTCAAGCATGTGATACGATCATTTTTCTTGATTATCCCGTTGATGTGTGTATGAACGGAATCAAAGAACGGATCGGGAAAAATCGCACGGATATTCCGTGGACAGAGCAGGCGCTTGATTCTGAATTGGTGAAGCTGGTCGAACGTTATGAGACAGACAATCGCCCAGTTATTCTGTCTCTCTTTGAGAAGTACCCTGATGTAAACAGGCTCGTTTTCAGATCCCGTCTTGAAGCAGCTGAATGGATGCGCAGGCTTGTTTAAATTCCGGTTATCGAATCCACAGTGCAAATCCTGCGCCGCAAGAAACAAAGAATAGCGCTTTGCGAAAATCGACAATTTACATAGACGGCAATGCTGCAAATTTGCTGTTGAATTTTACAGCGGATCAGGATATACTACGTTTGAAGGAGTTGATTGCTATGCCGAATATTAAACCCATTTCTGATTTGCGGAATTACAGCGAGGTACTGCGTGATGTGGCGGTGGGCGCTCCTGTCTTTCTGACGAAGAACGGGCGCGGACGGTATGCTATCATGGATATGCAGGATTATGAGAAAACGCAGGCGACCATACGCCTGATGAATGAGCTTGCAAAAGGGCGCTGCTCCGGCGAAACGGAAGGCTGGCTGTCACCGGACGATATGAGGGCGCACTTCCGCGCAAGAGCGCGTGAAGAATAGAATTCATTATTCTCTCGAGTCCCGCCGTGATTTGGATGATATCTGGGACTACATCGTATCGGAGCTTCAAAACCGTTCCGCCGCGGAGCGCGTAACAAATCGCATTATGGATGCGGTCGACCAGTTGAAAAGCTTTGCAGAGCTGGGAACGCCACTTTCCTCTATCGCTGATGTTAGCAGCGAATACCGTTACCTTGTCAGCGGTAATTATATGGTGTTTTACCGTGTGCAAGGCAGTGATGTCTACATTGACCGTGTTCTGTATGGCCACAGCAATTATATGAACATCCTGTTCAATGATCTGCTGCGCGAAGACACAGCTGAATAGAAATCGAACAATTTGCATAGAAAACCCGCTGAAATCTTATGATTTCGGCGGACTTTGATTTTACTTGAATGTGAAGGGATGGACGTGAAAACGCTCTCTGCCATGCTGGGGCATGTGTCGGCGGCAACAACGCTGGATATTTACACGCACTCGACCTCTGATATGCAGCACGCCGCCGCGCGGAAGATCGACTGCGGCATCGGCAAAGCAGAACTCCCGGACGAGCCAGCGCCGCAGGCAAACACGCCCGCCATCGTCGAGTTTCAGCCCTATATGGGCAAAGTCCGCAAGCCCGGCACGGGCTGCATCAGCCAGATCAACGACCACCTGTTTGAAGGGCGCTACTCCCCGACATGGATCGACGGCAAGAAGCACGCGAGGAATGTGTATGCGCATACGCGCGAGGAATGTGAGGAGAAGCTGAAGGTGCTGATCGCAGAGATGAAAGCGGAGCTGGCGGAGTTGAA
>ENA-ORPH01003221-ORPH01003221.1-human-gut-metagenome-genome-assembly--contig:-NODE-3221-length-12349-cov-2.906702_pt1 | contig 12349 bp, 13 predicted proteins | sample MGYA00242142_ERZ509074 | MGnify/ENA primary metagenome ERZ509074 (study PRJEB26280, sample SAMEA2338724) | human gut metagenome | biome: human gut; feature: human-associated habitat; material: faeces... | reverse complement strand
AAAGCGGTTTTGCCGGTTGATTTTTGGTTTGCTGCGGGTGATACAGTAGCAGCGGGTATAGCCGCACGGCTAAACGGCAGGCAGTCAAAAAAGCAGATTACCCGCAATAATGCTCGATGGCTTTGCTAGTAAATTCAGCAGTACCTGTTCCACCGGCAGTGTCGATGCTTTCGGTAAGTTCTCCTCCGCTGGCGTACATCTTTCCGAGTCCGTTCAGAATTTTGGGGGAGCAGGTATAAAAATGCTCTGTAATATAATCTTGGAGTTTTTTTGCCTGTGCCTGAACCGGTTTATCCGATGGTTTCATTTTTTTCATCTGTCCGAACTCAACAAATATTTTCATAAATTCATCTGCGACGGCAGCTTCGTCATCTTTTGTCCAGTCCTTTGTTTTTTCTTCATACTCTTTGTACTCTGCTGTGTGACCCCACTGCTCTTTGGCGAGCTTAGAGTACTCATCGATCTTTTTGGTATCAAATGCTTTGAAATCCATATAGTTTACTCCCATTACTTTTATTCCTCGAGCGAAAAGAATGAGAGTTTCGAGATGCTCCTTTTTCATCGTAAGCAATTCAATTTGCTGCTCCAGCGCTTTGCTTCGATCAAAATTGGGAGAATCGAGGATGCGTTTGATTTCTTTTAGCGGAAATTCCAGCTCCCTGAACAGTAAAATCTGCTGTAAGCGTTCCATCGCTGTATCGTCATACAGCCGGTATCCCGCCTCGGTATATCCGGCAGGCGGCAGAAGCCCGATGGTATCGTAATATTGCAGAGCGCGTATACTCACTCCAGTCAATTTGCTTGCTTCATTTACTGTCATCATTTTCCTTTCCCTCCGCTCGATAAGGATACAATAAACTATTACGCAGCGTAGGAGTCAAGTGCTTTTTGAAAAATTGATATAAATTTCGGCTTAGACGGGTGATGTCATTTTGCAGGAGGGCAACGGCGGTTTTACCCGGTCTTTGAATTCTTGCCGCAATCGGTACGGCGGCAGCGGGCGCAATCGCCACAGCAGCTGCCGGTATGGCCCCGGCGGACGGCCCGGAGAGCGAAAAATGTGCCGGTGGCGATTACTGCCAGCAGCAGCCAATCGAGGGGGCCCATCAGAACAGCCCTGTGATGGCATAGGCCAGCCAGCCTACTAGCCATGCTACACCGCATTGCAGGATTACCACGCCGACTGTTTTCACGGTGGAGCCGAGCTCCCGGCGGATGGTGGCTATGGCCGCCACACAGGGGGTATACAGCAGGGTAAAGACCAAAAAGCTGATGGCGGCCCGGGGAGAGAACATCCCGGTGACGGCCGCACCGCCCAGCAGGACCTCCAGGGTGCTGACGACAGATTCCTTGGCGACAAAGCCAGAAATGAGGGCAGTGGCGCAGCGCCAATCGGCGAAGCCGAGGGGGGCGAAAATGGGGGCGATCCATTGGCCGATGAGCGCCAATAGGCTATAAGAGCTATCCGCCACGACATTGAGTCGGGTATCGAAGCCTTGCAGGAACCAGATGATGATGGTGGCCAGGAAAATGACAGTGAAAGCGCGCTGCAGGAAGTCTTTGGCTTTTTCCCACAGCAGCAGTCCAACGCTTTTGGCACTGGGGAGCCGATAGTTGGGGAGTTCCATGACAAAGGGGACGGGCTTGCCGCGGAAGGCGGTGTGGTTCATGATGAGGGCCGCCACGATGCCGATGAGGATGCCGAGAAGATAAAGGGCGATCATCACCAGGGCACCGTACTGCGGGAAAAATGCCGCCGTAAAAAAGGCGTAGATGGAGATTTTGGCAGAGCAGCTCATGTAAGGGGTGAGGAGAATGGTCATTTTGCGGTCGCGATCGGAGGAGACGGTGCGGGTGGCCATGATGGCCGGCACCGAGCAGCCGAAGCCGATGAGCAGCGGCACGATGCTGCGGCCCGAAAGACCGATGCGGCGCAGCGGCTTATCCATTACAAAGGCGACACGGGCCATGTAGCCGGTGTCTTCCAGGATGGAGAGAAAGAAAAACAGGGTGACGATGATGGGCAGGAACACCAGCACGCTGCCCACGCCGGCAAAGATGCCATCGATGATGAGGCTGTGGACAACCGGATTGATGCCGTAGGCAGTGAGAGCGCCATCGACCAGGGCGGTGAGCGCATCAATGCCGACGGCCAGGAGATCGGAAAGACGCTGGCCGATGACATGGAAGGTGAGGTAGAAGGTGAGAAACATGACCGCCAAAAAGGTGGGAATGGCGGTGTACCGGCCGGTAAGGATCTGATCGAACCGGACGGAGCGGGCGTGCTCGCGGCTTTCGTGGCACTTGGTGACCGAGGCGGCGACGACCCCTTCGATGAAGGTATAGCGCATATCGGCCAGGGCGGCATTGCGGTCCAGCCCGGTTTCGTTTTCCATCTGGACGATGCAGTGTTCCAGCAGCTCCTTTTCGTTTTCATCCAGCCGCAGGTCCTTTTCCAGCGTATCGCCGCCCTCAATGAGCTTGGCGGCGCAGAAACGGGTGGGGACGCCCAGCCGTTCGGCGTGATCCGAGATGAGGTGGATAACGGCGTGCAGGCAGCGGTGGACGGCGGAATCATCGGTGCAGAAATCTGTGACCTTGGGTAGGATTTTGCCCCGGGCGACGGTGAGCGCCTGGGTGATAAGCTCCGATACACCCTCGCCCTTGGCGGCGGAAATGGGTACCACCGGGATGCCGAGGGCGGCGCTCATTTTTTGCACATCGATGGAGCCACCGTTGGCGCGCACCTCATCCATCATATTGAGGGCCAGTACCATGGGGACCCGCAGCTCCAAAAGCTGCAAAGTAAGGTAGAGATTACGCTCGATATTGGTGGCATCCACAATATTGATGATGCCATCCGGCTTTTGATTCAGGATGAAATCCCGGGTGACGATCTCCTCCTGGGTATAGGGCCGCAGCGAATAGATGCCTGGCAGATCGACGACGGAGCAATTTTTCTCGCCTCGGATATCGCCCATTTTCTGATCGACGGTGACGCCGGGAAAATTGCCGACATGCTGATTGGAGCCGGTGAGGGCATTGAACAGTGTGGTTTTGCCGCAATTCTGATTGCCGGCCAATGCGAAGATCATATTTCCGCGGCCTCCTTTACCTCGATCTTTTGGGCTTCCTCCACCCGCAGGGTCAGCTCATAGCCGCGGACCCTTATCTCGATGGGATCGCCCATGGGGGCGACCTTTTGCAGGGTGACGCGGGTGTGGGGGATGAGGCCCATATCCAAAAGGCGGCAGCGCAGCGGGCCATCGCCGCCCACGGCCGTGATGATACCGGAGGAGCCGGTTTTGAGTTCATTCAAAGTCATAGTGATAATCCTTTCCCTTGACATGTGGCAATTAAAATTAGGATAGACTAATTTTATTATAAGGCGGCAAAAATATCAAGTATCCGACAGGGATCGGGCGGTATTTTGGGCGGAGGGGCAAAGCGGGCGGAGGGCTTTGTCCATTTGAGGCGGGACTGGCATTTTTCTGTCGGCGGGGCATACCCTCTAAAGAGAGAGGGGGAATAAGTGATGCTGGGAGCAATGGTACTGACGCTGCTGGGCGGGCTGTGGCTGCTGACGCTGCATGTTTCGACTTCAGGTTCATTCCCGCGGCCGCTGACGGCTAAGCAGGAGCGGGACTGCCTGGAGCGGATGAGCCGAGGAGACCGGGCGGCACGGAACGAGCTGGTGGAGCACAATCTGCGACTGGTGGCGCACATCGTGAAGAAGTACTACGCGGTGAGCGGGGAGCAGGATGATCTGATCTCGATAGGGACGATAGGGTTGATAAAGGCGGTGGAGACCTATAACTTGGAGAAGAAGACAAAATTCGCGACTTATGCTTCTAGATGTATTGAGAATGAGATTCTGATGTATTTTAGGGCGCGAAGGAAGACGGCGGGGGATGTTTCATTGGAGGACCCGCTGGATACCGACCGGGACGGCAACAGCCTGACGCTGATGGAGCTGGTGAGCGATGAGGAGGATATCATTACCCGGCTGGACCTGACGCTGAAGGCCGAGAAGCTGCGGGAGGTCTTTGGGGTGCTGGAGGGACGGGAGCAGCGGGTGCTGCGGCTGCGCTACGGGCTGGATAACCGGCCGCCGATGACCCAGCGGGAGGTGGCCAGGAAGCTGGGGATCTCCAGGAGCTATGTTTCCCGGCTGGAGAAGCACGCCATAGAGCGGCTGCGGGAGGAGATGGGCAAGTAAGGGAAAAACAGAGGGACTTGCCGTTTGGGGAAAAATACGCTATGATGGGGAAAAGTATTTTTCCCGGAGGTGCCAGTATGCATATTCCCGCCATAGCCACCAGTGAGATGGAGGTATTATCCTTTGCCGAGGCGATGCGCCAAAGCGGCCGGGAGGCGGACTACGATACCGGCCGGTGGCTGTATGTGCCGGACTTTTATACGGAGTACCGATATGTGCTGGGAACCAAGGGAGAGAAACCGCTTATCTGCATTGGGGTGAACCCCTCCACGGCGGAGCCGGACCACCTGGATAATACCCTGAAATCGGTGGAGCGGATCGCGCTGGGAAATGGGTACGACAGCTTTATTATGTTTAATGTGTACCCGCAGCGGGCTACCCGGCCGCAGGATATGGCGCGGGAGCGGGATGAGCGGCTGCACCGGGCCAATATGGAGGCTTTCGAGTATATTTTGGGACTGAGTAAGGAGCCGACGGTATGGGCGGCCTGGGGGAACATCATAGAGATGCGGCCCTACCTGAAAAGCTGTGTGCAGGATATGATAGCGGCCGGGGAGCGGCACGGCGCCCGGTGGGTCACGGCAGGGAAGCGCTCGGTGAAGGGGCACCCGCACCACCCGCTGTACCTGAGGAAGGACAGCGGGCTGGATCCCTTTGATGTGGCGGAGTACTGCGAACGGTGCATATGAGCTGCGGCAGGGAAAAGGCAGGCGGGCGCACCGGAGCGGGAAAGGGCTGCCCGAAGCGCAGCGGAGGCGCGGCCCTGGGGAGCGCAGGGGTGCCCGCCGGGGGTGGAGAGCGCGAGGAAGAATGAAAACAGCACCGAGGAGCAGTTCCACGGTGCTGATTTTGTTATTCGTTTGGTTCCTGCGGCAGGGGAGTTTTGGCAGCTTCCAGCTCCTTAAACTTGGCCTGCATGGTGGGATTGTTTTTCGTCAGGCGCTTGACTGAAAGCTCCTGGGCTTTATCATTGGCCAGGCGGAGATTATTTTCGGAGGAGAGCAGGGCGTCCTTGGTCTTTTGCAGGTGGTCGATGGTTTTATCGATCTCCTCGATGGCGGTTTTGAACTTGCGGCTGGCCAGATCATAATTGCGGCCGAAGCGGGTCTTGAAGTCGTTCATTTCCTCCTCGAAGTGGGAGATATCGATATTCTGATTACGGATCTCCGCCAACTGCCGGCGGTATTCCACCGTATGGAGAGCTGAGCCCCGCAGCAGGGTGATGATGGGAATGAAGAACTGAGGGCGGATGACATACATTTTTGGGTAGCGGTAGCTGACATCGGTGATGCCACCATACAGCTCGCTGTCCGGCTCCAGCAGGGAAACCAGGACGGCATATTCGCAGCCCTTTTCCTGACGGTCCTTATCCAGTTCCCGGAAGAAATCCTCATTCTTTTTTTTGCTGGCGGTGGTATCCATCTCGTTTTTCATCTCGAACATGATGGAGAGAAATTCGATGCCATCGGAGGTGGACTCCCGGAAGATGTAATCGCCTTTGCTGCCGGTGCGGGCGTCGTTGTCCTTCTCAAAGTAAGCGTTGGGGAAAGCGGCGGACCGCAGACGGTTGAATTCGATCTCACAGTGCTGTTCCAGCGTTTCTCCCACCATTTTGGTGGAAAGGCGGGTTTTGAGGTCCTTATAATAGGCGATGACCTCATCCTTGCTGCTGAGCTCCCGCTTGTAGCTTTCCCGCAGCTCCTGCTCCTTTTCCCGGCTGGCGGCTGCGGCTTCCTTCAGCTGATAGGTCAGCTTATCGATTTCCCGCTGACTTTCGATCAGTTCGTCCTTCTTCTCAGAGGTCACTTTTTGAATGGCCAGCTCCCGCTCGGTTTGAGCGGCGTTCAGGCGGGCCCGCAGTTCAGTAATGGTCTGATCCCGGGCGGAAAGATCGGCGGTCTGCTGCTCCAGGGCTTTCTGTACGGCCAGCTCCCGCTGGGCCTGCTGGGAGAGAAGCTGGGCCTTCAGTTCTTCGATCTGCCGCTGCAGCTGGGCCTCGGACTGCTCCTGAGAGCGGGCGGCCTGAGTGCGTACCAGGGCCAGATCTTTTTCTTTTTCGGCGGCCAGCTGCTTTTCCCGCTGGGCCAGCTCCCGGTGAAATTCTTCATCCCGTACCTGACCCACGATGGCTGCATAGCCGGATTCATCCACGGTAAAGACTTCGCCGCATTTGGGACATTTGATCTCGTGCATAGCCGTACCTCCTGGTGAACTTACTGGATGTGGCCCATGGCGTGGCGCTTGATGGCTTCCATGGAGGCATCGCTGATGACATGTTCCATCTTGCAGGCGTCCTCCGCAGCGGTCTTTTCGTCAACGCCAAGTTTGACCAAAAAGCTGGTGAGCAGGCGATGACGCTCGTAGATCTTTTCCGCCACGGCCTGGCCGGATTCGGTGAGTGTGATGCCGCCATCTTCCGCGACATGGATGTAGCCCCCCTGCCGCAGAATGCCGACGGCGCGGCTGACGCTGGGCTTGGAGTAGCCCATTTCCTCTCCGATATCGATGGCGCGGACAAAGCCTGTGCGTTGAGAGAGAACAAGGATGGTTTCCAGATACATTTCGCCGGATTCCTGCAGAGACATGAGGGGACACCTTCTTTTCTTGGGGATACATTTATTTAAGGATAGCATAAAACGCGGTCGGTTGCAAGGGAAGCGGGGGGAAGAAAAACTCCCTGCCCGAAGGCAGGGAGAATGGAGCTGGAAACGTGACTTGAACACGCGACCTGCTGATTACGAATCAGCTGCTCTACCGGCTGAGCTATTCCAGCATTTTTGAGGTTACTAAAGTATTCTATCATACCAGCTGGAAAAAATCAATCAAAATTCATGCACAGTTCATTTACTTTCGCGGCAGTGGGCACTATAATAAAAATATACCCCATTTTAACGGAGAACGAACAGAATGAAGAGAGTAACGGCGCTGCTGCTGGCAGCGATGATGATAATAACAACCAGCCTGATAACACCGGCCATGGCGGCGGAGGATGATGTGCCGGAAACCTACAGCAATGCCTATGTGGTGATGGACGCCAAGACCGGGCAGGTGCTGCTGCAAAAAAACATGTACGAGAAGGAGTATCCGGCCAGCATTACCAAGATACTGACCACAGCGCTGGGGCTGACCTACGCCAAGCCGGAGGACCGCATCACCGTTTCTCAGGAAACGGTAAGCGATGTATGGAAGTGGGGCGAGACCACCCACCTGGCGCTGGAGCCGGGGGAGATCATTACCCTGAAGGATGCGCTGTACGGGGCGATGGTGGAATCCGCCAATGACTGCGCCAATGCCATAGCCCAGGCGGTGAGCGGGAGCCTGACCGACTTTGCGGAGCTGATGAACCAGCAGGTGGCGGCGCTGGGACTGAGCGATACCCACTTTACCAACGCGCACGGCCTGCCGGATAAGGACCACTATACCACTGCCTATGATATGGCGCGCATCACCCGGTGGGCGATGACGGTGCCGGGCTTTGAGGAATATTTCTGCGCGACGGAGTATACCATCCCCAAGACCAACAAAAAGGATGTGGCAAGAAACATCGGTACCCACCACCATATGTTGGTGGAAAGCGCTTACTACTATCCCTACGCTAAGGGCGGCAAGCTGGGCTGGACCACCGAGGCGCAGCATACGGCGGTGACCTGGGCGGAGAAGGATGGACTTTCTTTGCTGTGCGTGGTGCTGGACTGCAGCGACAAGTGGGGCAAGTACAAGGACACCATAGCGCTTTTTGACTACTGCTTTGAGCGGTACAGCATGGTTTCGGTGAAGACCGATGAGATAGCGGCGTATGATATCCCGGTGGGGAGCCTGACCAATACCGCCGGAATGGTGCATATAGCGGCGACGGGCGACCTGGATGTGCTGGTGCCGAAGGGAACAGCGGTAGAGAGCATCGCGCTGAAATATAATATCCCCAGCCGATATAAGGTGGGAGAACGCATAGACCCGCAGGTGGAGCTGTGGTGCGGTGGTGAGCTGGTGGGAACTTTCCCAATGGAGTACACTGTGGAGACCTATGCCCCCGTGGAGGATGTGCCAAAGGATGATGTCACGACGGCCGGCAGCGGCTCTGTGGTGCTGACGGTGCTGAAATGGATTGGCATAGTGCTGGGGGCGTTGATCGTGATCTTATTTGTGCTGCGGGCGTACTTTATGGCGCGGCGGCGCCGCCGTGCCAAGCAGCGCAGGCGAGCTCAGCGCCGGCGCATGAACTGAATATTCGGCAAAAAATATAGGGCGGGCCGCTGGGCCTGCCCTATATTTATGCAACTGCACAAATATGGGGAAAATGAATCCTTTGCGGCAAATTGACTGGACAACTTTCCCCCAAATGAGTTACAATAAAATAGTGTGCAAAGATGAAGTAATGGGCGGGTGGATGCCCGGAGGAGAAAAAGACATGGATATTTTTGCGCTTCTGCGGCTGGTACTGGGCCTGGCCTTTTTCCTGTTCGGTATGAATGTGATGTCCAGCAACCTGGAAAAGATGGCGGGCGGTAAGCTGGAGCAGCTGCTGAAAACAATGACAGCGAGCCCCTGGGTGAGCCTGCTGCTGGGCGCGGCCATTACCATAGCGGTGCAGTCTTCCTCGGCGGTCACGGTTATGCTGGTGGGTCTGGTCAATTCCGGGATCATGAAATTTGGCCAGACGCTGTATGTCATCTTCGGCGCGAATATCGGCACCACGCTGACGGCGTGGATCCTCTCCCTTTCCGGCATTCAAAGCGGGAATGTGTGGCTGAAGATGCTGAAGCCCGAAAATTTCTCGCCCATTTTAGCCATCATCGGCGTAGTGATGATGATGGTGTGTAAAAACGATAAGAAAAAGAGCATTGGTACGGTGCTGGTGGGCTTTACAGTGCTGATGTACGGCATGGTGGTGATGAGCGACGCGGTAAGCCCGCTGGCGGAGATGCCGGAGTTTTCGGCGATCCTAGCGGGGCTGCGTAACCCGTTACTGGGCCTGGTGGTGGCCACCCTGTTTACCGCCGTGATCCAAAGCTCGGCGGCCTCGGTGGGTATTCTGCAGGCGCTGGCGCTGACCGGCAGCCTGACCTATGAGATGGTCATTCCCATGGTGATGGGCCTGAACATTGGTACCTGCGCCACCTCGCTGATTTCCAGCATTGGGACAAGCTACAAGGCCAAGCGGGTGGCGGTCATCCACTTTTCCATCAAGGTCATTGGTACTGTTATCTGCCTGCCGTTGTACCTGTTGATCACCTCGGTGCTTCAGCTTGATTTTATCCATATTGCAGTGACACCATGGAATATTGCCATGGTGCATACCATCTATAACCTGGCTATTACCGCCATTTTGATGCCATTTACCAAGTACCTGGTGAAGCTGGGCAAGTGGCTGGTGAAGGCCAAAGACGAAACGGCACCTAAGGACTCCATGCAGTACGCGCCCGACCTGCTGCTGCTCCGCTCCCCTTCTGTGGCGCTGCAGGAGTGTGACCACTATACCTTCCGGATGGCCGGGACGGCAAGAGATTCGCTGGAACGGGCGATCTCGCTCATCGGCGCCTACAATGAGCAGGACGCCGAGGTGGTACTGAAGCAGGAGGACACGCTGGATCTGTATGAGGACCGGCTGGATACCTACCTGGTGTACCTTTCGGCGCAGGCGCTTTCCCAGCAGGATAGCCGCCGCGTGGGGAAAATGCAGCACGCCATCGGGGACTTTGAGCGGCTGGGCGACCACGCCGTGAACCTGGTAAAGGCCGGCAAGGAGCTGGAGATCAAATCGCTGTTTTTCTCGGAGGAGGCCCGGCGGGAGTTGGGGGTGCTTTCCGCTGCGGTGCGGGAGATTTTGCAGTTGACAACCGATTGCTATATCAATACCGACCATGAGATGGCCCACCATGTGGAGCCGTTGGAGCAGGTCATTGACGCACTGACCAAGGAGATCAAGCAGAATCATCTGGCACGCCTACAGGCGGGCCGCTGTTCCATCGAGCTGGGATTTATCCTAACCGACCTGCTGACTGACTATGAACGGATTTCCGACCACTGCTCCAATATTGCGGTGGCGGTCATCGAGCTGCAGCACGACGCGCTGGACTCCCACCGCTACCTGAACGAAATGAAGCGTGACAGCGATGCGTTCCGGGAGATGTATGTGAAATTCAGGGAGAAATATACACTGCCGGAATCGGCCTATATTGCCAGACAGGCGGCGGAATACCGCTGAGCACAGAGGAGGATCGCAGGGTCCTCCTTTTTTACCCAAATGGGCCGGTGTGTCCCAAATTAAGATAATGTTAATATTCCCGGATGGAAATAAGGCGGCCGCGATGCTATAATACCTCTTACAGCTTTTTTCGCCATACTGTAAATGAGGAAAAGGAGAAACCTATGACGATCTTGACGCCCATTTTGATCTGTCTGGCCGTAGCGGCTATCCTGGGAGCGCTGTGGCTGTTTGCGCCGGAGGCCGCCCTGCAGGCAACCATCTCGGTGGGGGTGATCGCGGCTTTGGGCATCAGCGGCGGGATCTTTGGGGAGCTGCTGCCCCGCCGGTGGTTTCACTGGGATCGCTTCCCCTACAAGACCTGCGCATGGGAGAAAAACGGCAAGATCTATGAAAAAATGGAGATCCGCAAGTGGAAGGACAGGGTGCCGGATAAAAGCCGCTGGGGTGGGCATGAATATGCCAAGACCATTCGGGGGCAGAACGACGCCGAAAACGCTACCCGACTGCTGCAGGAAACCTGTGTGGCGGAGCTCATCCACTGGGTACTGATGCTGGCGACGCCGCTGGTATTTGTCTTTGCTCATGGACCGATGGCGGTATTGGTAGTGCTGCTGTATGGGTTCTCTCACATTCCGTGTATTATCATCCAACGGTATAACCGGCCGCGGCTGTGCGCCCTGCTGCGGCGCTGCCAAAGAAAGGGGGCCGAAACGACATGAAAGTTCTCATCCTGACCTGCAATACCGGCGGCGGACACAATGCCGCGGCGGCAGCCCTGCGCCGGGAGCTGGAATCCCGCGGGCACACCTGCGCGGTGGCGGATGCTCTTTCCTTTGGGCCCAAGCATTTCTCGGAGGTGATCAGCCACCTGCACACCATTGCCTACCGGTATTTTCCCAAAATATACGGGGCGGGCTACCGCAAAAAAGAAGAGCGGGTGCTGGGGGAGGACGAGACCTCCTTTGAATACAAGATGAATGCCATTTGTGTGCCGCAGCTGTACCGCTACCTGCTTTCGGGCGGGTTTGACGCCATAGTGACGCCGCATGTGTTCCCGGCGGAGATGCTGACCAGACTGCGCCGGAAATATGAATATAAAAAGCCGTTTTATTTTATCGCTACCGATTACACCTGCAGTCCTTGTGTGGATGAGATCACGCCTGATTACTGGGTCATTCCGGACGAGCGGCTGATCCCGGAATTTACCGCCCGGGGCATCCCGGAGGATCGTCTGCTGCCGCTGGGTATTCCCACCAACCCGGCAATGGCCGCCCATGTGGACCGGAATGTGGCCCGGCGGTTGCTGCACCTGCCCCAGCAGGGGGAGATGGTGCTGGTGATGAGCGGTTCCATTGGCTGCGGGCCGATGACGACCCTGGCCCTGAAACTGCTGCGTCGGCTGCCTAAGGATAGCTTTGTGGTGGTCATCTGCGGGAAGAACAAGGGCGACCTGAAGGAGCTGCAGCGGTATGCCAAATTCCTGGAGCGGCTGTACCCGGTGGGCTTTACCGACCGGATGGATCTTTACTATTCGGCGGCCGACCTGGTAGTGGGTAAGCCTGGCGGGCTTTCCTGTACCGAGATCGCCCAAAAGGGGGTGCCGGCGGTGCTGATGCTGAGCGTCCCCGGCTGCGAGAGCCGTAACCTGGAGTTCTTTACCCGCTATGGGATGGCGCTGGGGACCGAGAGCGTGCGGGATACCCTTTCTGCCGTGCGGCGGCTGCTGAGCAGCGCAGCCATGCGCAACCGCATGATGCTGGCACAGCGGAGTATTCCGCGGGGTGCTGTGGCGGCGATTGTGGACCTGATAGAAAAGGGAACGGTACCTTTGCCCGCAAAAGAAGAATAATGCTGCATAAAGAAAAGGGAGCCTTTTGGCTCCCTTTTTTGCGTGGGGTTGGCTTAATTGCAGCCACAGCCGC
>ENA-ORPH01003207-ORPH01003207.1-human-gut-metagenome-genome-assembly--contig:-NODE-3207-length-12397-cov-2.749230_pt1 | contig 12397 bp, 6 predicted proteins | sample MGYA00242142_ERZ509074 | MGnify/ENA primary metagenome ERZ509074 (study PRJEB26280, sample SAMEA2338724) | human gut metagenome | biome: human gut; feature: human-associated habitat; material: faeces... | reverse complement strand
ACCTATTATCCGACAATCGAGCGGGTCTGCGCCGAAACAGGGTTGAATCCTCTGTTTGTTGCGGCGCAGGCCGCCCTCGAAAGCGGATGGGGCGATCATGCTATCGGAAATAATCTCTTCGGCATCACGGCCGGAGATAAGTGGACCGGAAAGCGGCGAACCGAACGGACCTTCGAATACTTTTCGGATGACCGGCAGAGCGGACGATTCGAGAAGGTTTATTCGATCACCCGGACCTCCGACGGACGCTACCGTTACGAGGTCGATCGCAAGTTTCGCGACTACGACACACCGGAGGAGGGCATCCGCGACCATGCGAAGGTCCTTTCCGCCAAACGCTACGCAGCAGCCTGGGCGTATCGTAACGACATAACACGCTTCGCTTATGAGATTGCCAAGGCCGGGTACTGTACGGCAGAACCCGCAGCCTACGCGGATTTGATCTCGAAGATTGCACGCATGATCGAACGGGCGTAAACTAACTTTCAAAAACCGATTGAACGATGGACAGCATTTGGATGCAGATACTCGCTTTCGCACTTCCCGGGGGATTCCTCGGCAGCGTTTTCACCTGGATCTTCTCGCGCCGCAAACAGAACAACGACTTTCTCAAAGAGTTGCAGAGTTCGATCAACCTGCTTTCGGGCGAAAACAAGAAGATTCTCGAGGAAAACATCCAACTGCGGCGGGAAAACATCGACCTCAAGGCCAACCAGGAAGAGATGCTCGTACGCATCGACCGGCTGACCAAAGAGGTGGAGCGCCTCCGCAAGACCATCGGAAAACGAAATTCGTATGAAGACAAGACTCTTTTTGCTGCTCTCCATCCTGCTGCTGGCAAGTTGCACTGCGACGAAGAAGCTCCTCTCGACAGGGACGCAGAACAGGACGGATACCGTGTCGCACATGCAGCGCGGCGCACAAAACGCCGTAGAGCAAACCGCACGAGCGGCAATGAACTCTCGATCGGAGGAGACCTCTGTGCTGCGGGCGCTGCGGACGGAGGCGATTCCGCTTCGGACAGCAGCGGTGACGGTGACGGAGGAGAGCCTCCGTAATCTGCCGGAGGGGGCGGCCTATGTTGCCCGTGACGGTCGGCTGACGCTCGAAGCCCGGCGTGACGGGGATACCATCCGCATTTCAGCACGCAGCGATTCGCTTGCCCGACGAGTCGAATATTACAAAGCGACCTCGGCCCGGCAGGACCGATATGCAGATTCTCTGAAGGAGAGTCTGGCAGAAACCCGGGAAGCATACGACCGACTCCTCGAAGTCTCCAGGCATCAATCTTCGGAAACAGCAATACAACAAACGCGGTCCCCGGCCTATCGGGGAAGGTGGATGCTTTTCGGAATCGTTATCGGATGTCTCGGCGGCTGGTGGGCTCATAAAACAAACTTATTTGCAAAACTTTTCAAAACAATTTAATTATGTCTAAACGATCTGTAATTCAAACTAACGACGGCTATCTGATGCTGCTCGACGCTGTCTATTTCAACGGCAGACGCATGGGGAACATTTCGGAAGAGGGCCTTGACTGGGGCGGTGAAGACGCCCAGACCGTCGAACTCTGGGCCGCACAGATTCGGACCAGTCCCGTGCTGGATATCGAAACGCGAGCCGCGACGAATGAGATTACCGGAAAGATGATCGAAATGGTTCCCCAGAACTGCGTCGATCTGATGGGCGGCAAAGTCGCGGGTGAGGAGTGGCAAATGCCCGCCAGCTCGATGCGTGTCGAAGGAGATATGCGCATTCTGACCGGTACGGGTAAGACCGTCAAACTCAAGCGCGTTTCGTTGCGTGCCTCGAAGATTCGCGGCGGCTTGGGCGGCGAAAACGTCCTCGGCATCGAATTCGGACTGAAGGTCCTGGCTCCGCTGGACGGCTCTTCGCCCGGTTCGATTCTGCCGACGGAGCCCTTCATCGAGGCCGACCCGACGTCGCTGACCTTCGAACAGGCGGGCGGCAGCCTCCCGGTCGATATCGAAGCCTCGGGTCCGTTCTCGGTAGGTGCTGTGCCCGAAGGCTTCTCGGTGGAAGTCGTGAACGGACGTGTCACGGTGATCGCCGAAGCCAATTCCTCGGGTTCGTCCCGCTCCGGAAATCTGGAATTCATCCTGGAGTCCAATCCTGAAACAAAAGCTACCGTATCGCTTTCGCAGCCCAATGCCTAAGCCATGAAACGCAATGTAGAACTGGAGGCAGCGGAAGCTCTGCTCGATGTGGGGATTCTGCTGCCTCTTCTCCGGTTCCGCCTGCCCGGAGGCCGGGAGCGGGTGCTGCGCGTAACGATGCGGCGCCCCTGCCTGGGAGGGCAGATGCGCATCGTACGCCACTACCTGAAGCTGGGAATCACAGCCCGGGAATGGGATGCTTTCTCCGAAGATGAGGAGCGTGCCTTTTTCGACCGGCATGCCAAACGCCTTTCGCTGATCCTTGCGCTGACGATATGTCGCGGCTATCTGTCCGGACTCCTGCTGGCCCCCGTGGTGGCCTGGTTGATCCGGTGGAAGGTGCCCTCCGAGTACCGGATCGAAGCCCAGCGCTGGTTCCGCAGAATGCGGGGCACGCGGGATTTTACGAGTATTATCGAATCGGCCGAGAGGATCGATCCCTTCCGGTACGAAGCGAGCCGCCCCAAAAGAGCAGGAAAGGGGAGTTAAGAACCGTTTACGAGAGTTCCCATAGCCCCTTCGGAATCGTTTGGCAAATTGCCTCCGCAACAGGATGGTCGGTGCATTACATTCTGTGGAAGGTCAATTTCCAGACACTGGCCATGATGCTGGCCGATGCCCCGCATTATCGAAGCGTCCCGGCCGAATGTACGGAAGCCGGGAGTGCAACGGGAAAACCCGATACCGCACAACTCTTTCAATCGAAACTCAACTTGCAATGAAACCCGTCGAGATAGAATTCCTCGTAAAGAACAATACCCGCCAGGGACTCTCCGGAGTTTCCGGCGGGATTGATGCCGTGGACAAGGATGCCGCGCAGGCGCGAGGCCGTATTCAGGCTTTGAAGGATGAAATTGTGCGACTTCAGAAAGTCATAGCCCAGACGCCGGAAATGGATCAGACGGAAAACATCCGTCAGATAGAAGCATTGCAGCGGCAGCTCCAGGCTTTGCAAGCCGCGACCAAACGCACCGATCTGGTTCCTGCAAGCGCTCCGGCAGCCGTAAGGAGCTATAATAGCCTACATATGGCTATTCAGCAAATAATTCGTGAATCACCGTCGCTGGCAATGGGATTACAGTTGTATTTTCTGGCAGTTTCGAATAATTATCCTATTCTTTGGGATGCAATAGCTCGTACCAGGGCCGAAAATCAGTTATTGGCTGCCAGTGGTGAAAAAACAATTCCTGTATGGCGACAAATACTTTCCTCCGTAGGCTCTTTTCAGACTTTATTGACTGTGGGTATTACTTTGGCAGTTGCGTACGGCAAGGAGATCGGAAACTGGGTGACGAATCTGTTTCGGGGAAAGAAGGCGCTCGACACCGCTCGCATGGCGACTGAACGTTTTCAGAATACGATGCTTGAAGGGGCCCGGAACGCTCAGCAGGAGGTCGTAAAATTGAATCTTCTCTACCGGGCCGCGACGGATAACGCCCGCGCCACAGACGATCGCCGGGAAGCCGTGCGCAAACTCAAAGAGGAGTTTTCGGGTTATTTCAAGAATCTTTCCGACGAGCAAATCATGCTCGGACAAGCGAATGACGCTTACGAGGAGCTGATCAAAAACATTTACAAATACGCCAAAGCGCAGGCGGCTTTCAAGAGTCTGGTGGATATCGAACAGCAAGAGCTGTTCTTCAATAACACACCGGATATCGAACAATTCCAAAAGGCTTATGACAAATACCTCGAGGCCCAAAAGGATGTTGCTGACAAACGGAAAATCTACGATGCGGCGACATGGACCCAACGGGGCAATGCGTCCAAAATGTACAAAGATCTCTCTTGGGCGGAAACCATTCTGTCAGATGCAGAAGAAAGTGTTTCTTACTGGCAGGAAAGGATTTTTGAAGAGATCAGGAAGAACAAAGGAGGAGAAGAGATTATCAATGAGATAGAGGAGAAATTCGATGGCAACCTCGGGGCATTTCTGCAATTCCTCGCAGAGCAGCGGACGAAATTGGCTGCCGTGGCGGAGCAGGCCCAGTTGCTGGAAAACCCGTCCGGCACGACGACCGATCCCGAACCGACTTCCATCGACCAACTCGAAGAACAGTATAAGGCGGCCGTACGTCGCCAACAGCAGAGCCTCGACGACCAGCGGGCCGAGTTGATTGAAAACGAATTCGACCGGGAACGGGAAGCGATCCGCCTCAATTACGAGAAAAACCGTCAGGAATATGAGCGGCAGGAACAACAGACGCTCGCGCTGATTCGCAAACTCCGGGAGTCGGGGGCCGATATCGATTCGAATGCAGAGAAAACCTTTATGGCCGGCACGGCCGCTGCAATAGCCCAAGCTGCGGAAATTCGGGACAGAGAGCTTGCGGATGTCGATAAGAAAGAGGAGGCTTCATACGCCAAGTTGCTGGAGAAGTACGAAACCTACCAGCAGGGGCGTCTGCGAATCGCCCGGAAATACGATCAGGATATTGCCGCTCTTGCCTCAAATCCGGAGGCCCAGCAACTCGCTCGCGAGGCCAAACAAAAAGCGCTCGACGACTTCACGGAACAATTTGCAAGCCAGTTCCCGGAATTCGAAGCCTGGGCCGACCGGGTCGTCGCTGCCTCGGTCAAAAAGCTGGAAAGCCTGGTGATCGAAGCTCAGGAAGAGCTGGAGAACCTGCAAAGCGAGACGCCGGATGACGGTAATGCCATTGCCGTTGCACGGGCCAAACTCCGCATGGCCGAACGGCGGTATCTGGCGAAAAAACAGAACCAAACGAAACAGGAAACTACCGATACGACCTCCTGGACGGAGCTTCACCGCGTATTGACCGACGTTATCGACACCTTCAATGAGGTCGGCGATGCCGTCGGGGGTGCCGGAGGAACTATCATCGCCACCGCAGGAGATATCGCCGGCTCTACCCTGCAAATCATCAATGCCGTTCAGGCATACCGGAAAGCTCAAGCCGCATCGAACACACTCGGCATGGCCTCCGGAATTCTCGGAGGCATATCTGCCGGTATCGGTGCGCTGACCACTATTGTCAATTTGTTCGAGGGCGGTGAAACTTCGATGGAGCGCAACCTACGTCTGGCCCGCGAGTTCAACGAAGAACTTCGGATCATGAAAGAGCGCAGCCGCATCGACTCCGATGAATTCGACAATATCTTCGGGGATCGGGTGTACGACCGTTACAAGCAAAATATCGATGTGGTGCGCACCTCGCTTGAAGAGCTGGAGAAAGTCCGGGAGAGAATCCTCTCGCGCGGGGAAGAAAAATATCAGTTGCCGGGAGAGTGGCGAGGCGGAGCCGGCACGGGACTTTCGGGCTTGTTCAGGTATGAAAAAACTTGGGAGAACATTGCCGATTCGATCGCCAACATGCAGGTTCAGACACGTCACTCGACCTGGTTCCGTTCGGCAAAATATCAGTCCCTCGGTTCGCTGCTTCCCGAATTATTCACGGATGGCGAAGTCGATATGGACGCGCTCCGGCAATTCGTCGAAGAGGGCGGAGAAACTTTCCAGCACCTGGCACGGGAGAATCAGGAGATGCTCCGCGAAATGGTGGACGACTGGGAAACCTACGAAGAGGCATTGACTGCGGTCCGAGATTATTTGCAGGATATTTTCGGCGATCTGGGCAGTACGCTTACCGATGCTTTGGTGGATGCTTTCGAAAACGGCACCGATGCGGCGAATACTTTTGTTGATAGTGTCGGACAAGCCTTGCGCTTGCTGGGTAAGCGTATGGCCTCCTCGATCGTGTTCGGTAAATTATTCGAAGATACCCAAAAACGCATCGAAAAGGTCATGCAGAGCGACCTTTCCGACGAAGAGCGTTTCGCTCAATGGAGCGAAACGATGAAATCGCTGGTTTCGGGCGTCATGGATCAACAGGACGATTTCAATCGTCTGTGGGAAGAGTTCCGCCGCATTGCAAAAGAGAACGGATTTTCGATCGACGAGGAAGCCGGCACTTCGCAGCAGAACGGTAAGGCCGGAGCCACTCAGACTGTAACGCAGGATTCGTTCTCCCGCGTCGAAGGACTGGTCACATCGGTACAGATCCATTCCGCGAATATCGATGAAAACACCGAAGGTATTGTCCCGGTTCTCAAAGGGTCGCTCGAAGCGATGAATGCCATCCGGGAAAATACCGAACCGATACCCCAAATCTATGAACTGTTGCAAACCATAAAACGCGACGGATTAAAAGCGATCTGATTATGGCTGAAATACTCGAAGGACTGTTGCTGATCAACCAAACGGATGTATATGCCCGTTTCGGGGCTTTCCTCGCGGAAACCGGCGAAGACAGACACGACAACTACGATTCGCTGCTCGCACCTCCGGCTCTCAAGCAGCAGGCGGAGGTTTCCATTCGGGAGGAGGACGGCGTCCGTATGCCCGATATACTGACGCAGACTTATGAAGCCCGTGATATTACGCTGCGATTCGCCATCGTCGCCTCGAACGATGTTTCGTTCTTCACGCGCTACGCCTCGTTCGTGAAATTTCTCAAGGAGGGCGACGACGGGTGGCTGGCGCTCCATCTGACGGACGTAGGGCTGAAATTCCGGGTTTATATGACCGGATTTTCGGATTATTCACAACTGGCGCCATTCGGAAAGGGAGAGGTTGCGGCGACCTTCTCGGTGAAATTCCGGGAGCCGAAGCCGACATTCGAACTCGCTGCGTCGATCTAAAGGTCACGTTCAAATCTTCAAAAAATGGAACTCAAAATATATTCGAAAGAAGGGAATTTGAAGCTGACGGTCTCTCCCGATAGTAACAGTGCTGCAACCTGCGGCATACAGGAGGAGAGTGTCCTCGCGCTCTCCTTCACGGCCTTCGAATGCGTCACGCTCGAAGTTTACGATTATGCGGACTTCCTCGGACGGCGTTATTGGATTCTCGAACGTTATCAGCCGAAGATGAACTGCGACAGCGAGTGGAGCTATTCGGTGCAACTGTCGGGGGTCGAAGGACTCACCACGCAGGTCCTGATGGTCAATCCGGATGATGACGACAATCCGATTCTGACACTCACGGCACCGGCACGCGAACATGCGGCGCTGATTATCGCTAACATGAACCGCAAAATGGGGACGACCGAATGGAAAGTCGGAGAAGTGGTCGTATCGGAGTACATCGATATCGAATATACGGGAAAGTACGCCTCCGATGCTCTTTCGGAATTGTCGTCTGCCGCCGGGACAGAGTGGTGGTTCGACGGGATGACGCTCAACATATCCCGCTGTGAGTTCGGCGAGCCTGTCCCGTTGTCTTACGGCGACGGATTGATCGGAGGAATCGAACGGAGCATGGCCGATGGCGTGAAATTTTTCACTCGGCTCTTCCCGGTAGGCTCCTCCCGCAACATCGATCCGGATCGGTACGGACATGCCCGGCTGCAATTGCCCGACGGGGCAAAGTACGTCGAACAGGATACCCACCTCGGTATCATCGAATATTTCGAGCAGGAAGCGTTCGATGCGATATATCCCCGCCGGATCGGTACGGTCGGTTCCGTACGGTCCGAAGAGCGCACAAGCGATGACGGCTCTCCGTTTACGGTCTGGTATTTCACCGATCCCGACATTCCGTTCGATCCCAATCAATACGAAATAGGCGGCCTCGTCAAACGGGTGACCTTTCAGACCGGAGAGCTTCGCGGACGGGAGTTCGAAGTGAATTACGACTCGGAAAAGAAGGAGTTCGAGATCATCACCCAATGGCCCTACGACAACGATATGCAGTTGCCGTCGGAACCGTTGGTCCCGGCTCCCGGGAACGAATACGTGCTTTGGAATATCAGTATGCCGGACAGTTATTATCCTGCGGCCGAACAGGAATTCAAAACTGCGGTAGATACCTTTATGGCCGACAGCCGTAAAGATATATCCGTGTTCCAGGCATCGACGGATTTTACGGTTGTCGATAAAAGAAACCTCGATTTGAAGCCAGGGCAACGGATTCGGCTCGGAAGCGACAAGTTTTTTCCCGATACCGGATACCGCGATATCCGTATCGTCGCGATCAGTCGCTCCGTCGTTCAGCCCGGAAGCATGACTCTTAAAATGAGCGATGTCCTCTCCACAGGCCGTATTTCCCGCATCGAAAATCAGATTTCGGAAGTGACGCAGATAACCCGGCAGGTTTCATCGGAATTTCCTGACATCATTAAATCGTGGGAGGAAACACCGGCGAGCGACACGACGCTCTATTCGTCGCGTAAGAGCGAACGGGAATTTCTCAACAAGCGCCGGGGAGGTACGGTCGAAGGAATCACCCGATTCCTTAAGCGGCAGCAACTCGACGAGGGATTCCGGACAAGCGACTTCGCCAGCGGCATCACCGGCTTCGGTGCACAGATCGACGGACGAGGCGCCGGCGAGTTGGAGAGCCTCTTCATCCGCCGTTTTCTGGAGGTTCCGGAGCTTCGGTACAACCGTGTGGGCATCAGCGTCGGGGATGACTGGAGCGCTCCGGGCGCCGGGGTGATCGAGAGTGTGGACAAGGATCAGAAGCTCGTAACGCTCAAACTCGAAGAGGGCGAGATCGGCGCCGTAGCGGTCGAGGATATATGTATGGGTATCTTCCACGACTTCGACCCGTCGAACAATGCGACGGCAGATTCCGACGACGGCCGGGGCAACTTCTCTTTCGCAGGCTTTGCAACGGTCTATTTCCGTATCACGGAGGTCCTGGGCGACCGCAACGAGCGGTTCCGCTACGAGCTGCGCCCCCTGTCGGCCACCTTTACCAAGCAGATCGACCCGATGGAATCGATGACCTTCGTAGCCTACGGCTCGTTCACGAATCCCGCCCGGCAGAGCTCGCGCTACTCGACGCGCACCTACCAGCGTTATCTCCGCAATGTCAGCGACTGGGAGTTTACGGCCGAGAATATCGCCGCGCAGTTCGGCGACCTTACGAACCTCTCCGTCTTCGGGATCCAGATGTCGGGCTATTCGGCCTATCTGGATAATATCTATCTGCAAGGTATGATCAGCAGCCTGGACAAGAAGGCGCTGCTGGACACTCGGAGCAAGCTGTTCCGGCTGGTCGGGGACAACGGCGTCGGCGTGGCCTTCACCCCGGAGGCAGGCTGGAAGCAAGGCAAGCTCTACGACCCCGCGACGGGACAGTTCCAGAAGGAGTTCGACATCGAACAGATCGATCAGACGGCCACCGAAGCCCAGGCCACTGCCAATTCCGCCGATCGCAAAGCTCAGCAAGCCAAAGATTACATCGATAACACGCTGCCCGGCGAATTGTCCGAGATCAACAAACGGCTGGACGGTGTCGTGGAAAACTGGTTCTATCCCTATACTCCCTCGCTTTACAATGAACCGGCCCAAACATGGATAGCGGACGGCGAGCAGGAAAACCATATCGGCGACACGTTCACCAATACGCTGCCCGCGAATTTCGACCCGACGGACGCAGGCTGCTGGGAGCAGGGCAGCATCGGTGCATCCTATATCGACGGCATTAAGACCTGGGATCAGATCAAAATCGCCGACAGCACCCGCATCCGGCTCAAAACTCCGGTCGGAGGAATACCCAAAGGCGCCGTACTGTCGGTGGGCGAAGGCTATACGATGGGTTACAATCCGATAGCGTCATCCGGAGCGGTTATAGCAAGTTACGTATGGAGCCAGAGCTATACTGTCGGAAGCGACAATCCCTACATGGCTTTTGTCATCCGCAAAACCGATAATGCCAAAATCACTCCGGCGGAATACCCGCAGATTCACTTCACCATATCGAGCGACGAGACGACGAACCCCGATGCGGGCAAATCGTGGCGGTGGGTAAAAGAAGAGGACGGAACCTATAAATGGACGCCGATCGCCGACAGCGATGCGGTAAAGGCCCTGCAAGAGGCGGCGCGGGCGCAGGACACGGCCGATGCCAAACGTCGTGTATTCGTCGTAACACCGACTACACCCTACGATGTGGGTGACATCTGGACGCAGGGCGAAGGTGGCGACATCATGCGCTGTATCGAATCCCGTGCAACGGGCAATTTCGAAAGCTCGGATTGGGACAAAGCATCCAAATACACCGATGATACGGCAGCCAACGAAGCCAAAGACGAGATTGCTAATCTTCAGTTCGGCGCCCGCAACTATATAGCCCGACAATTCCTCTATGCGTGGAACAGCGCCAAAGAGGGTGTTTCGGACGTGGTGACTTCGGGATCGGACGCAGACGGAGCCTACATGAAGATCGATGCCAACAAAGCGAGCAATGCAGGGGTAGCTATTGCGGCTACGAGCCAGATCGTAAACTGGACGGATTGCTTCGGGGGTAAGATCGCCTACAAGGCCGGCATGTCCTATGTCTTCAAGGCACGCATCAAACTGCCGGAAACCAAGACCGGCTGCGTGTTCTGTGCCGTTTATGAAGACGGATACGACATTATATCACGCCCGCCATCTGCTCCATATTCTGATGTGTATGAAGCCGTTTATACGACCAAATCCGGAAAGTCCTTGTTAAAAATCGTACTTTACGTCGATTATTGGCGACCGATTTACATTTACGACATCCAGCTCACGGAAGGCAACAAGGCCCCCACGGGATACATCACGGCCGAAGAGGATGTGCAGGCGCAGATCGAGCAGGTGAAGCTGGATGTGGACTACATTGCCTCGGATTCGAGCCTGACGCCATCCGACAAACAGCAGGTGGCTAATGAATGGGTGCGGATTCAAGGCGAATACTGGAGCATCATGGCGAATGCCGAAAAGTATGATGTCCCCACGGATTCATTTACGGTCTATTTCCAGGCACTCGAAGATTATCTCACGCCCCTGCTGGCCGATATGAGTACGACATCCGAGATAACCGGCACCGAGTTCAGAAAAGTATTCTCCGATTATTATGAAATAAGCAGCAACATGTCGGACTTGATCGACGACGCGATAGACGAATCCATCAAATCGACAGAGTACCTCAAGAAGGCTATGGAAGACGGAAGTACCGAGGTGAAAGGCGGTCTGATAATGACCAATGTGATGTTGCTGAAAAATGCTGAAGGCGACGTGACGGCCGGCGTGAGCGGCTTGCAGGAAGACGATGTGCCCTTCTGGTCGGGAGCCGACTACACAAACCGGAAAAAAGCCGTGTTCAGAGTACACGCCGACGGGGAAGTACACGCCTCCAAAGGAACTGTCGGAATCCTGCAGGTCAAAAACGATTCCGTGGAGGTGAGCGATGCGACCGCAAGCGGAGATAAGATCATACTCACCCCATACAGAATTACGTCCGTATCGCAGGTCCTGGGTGCTTCGAGTGTCCCGGGTGTCGTAGAAACGAAAGAAGTGAGCGCACTGGCTACGGGACAAAGCAATCCTTTTATCCGAAATGTTTACGAATCAAGTCCACCGTTTACCTGTGGACAGGGAGTTCAGCTGTCGGCCCGGATTACAGGCCGCATCACAGGCAATGCCGAAGGCGGCGGCGGGGGCGTAAAGATCGAGGTGGTAAACGCTTTGACGGGGAAAGCCGATCCCCTGTACCGAAACAGCACGGCTGAAGCCCAAAACACGAATTTGAATATCGACGCGACGATTTCACATCTTTTCACTGGAGCAGCCCAGAAATACTACATCCGAATTACGGTCGAAGCATCGGCAGCCGGAAAACTTACGGCCTCTGCAACGATGAATGCCGCCCAATTCAACTTCGTGAAAGACATCCGCAAGAACCTGATCGCTCCCAACGGAGTAGCCGTTGTGAAAGGATCGAGCAACTATGCGGTATTCACGGGAGATATTTTCGAAGTCCTGATCGGAAAAGCCGGATTACGTATTCAAAACGGGTATGTCTATAAGAGAGATACCGACCATACGACCTGGACAAAGATTTGAGAACCGCCATTGGAGACAGTCGTAAATTAATTGAAGAATTTTTAATGGCTGCGATGGACCATGTATGGAATACGTCGGTTGTCGGCAGAAAAGTGAAAGACGAAGTAGACGGTCAGCATCGAATCTGACAAATAAAGTCCTTCGGGGGAGGACACAAAAAATCCCCCGGTTTGTTGGCAGTCATCTCACCTACATACCAACAAATGCACGATTACTCGCAGCGACCGGGGGATAAAACCTCCTGCTGCGAGTAATTTTTTGTGTCGTTTCCTGTACAGGGGACGGCTGGTATGTAGATGAGATACGCAAAGATACTAATTTTAATAAAATAATCCCTATGTTTACAATCAGGGTAAGCCGCGATGATAGCGGATAAATGA
>ENA-ORPH01003187-ORPH01003187.1-human-gut-metagenome-genome-assembly--contig:-NODE-3187-length-12476-cov-6.724982_pt1 | contig 12476 bp, 9 predicted proteins | sample MGYA00242142_ERZ509074 | MGnify/ENA primary metagenome ERZ509074 (study PRJEB26280, sample SAMEA2338724) | human gut metagenome | biome: human gut; feature: human-associated habitat; material: faeces... | reverse complement strand
CCAGCCGCTTCTAGAGCAGGAGACGGTGCGGCGGGAGATCGAATATTTCCGGACGCATCCGGACCATATCGTGGGCCTGGCCCATAACGGCGTGCGGGGCAACCCGTGCATCTTTCCCCGGAAGTTTTTTCCGGAGCTGATGGCGCTGGAGGGCGATGTGGGCGGCAACGTGGTCATCCGCGCACACCCGGACGCGCTGCTGCTGTATGAGACGTCCGCGGCGGAGCTGCGGGATGTGGATACGGTGGAGGCGCTGGCCGCGGTACAGGAGGATAGACAGATATGAAAGAGCACCCCTTTGGGGTGCTCTTTTACGTTTATTTCTTGGGTGCGTACGGGGTGTTCTTCAGCGGCAGACTGAATTCCCGTTCGCCGGTGAGGCGGTAATAGGCGTCGGCAATGGCAGGGGCGGTGGGGATGGAGGTGATCTCACCGATGCCGATGGCGCCGCCGGCTACCTTCAGGCCGGGCTTTTCCACCACGATGGCCTGGATCTCCGGCGGGATCTGATTGGCCCGGAACAGGCCCAGGGTGCCATATCTGGCAGTGGGCTTGCAGGTGTCGTCAATGGGATACTGCTCTGTCAGCGCATAGCCCATGCTCATGACCACGCCGCCCTCGATCTGCCCCTCGCAGCTGAGAGGGTTCACGGCCTTGCCCACGTCGTGAGCGGCCACCAGCTTCTTGATGCGGCCGGTCTCCCGGTCCAGGATACACATCTGGGTGGCGTAGCCGTAGGCCACATGGCTGACGGGGTTGGGAACATCGGCCCCCAGAGGGTCTGTCTTGGCCAGATATTCACCGTAAAACTCCTGTCCGGCCAGGTCCCGGAGGGCCTTGCCCTCCAGCGCGGCGCAGAGCTTTTCGCAGGCCCGGCGGGTGGCCTCGCCGGTGACCAGGGTCTGGCGGGAGCCGGAGGTATCGCCGGAATCCGGGGCGATCCAGGTGTTGCTGCGCTCATAGACGATGTCGTCCCGGTGGAGGCCGGTGTTGGTGACCACCACCTGCACCAGCACGGTGCCCAGTCCCTGGCCGATGCAGGACGCGCCGGAGTAAATATGCACCTTGCCATCGTCCTCGACGATGAGCTTGCAGCGGCCCCAATCGGGGATGCCCACGCCCACACCGGCGTTTTTCATGGCGCAGGCGATGCCCACGGGGTCGCCGCTGCGAACGGCCTCGTCATAGGCGGGCTTGATGGCCTCCAGCGTCTCCACCAGGCCCGTGGACTCATCCACGATCTGGCCGTTGGGCAAAACGCCGCCGGGGCGGATGGCGTTGCGATAACGGATCTCCCAGGGGCTGATGCCCACCAGATCCGCCATCTCGTTGAGCAGCGTCTCCGTGCAGAAGCAGGTCTGGGTCACGCCGAAGCCCCGGAAGGCCCCGGCGGGAGGATTGTTAGTGTAATACGCGCGGCCCTCGATCTCGAAGTTTTCATAGGCATAGGGCCCCGCCGCATGGGTGCAGGCCCGCTCCAGCACCGGCCCGCCCAGAGAGGCAAAGGCGCCGGTGTCGGACACCACGCTGGCCTTGACGCCCTGGATGATGCCGTTTTCGTCGCAGCCCATGGTGAAGTCCATGTCGAAGCTGTGGCGCTTGGGGTGGACCAGGATGGACTCCTGGCGGGAGAGCTTTACCTTCACCGGCACACGGGCCACATACGCCAGCAGGGCGGCATGGTGCTGAACGGACATATCCTCTTTGCCGCCGAAGCCGCCGCCCACCAGCATGTTCTGGACCTGGCAGTGGTCATAGTCCACCCCCAGCATGGCGGCGCACTCGTGCATGGTGGTATGGGAGCTCTGGTCCGAGGTCAGCAGGCGGACGCCGCCATTGGGCAGGGGCAGGGCCACGCAGCACTCCGGCTCCAGAAAGGCGTGCTCTGTCCAGGGAGTATGGAAGTGCCGGGTCAGCACAAATTTGGAATGCCGGATGGCGCCCTCCGCGTCTCCCCGGGAGACGTGCTTGTATGCCTGAACGTTGTTCTCGTCCTCCTCGAACACCAGGGGTGCGTCCGGTGCAGCGGCCTCCGCCGGGTTGTGGACGGCGGGGAGCACCTCATACTCTACCTTCACCAGCTTTTTGGCGGCCTCCAGCGTCTCCTGGTCCCGGGCGCACACCAGAGCCACGGCGTCACCCAGATAGTGTGTGATCTCGCCCACGCCGATCATGGTGGGCTGGTCCTTCTTCAGGTGGCCCACGTTGATCTTGCCAGGGATATCCTTCTGGGTCAGAACGCACACCACGCCGGGCAGGGCCTCCGCCTGGCGGGTGTCGATGGACAGGACCCGGGCCCGGGCGTACTGGCTGCGCACCGCGCCGCCGTAGCACATCCCGTCCACATACACGTCATCCGGATACTGGCCATAGCCCAGGACCTTTTCCTCCACGTCCAGCCGGTGGACGCGGCTGCCCATTTTCCAGTCGTTGGCAGAGGCCGCCGGCAGCTTCCCCTCCCGGAGGATCTTACCGGCCAGCAGGATACCGTCAATGATCTTCACATAGCCGGTGCAGCGGCAGATGTTGTTGCGGATGGCGAAGGCAGCCTCCTCACGGGTGGGATCGGGATTTCCGTCCAGCAGGGCCTTGGCGGAGATGACCATGCCGGGGATGCAGAAGCCGCATTGGACGGCGCCCGCCTCTCCGAAGGCGAAGGTGTAAACCTGCTTTTCCCAGTCGGAAAGGCCCTCCACCGTGAGGATGGTCTTGCCCTCCAGCTTGTCGGTCTGGGGGATGCAGGCCTTGGTGGGTTTGCCGTCGATGAGAACGTGGCAGGTGCCGCAGGCACCCTCGCTGCACCCGTCCTTCACGGAGGTCAGATGCAGGGTATCCCGCAGGTAGCGGATGAGCTTCTGATTCTTTTCCACGGTGACGCTTTGCCCGTTGACGGTGAAGGTTGCCATGTAATCGTCTCCTTTGTCCCGGCCCGCCGCCATGCGGGGGCATAATCTCAAATATTAACAGAGATTATACCATGCTTGAGCAGCTTTCGCAAGGTAAAAGCCTTATCCTACTTGGAGAATAACCCGCTCTTGATTTTCCGGGAGAATGCGCGTATGATAGCAAAAAACAGAGAGGAGTCCTGACAATGGATCTGACGGAAAAATGCCTGGAGAGCCGGGAGATATACAAGGGCCGCATTCTGCGGCTGCGGGTGGATACGGTGGCCCTGCCCAACGGGAAAACCTCCCTGCGGGAGATTGTGGAGCATCCCGGCGGCGTGGGGATTCTGGCCCTGGACGAGAACGGATGCGTCCCCATGGTGACCCAGTACCGCTATGCCTTCTCCAGGACGCTGCTGGAGATTCCTGCCGGAAAGCGGGAGCCCGGCGAGGAGCCGTTTACCACCGCCCGGCGGGAGCTGAAGGAGGAGGTGGGGGCTACGGCGGCAGAATGGCAGCCCCTGGGTGAGATGATTGCCTCCCCGGGCTGCTACGACGAGGTGCTGCATCTGTATCTGGCCCGGGGGCTGACCTTCGGCGATACGCACCCCGACGAGGATGAGTTTCTGGCCGTTCGGCGCATTCCCTTTGATGAGTTGGTGCACCAGTGCCTGAGTGGGCAGATTCAGGACGGCAAGACCGTTGCCGCCGTGCTGAAGGCAAAGCTCCTGCTGGGCCTGTGATTTTCCCGAAAAAACAGTGGACAAGCGTTATTAGTTGTGGTAATATGAGAAATTAATAAAAGAGATAGCTCTTTTGCAATTTCGTTCCCGCCCGGCGCGGGAGAAAGGAAGGATATGGCTATGGCTGTGAAGGAAAGTTACGCAGGGAAGATCAACCGCAAGCTCAACAAGAAGCTCCATGTCATCGATGTGGCGGCGGGCCGGGTCCCGGCGGACCTGGTGCTGAAAAACGCCACCTATGTCAATGTGTTTTCCAACGAGCTGTGCCGCGGGGATATTGCCGTGGCGGAGGGGCTCATTGTGGGCATGGGACAGTATCGCGGCAGGGTGGAGGCCGACGTCTCCGGTAAGATCGTGCTGCCGGGCTTCATTGATGCCCATATCCATCTGGAGAGTTCCCTGGTGAGCCCCAAGGAGTTTGCCAAGGCGGTTCTGCCCCACGGCACCACCACCGTCATCACCGACCCCCACGAGATTGCCAACGTCATGGGCACCGACGGCATCGAATACATGCTCCAGGCTACCGAGGAACTGCCGGTGGACGTGCGGTTCATGCTGCCCTCCTGCGTCCCGGCCACGCCCCTGGACGAATCCGGGGCCAACCTGGACTACCGGGCCATCGACTCCTTCTATGACCATCCCCGGGTACAGGGTCTGGCGGAGATGATGAACTTTGTGGGCATCATCAACGGCGACAGCCAGGTGGTGGAGAAGATCGTGGCCTCCCAGGCTCACCATAAGAAGATCGACGGTCACGCCCCGGGCCTTACCGGCAACGACCTGAACGCCTATATCGCCGCCGGGGTGTACTCCGACCATGAGTGCTCCAATGTGGAGGAGGCCATGGCCAAGCTGGAGCGGGGACAGTTCATTATGATCCGCGAGGGCACCGCCGCCCGGAATCTGGAGGCGCTGGCCCCTCTGCTGTGCGGCAAATATATTGAGCGCTGCATGTTCTGCACCGACGACAAGCATCCCAACGACCTGCTGGAAAAGGGCCACATTGACTATATCGTGAAAAAAGCCATCTCCCTGGGAGCAGACCCCATCATGGCCGTGAAGGCTGCGGGCTACACCGCCGCCCGGTACTTCCTGCTGAACAACCGCGGCGCCATTGCTCCCGGCTATCTGGCGGATTTTGTGGTCATCGACAATTGGGACGGCTTCAACATCGAGATGGTGTACAAGAAGGGCAAGCTCATGTACGACGGCGTTCTGCGGGAGTTTGACACTCCGGAGATCGATCCCTATCTGGTGAAGCGGGCCCACGACACCTTCCATGTGGCCCCCCTGTCCGCCGCAGACTTTACCGACAGCCGCCCCCATGCGGTTATCGGCATGGTGCCCGGGGAAATCGTGTCCGAGGATGCCGGCTACGCCGATCACATCGACCTGGAAAAGGACATCCTGAAGATTGCTGTCATCGAGCGGCATAAGAATACCCATCACATCGGCCTGGGCTATATCAAGGGCTACGGCCTCAAGCGCGGCGCGGTGGCTACCTCCATCAGCCACGACAGTCACAACATCATCGTGGTGGGGGCCACGGAGGAGGACATGGCCGCAGCAGCCAACCGCATCGTGGAAAATCGCGGCGGCATCACCGTCATGGACGGCGGCCAGGTTCTGGGCGAGGTGGCCCTGCCTATTGCCGGCATCATGTCCGACGACAGCCTGGTAACGGTCAACACCGCGCTGGAGGATGCCAAGGACGAGGCCTTCCGCCTGGGTGTGTCCCGGGGCATCGACCCGTTCATGACCCTGAGCTTCATGGCTTTGCCGGTGATCCCGTCTCTGCGGCTTACCACCCGCGGTGTGTTTGACGTGCTCACCCAGCGGTATGTGTAAGCGTCCGGCCGTACATATGACAGAAAAGGGCTATCCGGCGGAAAGCCGGATAGCCCTTTTTGCAGTCTGTCAAAAAAGCAGATTACCTCCGCCTTCGGAAAGGAAGATAGTTACGAAAGAAACCCATCAGGGGTGTCTTTCGTTTTCAATCACCGCATTTTCAGAACTTTTATGAAAGTTCTGAAAATGCTTGCTCAGCTTGTCAAAAAAGGGCACCGCCCTTTTTTGACAAGCTGAAAAGGGCTATCCGGCTTTCCGCCGGATAGCCCTTTTTGCAATTTTTCTCCGGCTTTACAGCTTGCTTACCCGCAAAGCACGGATGGCGTTGAGAACGGCGATGACCATCACGCCCACGTCGCCGAAGATCGCGGCCCACATGTTGGCCGTGCCCACGGCCACCAGCAGCAGGCACAGGGCCTTGACGATCAGGGCAAAGGCGATGTTCTCATATACGATGCGGATGCACTTGCGGGAGATACGGATGGCCTTGGCGATTTTCAGGGGATCGTCGTCCATCAGCACCACGTCCGCCGCCTCGATGGCCGCGTCGGAGCCCATGGCTCCCATGGCGATGCCGATATCGGCCCGGGACAGCACCGGCGCGTCGTTGATGCCGTCGCCTACAAAGGCCAGTTTGCCGCCGGCCCGGCTCAGCAGCCGCTCTACCTGGGATACCTTATCAGCAGGCAGCAGCTCGCTGTGCACCTCGTCCACGCCCAGATCCTGCGCCACGTGATCCGCCACCTTGGCCCGGTCGCCGGTGAGCATTACGGTTTTTTCCACGCCGATACGCTTCAGGGCGGCGATGGCGTCCTTGGCATGGGGCTTCTCCACATCGGAGATGACAATATGGCCGGCGTACTGGCCGTCCAGGGCCAGGTGGATAATGGTACCCACGCTGTGGCAATCGTGCCAGGCAATGCCCAGCTTATCCATGAGCTTATCGTTGCCCACGGCCACGGTGACACCGTCTACCCTGGCCACCACGCCGTTGCCGCTGAATTCCCGGATATCCGTGACCCGGTCGCGGTCGATATGACCGCCATAGGCCCGCTGGAGGCTGCGGCTGATGGGGTGGGAGGAGGCGCACTCTGCCAGAGCGGCGTATTCCAGCACTTTCTCCCGGGGCAGTGAATTGTGATGCACGCCGGTGACGTCGAACACGCCCTGGGTCAGGGTGCCGGTCTTGTCGAACACCACCACCTTGGTTTTGGACAGCGTTTCCAGATAGTTGGAGCCCTTGATGAGCACGCCCTCGTGGCTGGCGCCGCCGAGACCGGCGAAGAAGCTCAGTGGGATGCTGATGACCAGGGCACAGGGGCAGCTGACCACCAGGAAGGACAGGGCGCGGTACAGCCAGGTACCCCAGTCTCCGTCAAGTCCCGCCAGCAGGCGCACCACCGGCGGCAGCACCGCCAGGGCCAGAGCAGCCGCGCACACGGCGGGAGTATATACCCGGGCAAACTTGGAGATGAAGTTCTCAGACTTGGACTTGTGGGAGCTGGAATTTTCCACCAGCTCCAGAATCTTGGACACGGTGGACTCGCCGAAGGCTTTGGTGGTGCGGATCTTCAGCACGCCGGTCATGTTGATGCAGCCGCTGACGATCTCATCGCCATCGGTCACGTCCCGGGGCAGACTCTCGCCGGTCAGGGCGGCGGTATTCAGCGTGGAGGAGCCCTCCAGCACCACGCCGTCCAGCGGCACCTTTTCGCCGGGCTGGACCACGATAACAGCCCCCACAGGCACCTCACCGGGATCCACCGTGGTCAGCTGGCCGTCCTGCTCAATATTGGCATAGTCGGGCCGGATGTCCATCAGGGCAGTAATGCTGCGGCGGCTCTTGCCCACGGCATAGCTCTGGAACAGCTCGCCAATCTGATAGAACAGCATCACGGCCACGGCCTCCAGAAAGTCGCCGCTTTTTTCGTAAAACGCCAGTCCGATAGCGCCCACGGTGGCCACGGCCATCAGGAAGTTCTCGTCGAACACCTGACCCCGGACAATGCCCTTGCCCGCCTTGCGGAGGATATCATAGCCGATGATCCCATACGCCGCCAGGTACAGCAGCGTTCCGGCGATACCTCCGATGGAAAACAGCTTGATGACCAGAATGATCACCGCCGTGGCAATGATGCGCCAGAGCATTTTCTTTTGCTTTTTGGTCATGATCCTTCCCCTCTTTCAGCGGAGCGTGCCGGAAGAAATTCCGGCACGTCCCAAGTTTTTACAGATAGATCTCGCAGTCGTCCTCGACCTTCCTGCAGTTTTTCAGAACGGCTTTCATCACGGCCTTGGGGTCCGCGCCCTCCCGGAATTCCACGATCATTTTCTGGGTCATGAAGTTCACCACGGCATCCTGCACGCCTTCGGTTTTCTTGGCAGCCTCCTCCATAAGGTTGGCGCAGTTGGCGCAGTCCACTTCAATCTGATAAGTCTTTTTCATAAGATGCTCCTTTTCCTGCCCAATGACCACTTGGTTCAACCATTAAGCACTTGTTTAATCTTGTTGACTGTACTATAATGGATGCAGCGGCAGAAGTCAACGGCTTTTGCCCCATTCCTGCCGTTCGGGCGAAAAGAACTGCCGAACGGGTGACTTTTGAAAAGGAGCGTGTGCGCTATGGATCATATGGAGCTGCCTCACCGGCACGGAAACAACGAGGAGCTGTCCCGCCTGGAGCATTGCATGCAGGAGGCGGAGAGCTTTCAGGCGGTGGCAGGACTGTGCCGCCTGCTGTCCGACGCCGGCCGGGTGCGGATCTTCTGGCTGCTGTGCCACTGTGAGGAATGCGTGGTGAACCTGGCGGCCATGGTAGGCATGAGCAGCCCCGCCGCCTCCCACCATCTGCGCCAGCTGAAGGACAGCGGCCTTATCATCAGCCGCCGCATCGGCAAGGAGGTCTACTACCGGGCGGCGGACACGGAGGTGGCGGGCCTGCTGCACCAGGTCATCGAGCGGACGGTGGAGGTCACCTGCCCCCGGGAGGAGGCGGTGTCTCACGCGCCGCATTTGCCTCCTCTGGACGCCCACGCCGGGGAGCACGCTGCCGGCCTGACGCCCCAGCAGCGCAGCGCCATCCACCAGGTCCACGACCTGCTGACGGAGAATCTGGACAGCCGCATCACCATCGAGCAGCTGTCCCGTCACTTTCTCATGAACCCCTCCACCATGAAGGAGCTGTTCAAGGCAGAGTACGGCAGGTCCCTCGCCGCCCACATCCGGCAGCACCGGATGGAGAAGGCGTCGTCCCTGCTGCTGGACACCGGAGACAGTCTGGCACAGATCGCCCGGGCGGTGGGCTACGAGAGTCAGAGTAAGTTTTCCGCGGAATTCAAAAAGGTATTCGGCATGCTGCCCTCGGAGTTCCGGAAGCTCCACGCCGGACGCTGAAAGGGGAGGGGCCCTATGACCTATCATATCGCCATCTGCGAAGACGACAGCCGGGATGCCGGCTATGTATCAGAGCTTCTGCATCATTGGGCGCAGCTGCGGGGCTGCGCCGTGACGGAGGAGCGCTTTCCCTCGGCAGAAGGCTTCCTGTTCCGCTATGAGGAGGACCGCTCCTTTGACAGGCTGAAGCGGCGGGACCCCATATGGGGTCCCGCCGCTTCGCGTATTCAGGGGACTGGCCAGAAGAATGTACGCCTGCTTCGTGCCCTTAGCCCGGAGGCCAGGTCATGTCGCGGCCGGAGAGTACGTGGAAGTGCAGATGGTGCACACTCTGACCGGCCTGCTCGCCGATGTTGGACACCACCCGGTAGCTCTCCAGGCCCAGCTCCCGGCACAGCCGGGCGATGACCTCAAAAATGTGGGCCACCACGGCGCTGTTGCCGCCGTTTACCTCCGCCACGGAGCCAATGTGATCCTTGGGGATCACCAGAAAGTGGGTGGGAGCCTGGGGGGCGATGTCGTAAAAGGCATAGCACAGCTCATCTTCATACAGCTTGTTGGAGGGAATGTCCCCGCCAACGATCTTGCAGAACAGGCAGTTGTCGTCTCGCATGGTCATGCTCCTTTCTCTATGATCTCTCTCCCGGATTCAGGAGATTTTTTCGGAAACAAAATCGTCCACGGCTGCCAGGGCGTCGTCCACCTTCAGCAGCTCCGTGCCGCCGCCCATGGCGGAATCGGGCTTGCCTCCGCCCTTGCCGCCGCATACGGCGGACACGGACCGGACCAGGTCGCCGGCCTTGATGCCCCGGGCCACGGCCTCCTTGCCGCACACGGCCAGGAAGGACACCTTTTCGCCGTTGATGCTGGCGATAACGGCCACCACGCTCGGGTCCTTATCCCGCAGGAAGTCGCCCATGGTACGCATGGCGGCCACGTCCATGCCGGTGCGGGTGGTGGTGATAACGTGCAGGCCCCTCACGGTCTTGGCGGAGGCCAGGAACTGCTTGGCCTCGCCCAGGGACGCCTCGGCCTTCAGCTTATCCAGTGCCTGGCGCAGCTGCTTCATCTCGTTGGCCTGCTGCTCCATGCGCTCCAGCAGTCCGGCAGGTGCGGTTTTCAGGAACTGCGCCGCCTTGTGCAGCACGCCCTGGCTGCGCTCCATGCCCTGCAGGCTCAGCTTGCCGCAGGTGGCCTCGATCCGGCGCACGCCGGAGGCCACGCTGGTCTCAGACTTCACCCGGAAGGGACCGGCCTTGGCGGTGTTGTCCACATGGGTGCCGCCGCAGAACTCGATGGACACATCGCCCATCTCCACCACCCGTACGGTGTCGCCGTATTTTTCGCCGAACATAGCCACGGCGCCCTTTTTCTTGGCCTCCTCAATGGGCAGCACCTCCGTCACCACGGGATAGCCCTCCAGGATGGCGTCGTTGACCAGCTCCTCCACCTGATGCAGCTGGTCCGGGGTGATGGCCTCAAAGTGGGTGAAGTCGAAGCGCAGCCGGTCCGGCTCCACCAGGGAGCCTGCCTGGTGCACGTGGTCGCCCAGCACCTTTTTCAGGGCCGCATCCAGCAGATGAGTGGTGCTGTGTGCCCGGCGGATGGCTTTGCGGCGCTGGGTGTCGATGGCGGCGTGTACGGTGTCGCCCACATGGAGGGCGCCCTCTGTCAGCTGCCCGTAGTGCATGAATTTGCCGCCCTTGTTCTTCTGCACGTCCGTCACGGTGAACAGCATGCCCGGGGCGCTGATGGTGCCGTGGTCGGCCACCTGGCCGCCCATCTCCGCATAGAAGGGAGACTTGTCCAGCACCACCACGGCGTCGGACCCGGCGGGGATCTCGCCCCGCAGCTCGTCCTCGGCCACCAGAGCCACCACCGTGGCGTCGAGCTCATCGTGGTCATAGCCCACGAACTCCGTGGCCGGGATGTCCTTGCCAAACTCCACGCCGGCCCAGCCCAGGTCGCCCAGGGCCTTCCGGGCCTCCCGGGCCCGCTGCTTCTGCTCCTGCATCAGCTGCCGGAAGCTCTCCTCGTCCACGGTCATGCCCTGCTCGGCCACCATCTCCGCCGTCAGGTCGATGGGGAAGCCAAAGGTGTCATACAGCCGGAAGGCGTCCGCACCGGAAAACACCTTCTCGCCCTTGGCCTGGTGCTCCGCCAGCAGGTCGGAGAAGATCTTCATGCCGCCGTCGATGGTGCGGCCGAAATTCTCCTCCTCGGTGCGGATGACCTTGGTGATATACGTCTGCTTTTCCCGCAGATCAGGATACTGCCCCTCGTTCTCATGGATCACGGTGTCCACCACCTGATACAGGAACGGCTCATTGACGCCCAGGAGCTTCCCATGGCGGGCGGCCCGGCGCAGCAGCCGCCGCAGCACATAGCCCCTGCCCTCGTTGGAGGGGAGGATGCCGTCGCAGATCATAAACGTGGCAGAGCGGATGTGATCGGTGATGACCCGCAGGGACACATCCCGCTTTTCCGTCTCGCCGTAGTGAGCGCCGGTGAGCTGGGACACCTTGTGGGTGATGTTCATCACGGTGTCCACGTCGAACAGGCTCTCCACATTCTGGCACACGCAGGCCAGACGCTCCAGTCCCATGCCGGTGTCGATGTTCTTCTGCTTCAGCTCGGTATAGTGGCCCTGGCCGTCGTTGTCAAACTGGGAGAACACGTTGTTCCAGATCTCAATGTACCGGTCACAGTCGCAGCCCACGGTGCACCCGGGCTTGCCGCAGCCGTACTCGGGGCCGCGGTCATAGTAGATCTCGGAGCAGGGGCCGCAGGGGCCGGAGCCGTGCTCCCAGAAGTTGTCCTCCTTGCCGAAGCGGAAGATCCTGTCCTCAGGAATGCCGATCTCGTCCCGCCAGATGGCGAAGGCCTCGTCGTCGCTCTCGTACACGGAGGGATACAGCCGGTCGGCCTCCAGCCCCACCCACTCAGGGGAGGTCAGGAACTCCCAGCTCCACGCGATGGCCTCGTGCTTGAAGTAATCGCCAAAGGAGAAGTTGCCCAGCATCTCGAAATAGGTGCCGTGGCGGGCGGTCTTGCCCACATTGTCGATGTCACCGGTACGGATGCACTTCTGACAGGTGCAGACGCGGCGGCAGGGCGGCTCCTCCTCGCCCTTGAACCAGGGCTTCATGGGGGTCATGCCGGCGTTGATCAGCAGGATAGATTTGTCGTTCTGGGGCACCAGCGAAAAGCTTGGCAGCCGCAGGTGGCCTTTCGTCTCAAAGAACTTCAGGAACATTTCCCGCAGCTCGTTCAGGCCGTGATAGGGATGGCTCATAGTTGTTGTCTCCTTTACAATGTATACTAAAATTCTTTTTCGCTCTCGTTCCATTGGCGGGTCATATCCGCCAGTTCTTTCTCCAGGTTCAGGAAGAACCGGGAGATATGCAGCCCGTCCGCCAGGGCGTGGTTCACGAACAGCGACACCGGCAGTGTCGTCCGCCCGTTGACGGTCACATATTTGCCCCAGCTGATGCGGGGATTGCTGTCGTCCGGGCTCTCCGCCGGGTGCTGCAGCTGCGAGTAGTGTACCCACGGCACGCTGGAGACAAAGAAGAAGCTCCGCACGTCGCCGTCCTCGGTGAGCGT
>ENA-ORPH01003186-ORPH01003186.1-human-gut-metagenome-genome-assembly--contig:-NODE-3186-length-12480-cov-4.320724_pt1 | contig 12480 bp, 9 predicted proteins | sample MGYA00242142_ERZ509074 | MGnify/ENA primary metagenome ERZ509074 (study PRJEB26280, sample SAMEA2338724) | human gut metagenome | biome: human gut; feature: human-associated habitat; material: faeces... | reverse complement strand
TGATGGACGCCGGATACCCGTTGCCTTTAATTCAGCAGATATCCGGACATTCGTCAGTCAGTACCCTTTCTATATATTACCGAACCAATCCGAAGCATATCAGAGCTGCTCTTGAAAACCTTTAAAACTGTATCAACCCCTGATGAATAAAAAGACTTTTTATAAATCAAAAATTGGTTTATTCTGATTTATAGATGGCGGAGATATAACTTATGTGGATTTGGGAAAGCAAAGATTGGCCTCATTTTATTTACGATAAGGACGTTTTACGTGAAGCGGAACGACAGTATTTGAAAAACGCGGGAGAATGTATCGGTTCCGTAAAGTTCTTTTCCGACGAGGATCAAGAAAACTTTAAAATCGAACTGTTGACCGATGAAGCCACCCAAACAGCAAAAATAGAGGGTGAACTTCTTAATCGTGACAGTGTTCAGGTTTCAATGCGCAGACAAATGGGATTATCTGCCGATAACAGAAAAATTCCTCCGTCAGAACATGGCGTTTCTTCAATGATGCTTGATTTGTATAACCATTTTGCCGAACCGTTATCGGATGAAATGCTTTTTCATTGGCATCGTCAGTTGATGAATGGTCGAACTGACGAGGTTCAAATCGGGGCTTACCGAACCGGAACGGAACCGATGCAAATTATAGCCGGGAATGTTTATGATTCCCGAGTTTATTATGAAGCTCCGCCTTCAAAACAAATTCCCGATGAAATGCGGCATTTTATCGATTGGTTTAATAATAGCCAAAAAATGAACGCCTTGGAAAGAGCTGGTCTTGCTCATTTATATTTTGTTTTAATCCACCCGTTTGACGATGGTAACGGCAGAATTGCACGCGCGTTGGCGGAAAAAGCATTGGCTCAAGAGATTGCTCAACCAAGTTTGACGGCATTAGCCTATACAATAGAATCGGAAAAGAAATCTTATTATGCTGCTTTAGAACAGGTTCGTGAATTAGACGTCACAAAATGGCTTTCTTATTTTGCCGAAACGGTATTAAAGGCACAGCAAAACACGCTCGACAGAATCCGATTTATATTGCAAAAGACAAAATTATATGACCGCTTGCGCGGACAACTTAATTCCAGACAGGAAAAAGTTCTTGCGCGAATGTTTCGAGAAGGAATCGATGGTTTCAAGGGCGGTCTGAGTGCGGCTAATTATATGAAAATATCGGGAACAAGCTCTGCAACCGCTACCCGTGACCTGAAAGATATGGTCGAAAAAGGAGCTCTGCTCAAAACAGGAGAGCGAAAACATGCGCGGTATTATCTGAATATTGGGCACGAAAAATGAATAAGAATAGAAATAAGGAAAATAAACCTGGGAAAAACGGCATTTTAAAATTTTGATCTATCCCTGTATCCTATTAAATTTCTAAATAAAGGAAGAAAGTGAGTTTTTAATTAGGATTCTCCCATATATTTATAACGCGAACGCAAAAGGCAGATTGCATTTCTCTGTTTTTATATGCGAATAGATGATACACAGAAGTTGCCTTTAATATAACAGATTCCGGTCATTCGTCCGTCTCTACCCTGTCCGGTTACAACCACTCCAATCCGAAGCATATCAAAGAAGTCCTCGCAGAGATCCGGTGACATAATGAGCATGCTCATTTAAGGGAAAATTATTACTGATGATTTATAGTCAAAAGGGGCGATTATCAAGGATTTCTAATAGTCTAATATGTAAAAATTTTTTCAAGTAGCTATAGCTTATACCCCTTTTGAAAAACTTCAAAAAATCAGTTTATGATAGTGATTTATATTAAAAATCAGAGGGTTATATAACTATGATGACGGACGCTGTCATCAAGTAAAGTAAAAGAATCTTTAGTAGGAGGGGCAGAGAGGTGCGTTGGTGGTAAAGAATGGGTAAAAATGATAAGGTTATGGTTGAACACAAAGGTATGACAAAACCCTATACCGAAAACTGCTTTTTCTTTGTTTTTCTTTCCAGGAGTCCTAATTCCCGCATGAGCATTTTGACAATTCGCGGGTTTGTTGACCCTTTATAAAATTTAACCGAAGTCGCTGTCGTTTTCCCGATTAAAACGATGAGATTTTCCTTCGCGTCTTTGAATTCTGTAACAGAATACGTTTTCCTTATTTTAAAACCGTTTAATCTTGTTATAGGTGTGATTTCTTTTTGCTCCATATATTGTTGATGAAGTTTTGCAATTCCCTTCTCTGACAATTGCTGAAATAATTCAACAACCGTCCAATTTTTATTTAGGGCAAAAGATAAAATTTTGGCATATTTTGTTTCAGTATTCTTTTTAAATTTTCCCGAAAATAATCCGCGTATGATAATTAAAGGCTTATTTATTTTATCCTTTGATTTTCTTGCAAGCGTACTTACAAAAATATTGTCTAATTTTTTTTTGAAAGCTTTTTGATAAAGGATATAAGCCAGACAGATTGCTTCATATGAAGAAACATTTTTTGTATGTTTTTCTAATTCTTTTTTTGCTTCGATCAAATTTTTTGATTTTTGGCATGCCAAATTTATTTCTGCTAAATCCATGTCGTGGTTTCTCCTTTTTTATCCCAGGATAAAATATAAAATTCCGCCTGAAAAGTTATTTTTTATACAGTATCCAAGTGCGAGCAAAAAAGTATCCCGGGATAAAATTTAATATCCCGGGATATTATCAGTTAAAAATTCAAATAAAGTTTCTTGTAAATAGGCGGGAATTCTTTTTTTACGCGGGGATAACTGCGTCCAAAAAAAGCATTCCCTTTTTTGTTCCATTAATACGCATGTAAAAAATTTGGCATGCCAAAGATGTGGAAAACAAAAATTGTAAATAAATCCGTGAGCCGTAAAAGGCGTCGCATTTTGTAATAACCTTTTAAGGAGAAACGATATGTTGAAAAACAAAAATATTAAGCTTGAACAAAGTTGTATCAAATCTATTAATGAAATTAGTGAGCATAAAATGAAATGCAATCAGGCCGCATTGAAATTTGTATGCCGGGTTTCGAAGCTTGTTCTGATGCGAAATTTGTCAGACTCCGATTCCATTGATAATTTGCTGCAAGATTTGTTTAACAAGGCCAGAAAACGATTGTCGCCGGATTTAAAGACGCGATATCGTCAGGCAATTCTGTACCTTCGTTCAAAAAATGTTCATGGAACCGAACAGGAGATGATTGAACGATGCAAAAAGATGCGTTTCACGTCTTATCGCAAGCTGGCTGATGCTTATGTCAATCAAAGCAAAAAGGCTCCGTCTATAGTATCAGGTGCATCAAAAAAGGCAAAGTCTGTTCCTAAAATATCAGCACCTTCTTTAACGTTAAAGAAGACAAAAGGAAGAAAGCAATCTTCTGGGATGCCGAAAAATGGGGGGCAGAACCAATCGGTGCAAAAAACAAATACGGATATTAAAAAAGTCGAACGCTTGATTAAACAAGTATCCAAAAGTCGGCAGAGAGCCTGCTGCATTCTTAAGACAGAAAAGGTCAAGGTAATTGTAAAGCCTTGTTAAATTTTCTAATTCCCCTGAGAGCGCTAAATTGCTCTCAGGGGAACCGTAAAGGATAATGAAGGAAAATTGATATGAAAAAATATAATAATGAAGAAGAGCTAGAGCGGCGGATCGGCACGTTGCAAGCGGAAATACGCCAAAATCTGCCGGACACGCTCAAGGAAAGAAAATCTTTGTTGCTCGAATTAAAGAAGCGGTTGCTACGTGGGGCGGAAACATTTGCCAATCCGGTATATGCCGAACAGTTCCAGCAGAATTGTCTGGAAAAAGCCGGAGCTTTAGCTGAGGCAGCCTTACGAAACGAAATTCCGGTTTGTTTTGTAACAATAAATGTTTGTCGGGGACGAGGAGAAAACAAAACGACACATTGGCTATCCTGTGAAGAAGTTGGAGATTTCGGCGTTTGCGGTGCAATCAATACTATCCGTAAGCAGTTTATCGGTTTAGGTGTTGCCGGTTATATGTCGTTGGAAATCAAGTGGGACGAGCGTTTCCAGCTGTTCTTGCCGCACGTTCACGCTTTGGTTATGGGAATGAAGGCCGATAAGCTAAAAGACGGGCTAAAAGCTATTTATCCGAATAATGAAAAACGCTGCATATCAAGGGTGTTCTTTAAATCTCGACAAAATGTTGATACATTGGCGTTATCATACGAAAATTCAATCAAGCAGGTTAAGGTTGAGACGGTAAATAGTTCGCAGGATGTCATCACCTATATGACAAAACTGAAGACTTACGCCAAGCGAGCATATTTTAAACATCATCGAGCCGAAATATATAGACATAAAACTTACCGACCGGAGCCGTACATTCACAATACGCATTTACTGTTCTTGGATACCCTGACGTCCAAAGCCGTTTTTACGCCCTTTAACGATAGCTTGATGAGGTCAATGACGAGGTCGGTCATCGGTAAGGTCGAAGGATTTGATGATAGAGACGTTGAAAGTGCGCAAAATTGGGCAGAACCACTTTGTTTGCGGAGAAAGATGGTTGAACACAAGGGTATGACCGCCCCTTATACCAAAAAAGACGTTCTGGTATTATTGGGACATTCCTCCTTTCGTTCGCGACAAAAGGCCGTTATTTCTCGTATGCTAAAATATGATCGAAGCTTTTTTCGGTTGCGAACTGGCTTTGGGAAAAGTTTGTGTTTCCAGATTGCGGCTCTTTGTCAAAAGGGGTTGTGTGTCGTTATTGAGCCATTGATTGCCGTTATGAACGATCAAGTCGAAAAACTGAATGCCGTTCTGCCGCATAGTGCAGTAACGATTAACAGCACAACCCGCGACAAAAAAGCCGTTTATCAAGCGCTCAAACAAGAAAAGTACAAATTCCTTTATATCTCTCCCGAGTTGTTCTTCGGTAACGAAATACGACAACTATTGCGAAAAATTCTATTAAGCCAAATTGTGGTTGACGAAGCCCATTGCATTACATTTTACGGAAAAAACAGCTTTCGTCCGCAGTATCTAAAAATCAGAAGGGCAATTCAATCCATAGGAGGTTCTGTAAAGGTCATTGCCTTGACTGGCAGCGCCGACACAACGACAATAAGAGAAATCCGAACATCATTAAGGATCCCCCGGAAAGCAAGTTTCGTTCATGACATCAGTCGTCCGGAAATCAGTTATTCGGTTCTTAAACGTCATGGCAATGGCGCAAAGCAACTGTGCCGTATGATTAAATATTGCGACGGAACGGTCATTATATTCTGTACCTTGCGTGATACGGCAGAAGCCGTATCGTCTATGCTTAGAAAGGCAGGAATAGAAACGGAACTGTTTTTAGGCAAGGGCAAAAACAATGCCGATATCATTGCCAAAAGCCAAAGGGAACGATTGGTCATTGTTGCAACTTCAGCTTTGTGTATGGGGGTGGATATTCCTAATGTTAAGCAGGTCGTCCATTTCGAACCGCCGTTATCGTTAGTCGAATATTGTCAAGGCTCCGGTCGAGCTGCAAGAGAAAAGGGTTCTTCTGGCCGCGCCGTTATGATGTATACGGAAAATGATCTGCTATATATTCGCCGGTGTTTTTGTAAGACAAAATCAGACAATAAGCAGTTTGATGCGGTGTGCCGATACATTAAGACGCAAGGAAAACACCGAAAGTTTTTACTAGAGGCCTTGAATTAGCCGTGTCGTGCATTTTGTGACGTGAGTTAATCATTGTGCCGTTTGGCTTGTTGCCTTTGTTTCTATGACCTGATCTCGAACCTTTCCGCAACGGCTTCAAAGTCGTCCGGACGTCTCAACGCGCCGGAAATTTCCAAAGATATTTCCGGCGATGTTTTCAAAATAAACGACATTATATTGTCTCTTATATAGGTATAAATGCATATAAACGATGATATGTTATCATATATAATGCAAGAGCTTCTTGTCGACAACACGCTGAAACGATATCACAGCTTTTCAGCCGCTATCGGCGTTTTCCTCTAACAACCACCTAAAAACATTCATCCGTTTAATGCCGTTGTTATCTCCGCTGTCGGCATCCATGGACAGAATGAATTTCGGGTAGTTGTCATCAATGGCTTCAAGCGGCGCGAGTTCCCTTTTTAACGTTTCGGGTTCAAGGGTATAAAGTGCTACCTGATAGTATTCCGGCGTACCTCCCGCTTTTTGGGCGACAAAATCGACTTCAAGATTTTTTCCTGTTGCGTATATTCTTCCGACGGAAACGTTGTACCCTCGGCGTAGGAGTTCCAGATACACGACATTTTCCAATATGTGCCCGGCATCCATATCTTTTTGCCCCAAAAGAGCCGTGCGCAATCCTAAATCGACAACGTAATATTTAGCGTTGCTGTCCAGATACTTTTTTCCTTTGATGTCATATCTGTTGCATTTATACAAAAGGTAGCTGTCCAACAATCCTTTTAAAAAGGTATCAATAGACGGGGCAGATACGCTGTATCCGCCGGATTTTAATCCGCGTTCAATACTGCGCAACGAAGTTTCATTCCCGATATTGTCAAACATATACTGCACAACGGCATCCAATTTGTTTGAATCCGCTATGTTGAAACGCCGAACGATATCTTTATGCAAAGTGTTCATATAAACCGTATCATGCAGATAATCGTTAATCATCTTCCGATCAAACAGCATATTGACGGTCTGCGGAAAGCCTCCCTCAGTTATGTATTTTTTATAAACAAAAGACAGATTATTCCGATTGAAAAATTCTTCTCTGCTTTCGGGAACTTTCAAATTACTTACATAAGTATTGGCGTTATAATATTCGGCAAGAGAATACGGATGCATTTTGATTTCGACATATCTGCCTCCAAAAGAATTTGCCAAATCGCCGGAAAACATATAAGCGTTAGAGCCGGTCAAATAAACATCAACGTTTTCCTTTAAACGCAAAGCGTTTGCTACCTGTTCCCAATTTTCAAGTAGCTGGATTTCATCAATAAATACATAATTCATCTGCCTTTGTTTCAACCGTTTTACAATGTAATTCAACAAGGCTTCGTAAGAGCTTAAGCTCTTGTTTTCGGTCAGTTTCAAGCCGATTTCATTTGTTTGAAAAATGTCTTCCAGATTGATACTGATGATTTGTTCGTCAGTCGCAATTCTGCTATACAGCAAATGAGACTGAAACAGCTCAAGCAATTTGGATTTACCGCAGCGCCGCACACCGGTCACGATTTTGACCAAATCATTTTGTCCTAACCATCGCGTTAAATTTTTCAGATATATCGGCCTGTCTATCAAAATTTGACTCATGAAAACACCTCTTTCTTCTCTTATTTTCTTTTTTCAATATATAATAATTTACAATTTTGTAAAATATAATTTACAAAAATATGCGATCGCCACTATTTAAAAAACGAAATTTCATTTCATATACAAATGGCTTAAATCTAGTCCTTTATAAAGCAAACCGGTGTTAATGGTTTCGTGCAGGTTTTCGATGACGCTTTCGCCGTAATGATCCGCCAAGCTTTTATTCCTCGAACCGTTCTCCCACCCGCAGATGCGACAAACGTCATCTTCAGCCGCACGATTGCGCCGAAACTCCGTCCTGACCGTATGTCGGAAACTGTGAAACACGTGTTCCGAAGTAAACTTATGTTCCGCTTCGTCAATACGGCGGTTGACCGATTCAATAAAATGATTAAACCATTTCGACAACGGGGCTGACGGCGATAAATGATCGGCGCGCTTCGTCCCTCTGGATAAGTCGGTCATCACTTCGGGAAACAGCATCGTTTCTCCCTTGGCTCGGATCTCCGACACATAATCCAAAAATCCGATTTTAATCAATTCGTCGTGGATCGGTACCTGACGAACGGCCGCTTTTGTTTTGACGTGCTTATCGTCTTCCGCGTTAATGGAAATAAAGGCAATACCGTTCTTTTCTTGAATGTCTGACGTATGCAACTGGCAGATTTCATTGATGCGCGCTCCCGTAAACAAGGCAATCAAAGGCAACCAAAAACGAACGCGACGCGGGCGGTTGTTGCCGACCTTGTTGTAATTGCGACCGTCATCAATGCAGCCCGTATATAACGGCGCCCTAAACATTGCGTTTAATTGTTCGATACTGAACGGAGCGTACTTCTTTGTTTGGCTCTCGTTATGCGAAACAGGCCAGTCAATCGCGTCAATGATGTTTTCCTGTATTACCCGTTTACGCAAAGCCTCCGCAAACAGCGTTTTCATACAGGACTTATATTCGTCGATTGTTTCCTGTTTAATGCATTGTTGAGGATGTTTCTTGCCTTGTTTGATATGTTCAAAGATACTTTTCTTGCTATGGTCATGGGCATAAGACAAGGGGATATAAGCAATATTGTTTGCCGCGTTTTGCAAATCGTCGAGCGTTAAAGAAGACAAACTGCGTCCGAGACCCAACAATTCCTGTATGACCTTCGCCCGACCGAGAAGCTTTTTGCCCATGTCTGTTTTGGTTATTCTGTCGGGGCGGCTGTTATACAAAACCGCCATGTCCAGAAACGTTTTTTCTTGTGTCTTCTGACGGATTGTTTCTTCTTGAAAGGGGGCGTTATATCCGCTTAAAGCGTAATTTGTCGGTTTAACGGTTTTTATCGTCGCGATGCCGGGGATTATTTGCGTCGGCAATGCGGGAGATTCGCCGTTCAGGTATGACACCATATAATCCAGAAACTGCAAATGGGCGCGCATAAAAACCTCGTTGACGATGACTTGTGTCGTATCGCTCGGGCGGGGCAGGTTTTCGTTTTCAAAAAAAGCCGCGCTTTCCTCTTTAATCAAAGAAAAGTCGCCGTTGTAATAATAGCCGTGCGCTTCATTAAAGCGATTTTGATAAAGTTCGGCAATCATGGGTACGCCGGCTTTATTTTTTTCCGCCTGAATTTTATCGTTCAGGTACTCAACCAACAACAGTTCGATCAACGGTTTATCATAAGGGTAAATACCGCCGTATCCGATTTGACGCAGCTTGTTTTTGGTATCTTTCAGGCTGGCGCGCAACAGTTCCTGAGGGATTGTAAACGGTGTCGGCATCGGCGTTTCCTTAAAAGTTGTCAATCTGATCTTTTTCACAATATCCGACATTACCATAAAATAGCGTTGTTCAGCCAGTCCCCTGTCTTTGGTGCGCAGAGAGATCCAGATTTGTTTTTTGCCGATTTTGGAAGCTTCTTCTTTGGAAAGGCAATAGACGGCATAAAAGGACGATCCGCGATTATACAGGGGCATGGTTCGACCTCCCCCGTATGGGATTAAAGTCCCCGAAAAAGACCGGCGGGGAACGTTTGATTAGCAGTTTGATTAGCAGTAAGTTTTTGAAGGTTTTATAAAAAACAAAAGAACCCGTTGAAAACAATGGGTTCTTGTCCAAAATGGCGGAGGACGTGGGAGTCGAACCCACTCACGGGTTTAACCCCGTGTACGGATTAGCAATCCGCTGCATTACCGTCCTGCCCGTCCTCCGTCGTTTTCTTTTCTAACGAAAGTTTTTACTTCCGTCAACTTAAAAAAACAGTTTTTTCTTATCGATGCAACATCGCTTCCGATAAATGAGAGGAAACTCTGTCCGCCTCCATTGATTTCTTTTCAGGATCACGCAAAATTGAATTACGCAACTTTTGATTTACTGCCGAATTCTCAGGAGTTCCCCCTAATTCAACATGAACGGCTGCATTTTTTGCAAAACGTTTCACCAAAGACTTATCACTTAATTTTGTCATACCGGTAATTTCCTTACTCTGCTGACCGGAGCATAATATTCGTGCTCCAATTCGTTATCCAATATTTCAGCGATCAAGACTTTATTTTCTTTTTGCAAAGAAGCCAAAGCCATAGGAGAAAGATACTCTAATAAAATAGAACGCTTGGCGTCTCTCATCAACAATCCCGTTTCCACGCCGTCAAAGAAAAAACGAGGGTGATCGGGAACGCCCGTGCGCGCTCGAATACAAAACAACAGCTCTCCGTCTTTGTTTTGCACAACGTCGTAAAGTCCTTCCTTTTCAGCCATCGTTTTTTCCTCTCATTAACCGTTAAGCGTCCAGTTTCTTCTTTACCAGCTCGTTCAGCATCGCCGGGTTTGCCTTGCCTTGCGAAGCACGCATCGTCTGTCCGACAAACCAACCCAACAACTTTTCTTTGCCGCCTTTATACTCGGCGACTTTATCGGGATTGGCGGCCAAAACGTCATCAACCATTTTTTCAATGGCGGACGTGTCCGTTACCTGCTTTAAGCCTTTTTCTTCAACGATTTCATCAGGTGTTTTGCCTTCTTCAACCATAAACGCAAAAACGTCTTTGGCTATACGCGAAGAAATCGTCCCGTCATTGATCAAATCAACCATACGTCCCAGATTTTCCGGCTTAACGAGGCTTTCGGATATGGATTTGCCCTGCTTGTTTAAAACGGCAAACAGATCACCCATGATATAGTTGGCAACCTTTTTGGCATCATGCCCTTTTGCGGCCGCTTCAAAGTAGTTGGCAATTTCCTTTTCGGCAACCAGTTGTCCCGCATCATAGGCGGGCAAACCGTAATCTTCGATAAAGCGTTTTTTCTTCGCGTCCGGCAATTCCGGCATTTCTTTACGCAACCGTTCGATCATCGCATCGTCTAAAACCAACGGGATCAGATCCGGATCATAGAAATAACGATAGTCAATCGCCGTTTCTTTGGAACGCATCGACTTCGTTTCCCCTTTTACGGAATCAAACTTTCGCGTTTCTTGAATGACTTTTCCGCCGCTTTCGATCAGTTCCACCTGACGCATGGCTTCGTATTCAATCGCCTGCATGACAAAGCGGATCGAGTTGACGTTCTTGATTTCGGCTCTGGTTCCGAACGGTTCCCCCGGACGACGAACGGAAACGTTGGCATCGCAACGCATCGATCCTTCGTCCATATTCCCGTCACAAGAACCGATATAACGAACGATTGAGCGCAACTTACGCAAATAAGCGCCCGCTTCTTCCGGAGAACGGATATCCGGACGCGACACGATTTCCATTAACGCGACCCCCGCGCGGTTCAAGTCGACAAAGGTCTTGCTGGGGTGCTGATCGTGCATCAGCTTTCCGGCGTCTTGTTCCAAGTGCAATCGTTCAATCCCGATACGGCGCGTTTCTCCGTTTTCAAGATCGACATCGATATAGCCGTCGGAAATAATCGGGTGATCCGACTGTGAAATCTGATAACCGTTCGGCAAGTCCGCGTAATAATAGTTTTTACGGGCGAAAATCGATTTTTTATTGATTGTTGCGTTTAAACCGAAGCCCGTACGAACGGCCTGTTCCACGCATTCGTGATTAATAACGGGCAACATGCCGGGGAATCCCGCATCGACAAAGCTGACCTGCGTATTGGCTTCCGCGCCGAACGCCGTTGCCGCACCGGAAAACAGTTTCGCTTTTGAGATGACTTCGCAATGGACTTCCAGACCGACAACGATTTCCCAGTCACCTGTTTCACCTTTAATGATATAAGACATCTTATTTTCCTCCTACGCGCAAGGGACGGATCGGCATACCGGACATGGTTTCGATCGCTCCGGCAACGCGCAAAATCGTTTCTTCCTGAAATGAATTTCCTATAACCTGCAATCCGATCGGCAGACCGTTGACTTCGGACGTCCCTGCCGGCACGCAGACCGCAGGCAGCCCCGCCAAAGACGAAGGAACGGTAAAGACATCGTAAAGCTGCATTTTCAACGGATCGCTTGTACTGTCGTCATCTTTGCCGAAAGCCGTTTCCGGAGCCGCCGGAGCCAAAATCACATCGACTTTCTTATACGCTTCGGCGAATTCCTGACACAACAAACGGCGCACTTTTTGCGCTTTGAGGTAGCAGGTTTCATAATAGCCTTCCAGCAAAATACAGGTACCGATCATGATACGGCGTTTAACTTCTTTACCGAAGCCTTCGGTACGCGTTTTTGTATACATATCGTCCAGACTGTTTCCGTCAACGCGCAAGCCGTATTTCACGCCGTCATAGCGCGCCAGATTGGAAGACGCTTCCGCCGGAGCGATCAGGTAATACGTCGGCAAAGCGTACTGTGTCGAAGGCAAAGAAATATCGACGATTTCCGCGCCCGCCGCTTTTAATTTTTCAGCCGTTTGTTCCCAGACATGACGCACATCGGCATTCAAGCCTTTATCCGGATTGTATTCGCGGGGGATACCGATCCGCAGTCCTTTTACGTCACCGGTCAAAGCTTTTTCATAATTCGGAACGGGGACATTGGCGGAAGTGGAATCTTTGGGATCGAATCCGGCCATGGCTTCAAGCATGATCGCCGTATCGCGAACGGTACGGGTCATTGTTCCCGCCTGATCCAAAGAAGAAGCGAAAGCGACCATTCCCCAACGCGAACAGCGGCCGTACGTCGGTTTGCACCCGACAATCCCGCAGAAAGACGCCGGCGTGCGGATCGACCCGCCCGTATCCGACCCCGTCGCGGCCATGCACAGCCCTGCGGCGACGGCGGCGGCAGACCCGCCCGAAGAC
>ENA-ORPH01003181-ORPH01003181.1-human-gut-metagenome-genome-assembly--contig:-NODE-3181-length-12504-cov-8.570809_pt1 | contig 12504 bp, 11 predicted proteins | sample MGYA00242142_ERZ509074 | MGnify/ENA primary metagenome ERZ509074 (study PRJEB26280, sample SAMEA2338724) | human gut metagenome | biome: human gut; feature: human-associated habitat; material: faeces... | reverse complement strand
AGAGCAAGATCGAGTTCTGATAAAAACTCACTTTTGTGAGTGAAAAAACAGCCCCGCCGTTGCAATTTCGGCGGGGCTGTGGTATTATATAAACGAAGAGAGTGTTGTCTGGCAAACGGTCAGCACCTTTCCGGCAAGTCAATCACAAAGAATGACCGCACGAGTTTGGTAGGCACGGCGGTCATTTTTTGTTATTGAAGATTTTATACGCAATATCGAACATCCCAAAACCCACAGTTGCAAGTAACGTGAGCAGAGCTAAAGTTTCCAAAAGCGTCATGAAGCATCACCCCTTTCGCTGTGGAGCGTCGGGGGCATAACAAAAATGTTCGCCTTCCCGACGCAGGGCCGGAAAGGTACAGACCGCCTGCCGTATGTAGACAGCACTCTCGAATGATAGTATAACAGACGTTTCGTGGTTTTTTCAACCGGAAGAGGCGTCTGTTTTGTTTTTATCGGGTGGACAATTCGCCCGGGAACGGTTATACTGTCAGATAGAAAATGCACCGCCGTGGTTTGCACGGCAGAAAGGATATTCCGTGGAAAACTTTACTATTCTTCTGAAAAAATATGCCGATTTCATCGTCCGGGTGGGTGTCAATCCCCAGCCGGGCCAGACCCTTGTCATCAACTGCTGCCTCGAGGCCGCACCGCTGGCCCGTCTGTGCGTGCGCAGTGCCTACGAGGCCGGCGCCCGTGACGTGCTGGTGAATTGGAGCGATAACGACGTTTCCCGCAGCCGGATGGAACTGGGCAGCGAGGAAGCCCTGAGCGATTTCAAGTCCTGGCAGCTGCGCCGCTATCTCGACTACGCCGAGAGTGAGGGCGGGGTCTGCGTGCTGCATATCCTCGCCGATGACCCGGAAGTCTACGCCGGTCTGGACGGCGCGAAAATCAGCCGGGTGAACGCCGGTCAGCGCAAGTTCATGGCTCCGTGGCGGGAGTACACCATGAACGACCGCGTCCAGTGGTCCATCGCCGCCATGCCCAGCGCCCCGTGGGCAAAAAAGATGTTCCCGGAGCTGGACGAGGCTGCGGCCATCGAGAAGCTCTGGCAGCTCATCTTCGATGTCTGCCGCGTGACGGGCGGCGACCCCGTCAACGAGTGGAAGGCCCACCTCGACCGTCTGACCGGCCTGAAGGACAAGATGAACGCCCTCGACCTCGAGAGCGTCCATTTCGAGAGCAGCAACGGCACGGATCTGACCGTCGGCATCGCCGACAAGGCCACCTGGGAGAGTGCCGCCAGCGTCAGTGAAAAGGGCGTGGTCTTCCTGCCCAACATCCCCACCGAAGAGGTCTTCACCGCACCCCACAAGGACAAGGTGAACGGCATCGTCTACGGCACCAAGCCCTACGTCTTCAACGGCCAGCTCATCAAGGGCTTCCATGTCACCTTCAAGGATGGCCGCGTCGTGGAGCACGGTGCAGACGAGGGCGCGGAGCTTCTGGGCCGGCTGCTGGACACCGACGAGGGCGCACGGAGCATCGGCGAAGTGGCGCTGGTGCCGGCGTCCAGCCCCATCAACCGCAGCGGCGCGCTGTTCTACAGCACCCTCTTCGATGAGAACGCTGCCTGTCACATCGCCTTTGGTGCCAGCTATCCCGGCACCACCGAGAACGGCACCCGCCTGAGCAAAGACGAGCTGCTGGCCCGGGGCATGAACCAGTCCGCCATCCACGAGGACGTCATGGTGGGTGCCGAGGACAGCCATATTACCGGCAAGTGCCGCGACGGACATACGGTTGACCTGTTCCGTGATGGTGTGTGGGTGCTGTGAGAAGAGGATTTTTCACGAAAAAGCTTGCATAATCCGCAAGAGTATGCTATATTCTAATTGTACGCTATAGTTTTATTGGAAAGTGGGCCGCAAGGTCCGCTTTTCTTGTTTGTTTGGAGGTTTTTTATGGCGAAGCAGTCTGGCGGCAACACCGCCCAGAGAGTCGAAGCGCTTGTCCGCCCCGTCGTGGAGGGCATGGGCCTGCGCCTGTGGGATGTGGTCTTTGAGAAGGAAGGGCCGGACTGGTATCTCCGTGTGCTCATCGACAAGGACGGCACCATGGACACCGACACCTGTGCCGAAGTGTCCCACGCGCTGGACCCCATCCTCGATGAGGCAGACCCCATCGACCAGAGCTATTATCTCGAGGTGGGCAGCCCCGGCCTTGGCCGCAAGCTGACCCGCCCGGAGCACTACGAGGCACTCAAGGGCGAGAAGATCGGCGTCAAGCTCATCCGCCCCACCGCCGACGGCGTGCGCGAGTTTGCCGGTATCCTGAAAGGCCGCGAGGGCAGCACCGTCACGGTCGAGACGGAGAACGGCCCGGTGAGCTTTGAGGTGAACGCCGCATCCGGCGTCCATCTCTGTGATGACGAACATCTGTTTGATTAAGAACAGCCCTCTCAGGCGCGTTCCGCGCCAGCTCTCCCAGAGGGAGAGCCAAAGATGAATCGAGAAAAGATACCATTATAATCTAGGAGGAACCCGAAAAATGGCAGCAGCGAACAACGAATTTTTTGAAGCTCTCTCCATGCTGGAGCACGAGCGCGGCATTACCGCGGAGTACCTGATCGAAAAGATCAAGGCTGCTATCGTCATCGCCGTGAAGAAGAACTACGAGGTCGAGGACGACCACGTCATGGTCGAGATCGACCCCAACACCGGCAAGTTCAACGTCGCCCTCATCCAGGACGTCGTGGCCGATGAGGACTGGTACGACGAGCACAGCGAGATCGGCATCACCGAGGCTCAGCACATCCGCAAGAGCTATCAGGTGGGCGACCGCGTCGTGACCCCCCTCAAGACCAAGGACTTTGGCCGCATCGCAGCCCAGACCGCAAAGCACGTCATCCGTCAGGGCATCCGTGAGGCTGAGCGCAGCCAGCAGCTGAGCGAGATCCAGTCCCGCGCCCACGACATCGTGCAGGCTACCGTCACCCGCGTTGACCCCGAGAAGGGCATCGTTGCCCTCGACCTGGGCAAGGGCGGCGAGGCTATCCTGCCCCGCAACGAGCAGGTCCCCGGCGAGGTCTACACCGAAGGCCAGATGCTGCAGGTCTACATCGTGGATGTCGTGGCAAGCGAGCGCGGCCCCCGCGTCATGATCAGCCGCACCCACCCCGGCCTCGTCAAGCGCCTGTTCGAGCTGGAAGTGCCTGAAATTTACGACGGCACCGTCGAGGTCAAGGCCATCAGCCGCGAGGCCGGCGCCCGCACCAAGATGGCTGTCTGGTCCAAGGACGCTAACGTCAACCCCGTCTCTGCCTGCATCGGCCCCCACGGCGACCGTGTGGCCGCTGTCGTCGAGAAGCTGGGCGGCGAGAAGATCGACATCGTGAAGTGGAGTGAGGACATCTCCGAGTTCATCTCCGCAGCTCTCAGCCCCGCAAAGGTGGTCAAGGTCGAGCTGCTGCCCGGCGAGACCCGCTCCTGCCGCGTGACCGTGCCGGACCAGCAGCTGAGCCTTGCCATCGGCAACAAGGGCCAGAACGCCCGTCTGTGCGCCCGCTTGACCGGCTACAATATCGACATCCGCCCCGAGAGCGGCTACTACGGCGAGGAAGAGCCGAAGGCTGCCGAGGCTGAGAAGACCGAAGACACCGCCGCAGAATAAGCGCGGAACACCTGCCGAAGGAGGGAAAACCGGATGGCACAAAAGAAGATCCCTGCCCGCCAGTGCATCGGCTGCCTGACCAGCCGCCCCAAGAAGGAACTGGTGCGTGTGGTGCGCGCACCCAGCGGAGAGATCAGCATCGACCCCGTGGGCAAGAAGCCCGGCCGCGGTGCTTACCTCTGCCCGGATGCCGCCTGCCTTGCAAAGGCAAAAAAGAAGAAGGCGCTGGAGCGCTGCTTTGAGCAGCCGGTCCCCGCCGAGGTATACGATGCACTGGCCCAGCAGCTGGCCAGTGTGGAAGCAGAAAAGGAGGCCGACCGCGATGGCAAAGAAGCATAACGCCCCCGCAAAACCGGCCCTTGAGCCGAATGAGGCCCTGTTCCAGGCCGTGAGCCTCTGCCGCAAGGCGGGCGCTCTGACCATGGGCTTTGACGCGGTGGAAGACGCCGTCGTCAAGGGTAAGGCATGGCTCGTGATGACTGCATCCGACGCCAGCCCCAAGACCGTGCAGCGGCTCAACTACGCTGTGGGCGATATGGTGGACGTCATCCCCATGCCGCTGACACAGGATAAGCTGGCTGACATCAGCCGCAAACCGGTGGCCATTTATGCCGTCACCGACCGCAACCTCGCCAAGCTCTGCTTTGACCGGCTGACGGCGTGCGGAGCGATTCAAACTGAGGAGGATATGAGCGAATGATCGTAAAATATAAAGTGAGCGATTTTGCAAAGGACCTGAACATCTCTGCCAAGAAGGTCCTCGACGAGCTGAACGCCATGGGCAGCACCGGCAAGAAGAACAGCTCCACTCTGGAAGAGAACGAGCTGAACTACCTGCTGGAGAAGTTCAGCAAGGACAACAGCGTCAAGAGCCTGGACGAGTTCCTGAACAGCGCCAAGGCCCCCAAGGCTGAGCCGAAGCCCGCCGAGAAGAAGGCGGAGCCCAAGGCCGAAAAGAAGCCCGAGGCTCCCAAGGCTGAGCCCGCAAAGGCCGAGGCAAAGCCCGCTGCCAAGCAAAACAACAAGAAGAACGAGCAGCACAAGAAGCGCGAGGAGAAGACCGTCTCCCTGAGCGAGCTGGCCCGTGAGACCGGCGCAAAGGCTACTGCAGCTTCCGCTCAGTCCGTCTCTGTCCGCCGCGAGGACAATCAGGTCACCGTCGATACCCGCACCGTCGATATGAACGTGGACCGTTTCGACGCCCGTTACGACGATCTGGCTTCCACCAAGAACACCGAGAACCGCCGCAAGCCCACCCCCCAGGGCAACAAGCAGAAGTTCACCCAGCGCGGCCAGCGCCAGCGCCAGCAGTTCCAGAAGGGCAAGCGTGAGACCGAGTTCGAGCGTCTGCAGCGCATCCAGCTGGAAAAGGCCCGCAATGCGCAGCTGAAGGTCCTCATCCCCGATGAGATCACCGTCGGTGAGCTGGCTGCCCGCCTGAAGCAGCAGGCCGGCAAGGTCATCGCCAAGTTCATGCAGATGGGCGAGATGCACGCCATCAACGACATCATCGATTTCGATACCGCCGCTCTGGTGGCCGAGGAGTTCCACGCCAAGGTCGAGAAGGAAGTCCACGTCACCATCGAAGAGCGCCTGTTCACCCAGGAGGAGGATTCTCAGGACGATCTCGTCACCCGTCCCCCGGTCGTCTGCGTCATGGGCCACGTTGACCACGGCAAGACCAGTATCCTGGACGCTATCCGCAAGACCAACGTCACCGCAGGCGAGGCCGGCGGCATCACCCAGGCCATCGGTGCATATCAGGTCAAGGTCAACGACAGCCTCATCACCTTCCTGGATACCCCGGGCCATGAGGCATTCACCTCCATGCGTGCCCGCGGTGCCAACATGACCGATATTGCCGTTCTGGTGGTTGCTGCCGACGACGGCATCATGCCCCAGACCATCGAGTCCATCAACCACGCCAAGGCTGCAAATGTCAAGATTATCGTGGCAATGAACAAGATGGATAAGCCCACCGCAAACCCCGAGCGCGTGATGGAAGGCCTGACCAAGTACGGCATCATCACCGAGGACTGGGGCGGCGATGTGGCCTGCATCCCGGTGTCTGCCCTGACCGGCATGGGCATCAACGACCTGCTGGAGCGCATCGCTCTGGAAGCTGAGGTCATGGAGCTGAAGGCTAACCCCAACCGCCGTGCCAAGGGCGCTGTCGTCGAGGCCCGTCTGGACAAGGGCCAGGGCCCCATCGCCACCATTCTGGTGCAGAACGGCACCCTCCATTCCGGCGACGTCATCATCGCCGGTACAGCCGTGGGCCGTGTGCGTACCATGCGCAGCGACAAGGGCATTCTGCTGAACGACGCCGGCCCCTCCACTCCTGTGGAGATCACCGGTCTGACCGCTGTGCCTGAGGCCGGCGACCTGTTCGAGGCCGTCGAGGACGAGCGTCTGGCCCGTGAGCTGGCCGAGCAGCGCATCGCTGCCGCCAAGGAGAAGCAGTTCTCCTCCTTCCAGAAGGTCACTCTGGATAACCTGTTCAGCCAGATGGCTCAGAACGATATGAAGGAGCTGGCCATCGTCGTTAAGGCTGACGTGCAGGGCTCTGCCGAGGCCGTCAAGCAGAGCCTCGAGAAGATATCCAACGACGAGGTCCGCGTCCGCGTCATCCACGCCGGTGTCGGTGCCATCAGCAAGTCCGACGTTGACCTGGCCGACGCATCCAATGCCATCATCATCGGCTTCAACGTCCGCCCCGACAACGTGGCGAAGGAAGAGGCCGCTGCCACCAAGGTCGAGATGCGTATGTACCGCGTCATCTATGACGCCATCAACGACGTCACCGACGCTATGAAGGGTATGCTGGCTCCCAAGTTCCGCGAGGTGTCTCTGGGCGAGCTGCAGGTCCGTCAGGTGTACAAGATCTCCAATGTGGGCACCGTTGCAGGCTGCCGCGTGACCAGCGGCAAGATCACCCGCGACAGCAAGGTGCGTGTCGTCCGTGACGGCATCGTCATCACGGAGGACGAGATCGCATCTCTGAAGCGCTTCAAGGACGACGCCAAGGAAGTGGCCGAGGGCTACGAGTGCGGCGTTACTCTGGCAAAGTTTGCCGACGTCAAGGAAGGCGACGTCTACGAGGCCTTCAAGATGGAAGAATACCGCGACTAAGAGAATAACCTCTCAGTCTGCCTTCGGCAGCCAGCTCCCCTACCGAGGGGAGCCTCTGGCGAAGAGGTGAAGCTTTACGAAATGCCAAGGCCTCTCCTCGATAGGAGAGGTGGCATTGCGAAGCAATGACGGAGAGGTTTATTTTAGAGGAGAAACTATGTCTCAGAAAAATATGGGCCGTCTGGCGCAGGACATGAAGCGTGAGCTCATCGCCATCATCGGACGGCTGAAAGACCCGCGGCTGGAGGGCGGTCTGCTGACCGTCACCCGGCTGGATGTGACGCCCGACCTGGACGTGGCGAAGGTCTATGTGAGCGTGATGGGCCGTGAGGACGGCCCCAAGCCCGCCATCGAGGCCCTGAACCGCGCTGCAGGCCATGTGCGCACCGAAGTGAGCAAGAAAATGCACATCCGCAAGGCACCCCGCTTCATCTTTGTGGAGGACGACGGTGCCGCCTATGCAGCCCACATCAATGAGCTGCTCCGCACGCTGAATGTGAACGGCGATGCTGAGGACTCTCAGCCCGCCGAGACCGAGGAATAAATCCAGCGCTGCGGAAAGGATGGATCCATCAAATGACAGAACAGCTCAATGTGCAGCAGATGGCCGAGCGCCTCTGTGCTGCGGACAACATTCTGGTCCTGTGTCATAAAAACCCGGACGGCGACACCATCGGCTGCGGCAGCGCCCTCTGCCACGCGCTCAAGGCGCTGGGCAAGACGGCAGCTGTCCTCTGCTCCGATGCAGTGCCTTCCCGCTACAGCTTTACTGCACCGGTGCCGTTCCGGGGCGAGTTTGAGCCCAAGACCGTTGTAGCCGTGGATGTTGCCAGCGTGCAGCTCTTTGGTGAAAACAACGGTGTGCCGCAGTATACCCGCCACGTCGATCTCTGCATCGACCACCACACGGGCAACAGCGGCTATGCGGATTTCACCCTGCTGGACGGCAATGCGGCCGCAGCGGCAGAGCTTCTGTATGAGGTCATCAGCGAGATGGGCGTGGAGATCACCCCCCTCATCGCCAACTGCCTCTACACCGGCCTCGCTACTGACACCGGCTGCTTCCGGTTCTCTTCCACCACTGCCAACACCCACCTCGTGGCTGCACAGCTCATTCTGGCCGGTGCGCAGGTGGAGGAGCTGAACACCCTGCTCTTCGACACCAAACCCCGGGAGCGGATGGAGGCGGAGCGTATCGCCCGCAACCATCTGGAATATCATCTTGAGGGCCGCTGCGCCCTGATGTATCTGACCCGGGACGAGATAGAGCAGAGCGGCGTGGACCCGGCTGACCTGGAAGAGCTGACCAGCCTGCCCATCAGCATCGAGGGGGTCAAAGTGGGCCTGCTGCTCCGTCAGCAGCCTGGCGGCAGCTACCGCATCAGCGTGCGCGCCGCCAAGGGCGTGGACGCCTGTGCCATCGCACGGCGTCTGGGCGGCGGCGGCCACACCCGCGCAGCGGGCTGTGAGCTGCTGGGCAACCTCGACAACGCCAAGAGCGCCATTCTGGCCGAAGTGGAGGCGGAACTCGACCGCCCCGAGACGCAGGAGGAAAGCTGATGCAGGGCATCCTTATCGTAGATAAGCCAATGGAGTGGACCAGCTTTGACGTCATCGCCAAGCTGCGCGGCATCCTCGGCACCCGCAAGCTGGGTCACAGCGGTACGCTGGACCCCATGGCCACCGGCGTTCTGCCGGTGTTCTGCGGCGGGGCCAGCAAGGCCGTGGACCTTCAGCTCGACCACACCAAGACCTACTGCGCCCGGCTGCGGCTGGGGATGCAGACCGACACCGGCGACATCACCGGCACCGTGCTGGAAACGGCCCCGGTGACGGCGGGGGAGAAGGAGCTGCTGGCTGTTCTGCCCCGGTTCCTCGGCCCCCAGATGCAGACGCCGCCCATGTACTCGGCAGTCAAGATCAACGGCCAGCCCCTCTATAAGCTGGCCCGCGAGGGCGTCACGGTGGAGCGGAAGGCCCGTCCCATCGAGATACTGGACATCCGGTACGGCGGCAGCCCGGTGGAGAACGAATACGTCCTCACCGTCCGCTGCTCCAAGGGAACGTATATCCGCACTCTGTTGGAGGACATTGCCGCCGCTATGGGCCAGAAAGGCACCATGAGCGCTTTGCGCCGCACGACGGCGGGTGTCTACACCGAGGCCGACGCCTACACGCTGGAAGAGATACAGGCGGCAAAGGACGCAGGCCCCGAGGCACTGCAGGCTTTGATGCTGCCGGTGGAGAGCGTGTTCGAGAGCCTGCCTCTGCTGGTGGTAGAGCCAAGGGTGGAGCAACACCTGTACAACGGCTGCCCCACCAGCCGCTACCCGGCGGCAGATGGCCGTTACCGTGTCCGCAATGCCGAGGGCCAGTTCCTGGGCCTTGCGAACATCACCGGCGGTGTGCTCAAGGTCGAAAAACTCTTTGTAGAGAGGAATTAAAGAACATTCATGCAGATCTATTCACAGCTTGCGCCGCTTGCGCTGGGCGGTGCCCACGGCTCTGCTGTGGCAATGGGCTTTTTTGACGGCATCCACATCGGCCACCGCGCGGTCATCAATGGCGCAGTGGAGTGGGCCAAGGCCCACGGCGCGGCACCGGCGGTGTTCACCTTCCGCCTGCCCACCGAAAACAAGATGAAGGGCAAGCGCCTGCTCTCCACCGAGGACAAGCACGCCCTCATCGCCAGCCTCGGCGTGGAGCACTATCTCTGCCCTGATTTCGAGGAGATCAAGGCCATGACGCCGGAGCAGTTCGTGCTGGGCATCATCCGGGACTGCAACGCCCGGGCGCTGTTCTGCGGCGAGAACTTCACCTTCGGGGCCAGGGCGGCAGGCACACCGGAGCTGCTGCGTCAGCTCTGCGCGCCGCTGGGCGTGGAGGTAGTCGTCCTGCCGATGGCACAGTTTGAGGAGAAGCCTGTTTCCTCCACCCGCATCCGCACCGCGCTGGAAGGTGGTGACATCCCGGCGGCCAATGCCATGCTGGGGATGCCCTACGCCATCCGCTTCACGGTGCATCACGGGGCGGGCCTTGGCCGGACGCTGGGCGTGCCGACCATTAACCAGCTCTACCCGCAGGGCTTCCAGCTGCCCCGGTACGGCATCTATATCACCCGCACCAGAATAGGAGACAGGTGGTACCCCTCGGCCACCGGCCTTGGCACCCGGCCCACCGTCAACAGCGACGAGAGCAAGGTGACCTGCGAGACCTTCATCCCGGGCTTTACCGGCGACCTTTACGGCACCGACCCGGTAGTGGAGTTCCACGCCTACCTCAGCCCCAGCAAAAAGTTCGACACGCTGGATGAGTTGCGCGAGTGCATCGACCACGCAGCCCAGCGTGCGCAGGAATACTTTGCGGAGTGAACTTTATGAAAAAAACAAAACAGAAATGGTGCCTGCGCATCCTGGTCTGGCTGGTGGCGCTGCTGGTCCTTTTGGGGGTGGCAGACTCCTGCCGTGTTCAGGAAGACCCCCATCGCACACTGGTGCAGGGCAGTCTGCAGGAACTGAACGACAGCTGGACGCTGGAAACAGACCAGCAGGCCGTGTATGACATTCCGGAAAGCATGGGGGAAAGCCTGATGCTGAGCATCCGCAGCACGAAACAGAAGTTCAGCCTCGGGCTGCGGGCAGCGGACGGTCAGGAGACGGCGTTTTATACCTACGACCCGGGCAGCGGCCCGGCAGAGATGCGGCTCTTTGCTGCTCTGCCGGAGGGCGCGGCCGGAAAGACGCTGGTGCTCCGCTGTGCGGAGCCGTCGGCCCTCAGCGCGATGCTGAGCAGCGAGTCGGTGCTGGCCACCCAGACGAAACTGAGCAGCTATTATTTCAGGCGCAGCCTTTACGCGCTGGTGTTCTTCCTGCTCTGCGTCCTCTGCGCCGTGGAGCTTGGCGTTCTGATGGTGACGATGCGCAGCATCTTCACTCCGGAGGTCTGCCATCAGACCCGGGTGATGATCGGGCTGATGCTGGACGTCGGCATCTGGGCGCTGACCGATTCCGAGCTGCTGGCACTGGTGACGGACAGGGCGAATCTCGTCGTGTTCGTCTCACTGGTCACCTTCAGCCTCACAGCGCCTTTCGTGCTGGAATTCATCCGCTGCACCGTAAAGAATGATGGCTGGCTCATCCGCCTCCCGCAGATGGCTGCGCTGGTACTGCTGGCAGCAGACGCTGCGGGTTGGCTGCTGGCCGGACAGCCCATGTTGTGGCTGCTCATGCCCATTCATATCACCGTCATTGCCAGCATTCTGGCAGCATTCCATACCCTCATGGTCTCCTATAAAAAGAACCACAGCGGCGAGGTGAGGAACATCCTGCTGGCTTTCGGCGCGCTGGCAGCGGGTACTCTGCTTGCGCTGGCGACCTTCTACAGCGGCTACCGGGACCGGACTTACGCCGTGTGCTACTGCGCCGGTCTGCTGGGATTTCTGGTGATGCTGGGCCGCATCGTGCTCCACCGCATCCGGCAGGCCATCGACGAACAGGCCCAGCTGGAAAACTACAAGAAGCTGGCCTACGTCGACTCGCTGACCGGGCTTTTCAACTATACGGCCTTCAAGTATATGAAGTCCCGCTGGCCCGAGCGCACGGACTGGACCTACATCGTTATGGACGTCAACTGGCTCAAGCAGAACAACGACCAATACGGCCACCGTGCCGGTGACGAACTGCTCTGCTGTGCAGCCCGCTGCATCCGGGAGGCCTTTTACCGGGCCGAGGACTGCTTCCGCATCGGCGGCGATGAGTTCGCGGTCATTGCGGCTGCGACGGATGAGGACGCTGTGAAGGCAGCAGTCGAAACGCTCCGGCGGCTGTGCGCGGAGTGGGATGCGAAGGAAGAGTATCCCGTCTCCATCGCAGTGGGCTATGCCATGCAGGCAGGCCGCACCATGACGGCGGACGAGCTGTTCATGGAAGCTGACGCTGCGATGTACCGGAACAAAGCCGAGATCAAAAAGGCTGTGGGCGGCATCAGCCGCTGAATAAAACAAGAACGCACTTCACCGATGAAAGCGATCGGTGAGGTGCGTTTTTGCTTCGTCAGAAAGAGAAACCGGAAAAATAGAGGTGCTCCACCGTTTCCTTTTCGGCGGCGGAGAGGGACGTGTCTGCGGCCATGGCGGCGCGGATACTTTCCTGGGTATCCGGGTAGGAGTTGAAGGTGATGCAGGCTGTTTCGCTGTCGGCATCGAAGTGGAGGGCGTCGCGGTCTTGCGGCGTCCAGACGTCCCAGCCCGGGGAGCCGCTGGTCATGAAGCCGGCAAGCGCCTGCTTCAGCCGGGCCGAAAGGGCCTGCGCACCTGCTGAAGACAAATCAGCACAGGCAGAATAGCTGCTTTCGGACGAGAAGAGCGCCAGCGGCAGGCCGTGGAAGGAGCCGAGGCCCGGGATAGCCGTCTGACTGTCGGCTCCGCCGTAGTCGATGAGGCCAAGCCAGACCGGAGCACTGCCGCCCAGCGCTTCGGCGACGGCTTCGGTGCTGCTCCAGCGGCAGAGGGCTGAGCCGTATTTTACGGCATAGGCCCGGGCCGCGCTGGAAGCGGGTCGCAGGTCGTCCCGGACAAAGCCGCTGAATTCGGTGGCGCTGCTGAGCAGCAGGAGAGGGACAGCACTCCGGGCGTCCCGGGAGAGCACCACATCGTCTGCGTAGAGGATGGCTGGTTTGCCGAGGGCCGCAATGCGGGCCGGTTCGAGGCCGCAGAGCCATTCCCGGACGTCCGCCCCCGGCGTCAGCAGCCATTCGGCG
>ENA-ORPH01003177-ORPH01003177.1-human-gut-metagenome-genome-assembly--contig:-NODE-3177-length-12515-cov-3.484510_pt1 | contig 12515 bp, 9 predicted proteins | sample MGYA00242142_ERZ509074 | MGnify/ENA primary metagenome ERZ509074 (study PRJEB26280, sample SAMEA2338724) | human gut metagenome | biome: human gut; feature: human-associated habitat; material: faeces... | reverse complement strand
AATGTTATCGAATATGACGACGACGTTTACGACCCGGCCGCGTTTAAAAATACGGCTTTTACGGTTCTGCCGGTCAGACAGCGTTTCCGCGCCTTTTATTACACGGGTCTGACAAACGCTTTGCGGCGGGCGGGTCCGCACGGACGGACATTATATTCGTACTGGGATTACCGCGGCGGAGCATGGGAAAAAAACAACGGTATTTTGCTTGATCATTTGTTTTTATCGCCGGTATGGGCGGATAAACTGATTTCGTCAGATGTTGACAGCGAAACCCGCAGTGCTCAGAAAGCCTCTGATCACGCGCCGGTAAGCTGCCTTTTATCTCCAATATAACCAGAGGAAAAGATGGATTCTCCTTCGTCATATACATTTTTAAAACTTTTTGCGGCTTTTGTTTTTGTGGCGATCAACGCTTTTTTCGTTGCCGCCGAATTTTCAATTGTTAAAATCCGCCGCTCCCGGCTGGAAGAAATCGAAGCGCACGGAAATAAAAAAGCAAAACTGGCGATTAAAGTCACCTCTTCCCTGGATTCTTATCTCAGCGCGACACAGCTGGGAATTACATTGGCTTCGCTGGCTTTGGGGTGGATCGGGGAACCGGCGCTGGCTGTTATTATTGATCCATTGTTCGGGCATTGGTTAAAAGACGACCCGATCCTGATGCATTCCGTCAGTATCGCGACCGCATTTACGATCATCACGCTGTTGCATGTTGTTTTCGGGGAACTGGTGCCGAAATCCATCGCCATTCAGAAAACGGAAACAGCCGTTATGCTGGTTGTACGGCCTTTGTATTTATTCGCTCAGATTTTCCGTCCGATTATTTATATTTTCGATCATCTGGCCGCTCTTGCGCTGAAACTGATCGGTATTCAGCCGGCGCATGACAGCGACCTGGTTCATTCCGAAGAAGAAATAAAGTTAATCGCGGGGGCTTCCCAACGCGGTGGAATTATTGACAAAACGGAAAGCGAAATCATTAAAAACGCCGTTGACTTTTCCGATAAAATCGCCCGTGAAATCATGGTTCCGCGTCAGGATATGGAATGTTTGTATCTGGAAAACACTTACGAAGAAAACTTTGACATCGTAAAACAAAGCAACCATACGCGCTATCCCGTCTGCGACGAAGACAAAGACAATATCGTCGGCATGATTCATCTGCGCGACATTTTGATGAACGAAGATGAAAAAGACATCACCAAAATGCTGTGGGAAGTTTTGTTCGTTCCCGAAAGCCTTTCCGTTTCCGAAGTCCTGCATACAATGAAAAGACGGCGTATTCACATGGCTATTGTCATTGACGAATACGGCGGTACTTCCGGTCTGATTTCGATGGAAGACGTTTTGGAAGAACTGGTCGGCGATATTCAGGACGAACACGATACGGCAGACGACGTTTACGAAAAACGGCTGGAAGACGGATCGTTCGAGTTTTTGGGTATGACGTTGCTGGACGAAGCAATGGAATACATGGGGCTGCGCACACTGGACGAACATGAAGAAGACACGATCGGAGGATATGTCTTCGGCCTTTTGGCGCGAAAGCCCAAAGTCGGTGATGTTGTCGATTGTCCTTTATGCAGCTTTGAAATTCTGGAAATCGACGGTTTCCGCGTTAAAAAAGTCAAAGCTTTCCTGAAAAAAAATGACGAGGAAGAAGACGCCGGCAAAGCCGAGGAAAAAGCCGGTTAAACTATTATAACGTTATAAAAAAAGGGACTTGTAACAAGCCCCCTTTTTTTTACGCCTTTTGCCTTTTATTCATTAAACAATAAAGCCCCATCATCAAAGCCGTTACCGTTTCAGAAACAGGCATCGAAAGCCAGATTCCGGCAGTACCCAACAATTTCGGCATAACATAAAATGCGGCTGAAAGCAGAACTGCTCCCCTTAAAAGAGCAAAGACAGCAGCAGGTTTCAACCGTTCTACGCTTTGAAAATAACCGATTCCGGTCAAGTTCAGAATAAAACATAAAAATCCTGCCGCAAAATACGGAAATCCGTTGATCGCCAATTTTGCAACCGTTGTTGACGGATCAAGAAAAAATCCGACCAGCGTTTCAGGAAACAACACAAAAACAGCCGTTACGACAACTCCACAGACAATGGCGGCCAGCAAAGCTGTTTTTTCGGATTCGGCAACCCTTTGTAAATTATTCATGCCGAAATTATAACTGATAATCGGTTGAGCCGACTGAGCAACGGCGTTCCCGACCATAAAAACAAACGGAGCCTAGTAACAACAAATACCAAACGCGCCTACCCCGTCATCACCAAGATATAACATAAAGACATGATTACCCGCAAACATCAAAACAGCCATTGTCGCTTCCCCCAGCAAAGCGGAAGACCCGATACGGCATTGGCTGACAATATTATCCCAGAACAGATAAAAACCGCGTAATCCGATTTTAACCGGATAAAATCGCAGCGTTTTAGCGTAAAACAGCAGATACACAACAGCAATCGTCCCGCCGACGAACAGCCCGGCCGTTGCAGCAAAAGCCGCTCCCATAATGCCCCAGCCGAAAGGAAAAATAAACAGCCACCCCAAAAATGTATTAATACCGGCGGCAATAACACTGCACCACATTGCCAATTTTGGAGCCCCGTCCAATCTGATAATAAACAAAGCCACCGACACCCACATTTGAAAAATCAAAGACGGCGCAAACCATAATAAATACGTTTTCACCATCGGCATTAAATGATCAGATGCTCCCAGTATATAAGCCGTTCTTTCTGGAAAAAACATAATCAGCGCAACAAAAAACACCATAACTGCCGTAACAAACAGTATTGACTGCGTTACGTTAAACCGGGCATATTTTATTTTGCCTTTTGACAACGCAACCGAAGCAATCACCGACCCGCCAATCCCGGTCATCAGCCCAAGTCCGGTAAACAGCATCAAAATCGGGATACAAATATTAACGGCGGCAATTCCCTGTGCACCGATGCCATGACCGACAAAAACGCCGTCAATCGCCGTAACAGCGCACATACTTAACATTCCCGCCAAAGTCGGGAAAAACAATTTTCTGAACAAAACAGAAACTTTTTCAGTTCCTAAATTTTGACACAAAAAAAACGGATAAAATGATTGGTTTTACCCAGTCATCTTATCCGGTTGCAGAAACCTCCGATGAGGATTACAAAACTTTTTATTGTTTCCGCCCTCACCTATACAATATCAGAAATCAAAGTCAAGCCTTTATGATTCAATTTTTTTAATTATCTTACAGGGATTTCCCGCAGCGATCACACCGGCGGGAATATCTTTGACCACGACGCTGCCCGCCCCGATCACACTTCCGTCCCCGATCGTTACCCCGGGCAAAATAACAACCGCCCCGCCGATCCAAACGTCTTTTCCGATTGTAATCGGCTGCGCCTTTTCCAATCCTTTCCGGCGCTGTTCAATGTCTAACGGGTGATTGACCGTATAAAACTGAACATTCGGACCGATAAAACTTCCCTGCCCGATACGCACATATCCGGCGTCTAAAAATACACTGCCCGTATTGATATAAACGTTGTCTTCTAAAAACAAATGACAGCCGTAATCGCAATATAACGGCGGCGTAACCGTCACATTTTCACCGACAGAGCCCGCAACTTCTTTTAACAGAGCCCGGCGTTTTTCTTTTTCCAAAACATCAGCGGCATTATATTCTTTTAACAAACGCTGCACTTTGATATAAAAGCCGGACAATTCCTCACAGGTTGCATCAAACCATTCGCCGCGGCGTTGTTTTTGATATTCCGTTTCCATTGTTCTTTCCTTTCCATAACCGAAAGAAGTATAAAAAACAGAAAAATCAAAGTCAAATCAGACTCTGTGAATTGCCACCTGATGTTTCGTATGATGATAAGCGGCAATAAAAACGCCCGTAATCACCAAAATTCCGCCGGACAACTGAGCCGCCGATATTTTTTCACCAAGAATAAAATAAGCCTCGATACTGCTGAAAACCGGCATCAGATAATACAGCAACCCCGTTTTCAATGCTCCGATTTTCTCCAGAGAAATATCCCAACATAAATAAGAAATAATAGAAGGACATAACCCCATATAAATAACGATCACAACAGCTTCAACAGTTAAATTGTGAATCGGATTTGTCCAAAGCGTTATCAGAAAAACCGGCGTTAAAATCAAAACGCCTATAAAGACCATCGCCCCCAGCAAAGTCAGTGCCGGCACATCAATTTTCCGGGTTTGCAATACGCCGTAAGCGCCGAATATAACCGTCATAAACAGCATCCAGAAATCACCCGGGACCAAAGGAATATGCAGCAAATGCGTCAACTGTCCTTTAGAAACAATAATCAATACGCCGAATAAAGCTATACAGAATCCGATAATTTGTTTTGCCGAAATGACCGTATGTAAAAATATTTTTGAAAAAATCACCAGAAAGATCGGCGCCATTGTTCCCAGCAGCGCCATATTGATGACGGAAGCGGTTCGACCGGCCTGATAAACAATCGTATTTTGCAAAACGACGGCAATCAGAGCGGAAACAAACACATGTTTTTTATGCACCTGTAAAGTTTTTCTGTTATTCCATACGGATTTTGTCGTCAGCGGCAGCAAAACAACCGCTGCGACAAACCAGCGGCCGAAAGCGATCTGAAACGGCGTCAACTGATCGGATAAATAACGCGCGATTAAAACGTTAAAGCTCCAAAAGAAAACGGATACGAGAGCCAACACATATCCGTTCAGAAAAATTTTCATGTCCGTCCCCTTTTTTGCAGTATTTTAAAAAAAGGAACGCTGTAAAAACAGATAGACATTCGTCAATCAAAAAAACGATATAAAATATTTTCCGCTTCTTCTTCCGCAGCGGGATCTTCTTTTTCTTCAACCGGCTCAGTCCGTTCTTTTTGCTTTGACGTGTCCAGCGTATAGACTACGGCCCCCAGCCGCTGTCCGTCCAGCCCGAGCAAAGACAAAGCACCGCCGGACAAATCCGTTTCCGGCAAAATAAAATGATCATTCCGATCCGACAGCGACAACAGTTTTTTCTGCTGTTTTTTGCTTAATGTTTTTCCGGATCCGATTGATGTCAGGAAAGCCAGATTTTCCGCTGTGCACCAACCGGAATATCTTGTTTTGTCCGGTTCACGACGGCGCATTTTAAACCAGGCCATTTTTTTCAGCCCCGTTTTATCCAGCGCCGTGTAAACGCGCACTTTACCGAACCGGGACAAAGCGTCCGGAATATTGCCCACCATTCGGGTTAATTTTTTGGATATTTTTAAATATCCTGTTTTTTCACCGTCAATTTTCATCAAAACGCTGTACACAACGTCCTGCGAAGGAAGCCTTTCCCAAAAACAAGAGGAGGAAGAATCCGCCAGATCTGCCGGCAATCGCATTCTGCCGCGATAATTTTTGTCATTCACACGGACAAAAAAACGCGTGTTCGGGTGATAAAAAACGAAATCCGTATCGTAATCTTTGGCCAAAGCGGACGCATACTTTGAAGCCGCCCTGACGACATCGCGCGTACTGCGGTTCTGAGCCGCTTCCATAAATTTCTTATCCGCGAAAATATGGTTGCGGGCAAAAGACCGCAGTTCGCCGCAGACCCTCGCTTCTTCAGATCGGAAGAAATCCTTCATCATTTCGACGGGCGTTTGTTCGCCGGCCAAAACGGCCAAAGGTGTTTCGACTTTTATCAATTCCTGAGCCGTCAGAGGAAAACTTCCCGCAAAAGTCAGATAAAATATCAGAAACACCCCTGTTTTTTTCATGCTTTTTCCCCTCCGGTTATCACAAGGAACGCAGCCGCAGCAAAGCCCCGTTGACGTTATCCAATGCAGTTTTGGCTTCACTCAGCCGCGTTTTTTGTTCTTCAATCACATTGGCCGGGGCTTTGGCAATAAAAGCTTCATTACTCAAACGGCCGTTCAAAGAAGAAATAACCTTTTCCAAGTTAGCCTTTTCCTTGTTCAGACGTTCCGTTTCTTTGGTGACATCAATCACGCCGGCCAGAGGCAGTAAAATTTCCGCCGTACCGAAAACAGCCTGTGCGGCTCCTTTTTCATCATCGGCAGAAAGGGAAACTTCCGCTTTTTCCAAACGAGCCAGCGTCTTAATCAGCGTGTTGAACTTTGCCAGACGGGCACGTTCGGTTTCCGACGCCTTGCCCAGCAGCATCGTGATTTTGGCCGACGGCGCAATATTCATTTCCGAACGCAAAGAACGAATGGCGGCAATTAAATCCACGACCCAGTCCAAATCCTCTTCCGCCGCGGAATCGGTCAGATCGCCTAAATCTCCCCACGGAGTAACGATCAGCATTTGATCGCGTTCAAATCTGCCCCATAACTCTTCGGTCACAAAAGGCATAATCGGGTGCAGCATAATCAAAATACGATCCAGCACCCAGGCCGCCGTCGCCCGCGTTTCAGCCTTAACCGCTTCGTCACTGCCGAAAAACAACGGCTTGGCAAATTCCAAATACCAGTCGCAGAACGTCCCCCAGACAAATTGATACGCCGCGTTTGCCGCTTCGTTAAATTTATATTCGTTAAACGCCGCCGTTACTTTCGCATGCGCCTGCGCCGCTTTGGAAACGATCCATTTATTCAACGGATCTTTGACCACTTTCGGATCAAACCCTTTGACCGGGACGCATTCGTTCATTTCACAGAAACGCGCCGCATTCCACAGCTTTGTAACGAAATTGCGGTATCCTTCGACACGGCTTTCGCTCATCAAAACGTCGCGTCCCTGCGCCGCCATGGCCGCCAGAGTAAAACGCATGGCGTCAACGCCGTATTTATCCGCCAAGATCAGAGGATCAATTACGTTTCCTTTTGATTTTGACATTTTCCGGCCCTGTTCGTCACGCACCAAAGCATGAATATAAACCGTTTTAAACGGAATCTCTTTTGTAAAGAACAATCCCAGCATCACCATGCGGGCTACCCAGAAAAAGATAATGTCAAATCCCGTCACCAGAACATTTGTCGGATAATACCGTTTCAATTCCGCGGTTTCATCAGGCCAGCCCAAAGTGGAAAAAGGCCATATCCCCGAAGAAAACCATGTGTCAAACACATCGGGATCCTGTTTTAATTCAACATGCTTTCCATAATACTTGTCGGCTTCGGCCTGAGCCAGATCAACATTTTCTTCAACAAAGAAATGGCCGTCCGGACCATACCAGACAGGAATCTGATGCCCCCACCACAGCTGGCGGGAAACACACCACGGCTGAATGTTGCGCATCCATTCAAAATATGTTTTTTCCCACGCTTTCGGGACAAATTGCATACGTCCGTCTTCAACGACTTTAATCGCTTCAACAGCCAGTTTCGGCGCATCGACAAACCACTGATCCGTCAGCCACGGTTCAATCACGACACCTGAACGGTCGCCGTAAGGAATCGTCATCGGATTGTCTTCTTCTTTAACAAACAATCCGGCCGCTTTAACATCTTCCAACACTTTGGCGCGCGCTTCGGCCGTCGTCAGCCCCCGATAAGCTTCCGGTACGTTTTCATTTAAATGCGCCGTCGCGTCTAAAATATTAATCATCGGCAGATTATGGCGTTTGCCGACCTCATAGTCGTTAAAATCATGCGCCGGCGTAATTTTAACGGCACCCGTTCCCTTTTCAGGGTCGGCATGTTCGTCGGCAACAACGGGGATCGGACGGCCGCAGATCGGAATAATGACATTTTTACCGATAATGTCTTTATAACGTTCGTCTTCATCGGAAACGGCGACGGCCGTATCGCCGAACAACGTTTCGGGACGCGTTGTCGCAATCGTCACAAAGCGTCCCTCTTCCCCTTCGACGGGATAATTAAAGTACCACATTTTGCCGACGACTTCGCGCTGTTCGACTTCCAGATCGGAAATCGCCGTCTGCAGATACGGATCCCAGTTAACCAAACGTTTCGCGCGGTAAACCAATCCTTCTTTATACAACGTTACAAACTCCTGACGCACGGCGCGGCAAAGTCCTTCGTCCATTGTAAAACGTTCGCGCGGCCAATCCAGAGAAGCCCCCAGACGGCGCAGCTGATTGGTGATCTGGCCGCCGGATTTGGCTTTCCATTCCCAGACCTTTTCAATAAACTTTTCACGTCCCAGATCATGTCTGGAAACGCCGTCTTTGGCCAGCAGACGTTCAACGACCATCTGCGTGGCAATACCGGCATGATCCGTGCCGGGCTGCCATAAAACGTCTTTGCCCTTCATACGCTGATAGCGAATCAGAGAATCCTGAATGGTAAAAGTCAAAGCATGTCCGATATGCAGGTTTCCCGTTACATTCGGCGGCGGAATCATAATGCAGTACGGTTCTTTATCCGAATCGGGGTGACAGGCAAAAGCCCCTGACTTTTCCCATTTATCGTAACATTTAGCTTCAACTGCGGCCGGGCTGTAAACTTTATCCAGCATCGCCGTTCCTCCTTTACCTTCTTTGATATTCATGAAAAAATATTCCTCAAGCTGTTTTCAGGCTTGAGGAAATAAAAACTACACAACAGATTATTTCAAATCCAGCCTGTCCATAACGTGGGCAATTTCCTTTTTTACCACCCGTTCAACAATATCCGGCAGATTAACATCCAGCCATTCTTTCAGATAAGGCCTCAGCGTTTCCCGCACGATCGCTTCAATCGTTATGTCGCCTTTTCCCAGACTCAGACGCTTTTCAGACGCGATATCGCGCAGATGCGCCAAAGATTCCGCCGCCGCGACAACCGTCGGTTCGGCCAGCAGAGAATCATCGTCTTCCAGCCGGCGTTCGGCCGTTTCCTTGATTAAATCCGTCAAGGTTTCTTCCTTCATCGGTTCCTGCGGAATAACGGGCTCCGGTGTAAAATCGTCATCATCGTCATCAGCGGCGGCAGGCGTTTCCTGCGCATCGGTCTGCGGCTGCGGCACAATCATATCCGCCGTCAGTTTCACAACGTCCTCATGCGTTTCGGTTACAACCGGATCCGACGGTTTTTCCGGAAAAGTTTCGGCTACTCGCGGCATTTGTTCCGGTTCAGAATCAAAACGCGCCGGTTCTGTTTTTTTCTGCGCCTCTGTATTTACCGGCATTTCGGCAATATCCTGCATAACCGGCATAACCGGGGTATCTTTTGCCCTTTCAGGATTACTTTCTTCGTCTTCCGCCAGAATATTACGGATAGAAGCAAGAATATCTTCCATAGACGGTTCGTTTTGTTCTGTCATTTTCTGTCCATACAACTTAGTTCATCAGCTTAATATAACATCTCCTTTAAAAGGAGCAAGCTGATATTTTCTTTTTCAGGTTAAGAACTTATCCCTCTTTGCTTTCCGATTCGCCCGATTGATTCGCCTGATTTTTCCCGGTCTGCGCCTGTTCGGTTGTTCCGACCGGATTTTTACGGTACCGGGCGATATCCAGCCCCAACCCCGACGGCGTCATCAACCCCATTGAAGCAATCAGCTGATAAGAAGCGTCAATCAGGTTCTTTTTTGCCGTTACCACGCTGACTCGGGCGTCCAACAGTTCCTGTTCCGCATTTAAAACGTCCAGAATCGTCCGGGTGCCGGCCTGTTCTTCGTAACGAACGCCTTCCAGCGCCAAAGCCGAAGCCTTTACCTGTTCTTCCAAAGAGGCCAAAGAAGCTTGCGTTGACTGATAGTTTTCCCAAGCCTGCGTCGTCGCCCGCACGACATCGCGTTTTACGGCATTGATATTAATTCTGGCCTGTCCGGCAATATATTTGGATTCGCGTACTTTTGAAGCCGTATTGCCCGCGCGATACAACGGCACGTCCATGACCAGCATAACGGACGTATCTTCTTCCCGGGCACGTCCCGTTTGAATATTTCCCGCCCCCAAATTAGCTGTTCCATGTGCGCCGGCTTTCATATTGTTATATGACGCCTGCAAATCGACCGAAGGATAATGATCTGCCTTAGCGACATCGATCGAGCTTTGAGCACTTTTAGCCTGCATTTCGGCAGCTTGCACGGACGGATTGCTTTTCAAAGCGATTTCCAAGGCATCGTCCAAAGTCTGCGGTAATTTTGCGGCAGGCACTTCCGGTTCAAAAATTTTATCCGGCATTTTACCGACAACTTTTTGATAAACGGCATAAGCAACTTTCAGATCACCTTCGGCAGAAATACGACTGGCTACGGCACCGGCATGGCGCGCTTCGGCCTGAGCCACGTCTGTTTTTGTCAATTCGCCGACACGGAAACGATCCTGCGTATATTCCAGCTGACGCTGCAAGACGGCTTCGTTATTTTGATTTAGCTTTAAGACAGCCAAAGCACGGATAACATCGGTATAGGCAACGACAGCCTCAATTAACGAAGACTGTTCAACATTTCGCAAATTAGCTCGTTCAGCTTCAAACTGAGCTTTAGCTGCTTTTACCGAAGCAGAGGTACCGAATCCGGAAAAAATCGGTTGAATCGCACTTACTCCGAAAGAAACCGGTCGACTTTCTTCTTCTTCAAAAAGAGGGGACGTTTTTGTTCTGGTATAAGAATAACCGTAAGAAGCTTCACCGGATAACGTTGGCTTATAACCGGAAAAACTTTGGGTGATTTTTTCATAAACAGATCTCAGATAAGCTCTTTGCGATAAAATTGTAGGATTCGCTACATATGTATAAGCCAAAGCCTCTTCCAGTGTTTCGGCTTGAGCACCAGAGCTCAAAAGAAGGACGGATAAAGATATTCCAGACAATACTTTTTTTAAATTAACTTGATTTGACACAACACGCCCCCTTAAAAAAAATTGGGAATTTTCTTAAACATTCTTTTTTAACGTTAATTCCAACTCAATATCAACAATTATTTAAGAAACCGCTTCAAAAACAAAATTTTTATAAAACGGAAGGCGAACGAATCCGCTTAAATCCAAATCAAACGCCGTGATATAAGACAGACTGCCGTTGTTTTTTATAACCTTGGTGGCTTTTCCCGTCGTTTCATCATTTTTGGCCACAACACAAACCAGCCTGCCGTTTTCAGCCATTTGAGCCAACAGAGTTTCGGGAATCTGAGGAATGACGCCTTCAATAAAAATAACGTCAAACGGCGCCTGAGACGCAAATCCCTGATCGGGATTTCTGTTTAATACGGCCACATTATCTATTTCGGAATCGATCAAAATCTGCTGAGCCGTTTCGCACATGCCCGCATCGCTTTCCAAAGCGACAACAGCCTGCGTCATGTTAGCCATAACAGCCGCCGAATAACCGGTAGCCGATCTGACGTCCAAAACGAAATCGCTGTCCCGCAGATTCGCCAGCAGCAGCAGATTTGCTAAAATTCTGGGTGAAAACATAACGGTATGGGCATCAATATAAATGGATTCGTCGGCATAAGCGCGGCTTTTCAAACGATCCGGCAAAAATAATTCTCTGGCGACGGATCCCATAGCCCTTAACATGCCGGAATCGTGAATCCGGTTAGGGATTAACTGCCCCAGCAGCATATTTTTGCGCGCTGTTTCATGTTCGTTTTCAATCAAAATTCCGGCCATAACCCCTCTCTTTTCACGATATGTTTATACAATAAAAACACCTTTTGCAGCAAATAAGAAAAAACTTTTAATTTTTTTATTGACGCATAAAAAAACTAAGGTTATAAGAATTTTGTCTTCAGAGACAAAAACCGCATTCGGGGCCGAATGGCAGAATGGTTATGCAGAGGACTGCAAATCCTTAGATATCGGTTCGATTCCGGTTTCGGCCTCCAAGGATTATTCCGCGATAGCTCAGCGGTAGAGCAATCGGCTGTTAACCGATTGGTCGTAGGTTCGAATCCTACTCGCGGAGCCAAAAATAAGAAAAACCTGCTTTTTTTTAAGCAGGTTTTTTTATTTTTGTTTGCAAGAATTGATTCGAACCAAAGAGAAACAGTTTTAGCCAACAAAAGTTGACAACACTCAGGACAAGTATCCTAATCTCGAAAATATTTCAGCTCATTCTTACCGTTTTTCATCAGAGCAGATAAAAATCAAAAAAAATTATAGTAATTTTATTACGGTTAATTTTATATAACAAAAATATAATATTATTATTTTTCAATAAGTTATAACAAATTATAAAAATATCATCTCCTTTATTTTTGAAATCTCCTTACTGCTAAAAAAGATATAATTTTTATATGTAAATCTGCTTACAGAACTTATCAACAAAAGGGTCAATGCCGGCGGATAAACGGTTTTCTTTGTTCTTCGGGAAAAGACAGCAAAATTTTGATCTGATCCGGCGTTAAAATAAAAGACACCTTTGAAAACGGGTTTAAAATAACTCCGTCGCTGTTCTTCAATCGAAAAGCTTTAATCCAATCAAGACAATGCATAAAAACAGCCTTACCGGCTTTATAATCCGCGGGAATTTCCTTTTGCGATGAAAAAACGGGCATTAAATGTTTATTCAAAGCCTCAAAATAAATAATTATTACTTGAAATTTTGCTACATCTTGATTGTTAGGCGATAACGATCAAGGGATTTAGCATGTCAGGAAAATTGCA
>ENA-ORPH01003171-ORPH01003171.1-human-gut-metagenome-genome-assembly--contig:-NODE-3171-length-12536-cov-6.936463_pt1 | contig 12536 bp, 14 predicted proteins | sample MGYA00242142_ERZ509074 | MGnify/ENA primary metagenome ERZ509074 (study PRJEB26280, sample SAMEA2338724) | human gut metagenome | biome: human gut; feature: human-associated habitat; material: faeces... | reverse complement strand
TGACACTGCCAGTCCCTGCCAAGCCAGCAGACTGATGGTCGTAAGTCAGATAGCTTTCCAGACCCGCAAGGCTCGCATATTCCAATACGAAGTACGGCTGATTCGCCGTTTCGCTCGAATGAAGCTGCGAAAAGCTGCTTTCGCTTTTGGGCGCGCTCAGCTGAACACCGTGGTTTTCGCCCAGATACCACTTGCGCGCAAGGCTCGTGACATCGAACTCTTTCCACGAATACTGATTTTTCAGTACGCGGCAATAGTCCTGATACACACCGCTGACATTCGGCTGGTGGTCATAGGTGATTGTCTCCGGATCCCAGCCCTCCAGCACTTCCTTGCACATGATGGCGGTGTCCGCCGTCGGTGCGTAGACGTTGCGAACACACAGTTTCGCGGACGTGATGAAGTGGTTCGCGCCCAGACGCGGCAAATCCACGACTTTCAGGTAGGTTAGGCGGTTGCCGTAGTAGTTCGTGTTGCTGATCCACAGTCGCTCGTCGTGCGAAAAGTTCTGCGTAGAACCTTCCTTGACGTAGGTATCGAGGATGCCCGCGGCGTTTTCTGCGCTATTCGCGCTGTCCGCGAACGTCGCAATCGGGCTGTGAGCCTGCGCAGCCATCTGCTGGCGCTTTTCGGCGGAAAGTTCCACCCACTGGTGCGTCGCCGCATCGTACTCGTGAACCGGCGTGGTCTGCACCACCGCGCGGAATCGGTTGTTGCCCAGCGCATACACCTTCCCGCATCGGGTGCGGAGGTGTTTCAGTTCCTGCTGAGCCGGGAACTGAATCTGTTCCTGATTGGTTTCTTGGTTACTCATATGTTTCCTTTCTTTTTGTGCGCTCCTTTCGCGCACGTTTTTTTCTATCGAACGGTACAAAAAAGCCCCTCGCGCCGTGCGCGGGAGCCTCTCTGTATCTTTCGACGATATGATTCTATCACACTTTTGCAGCGTGTGCATCCGCGTTTTTAGACAGGGCTTGTCTTTCTTCTCTATCCGTCACGAATTCATGTAATCCCTATCGGGTATAATTCCACCTTCCTTATTGACTTTCGCCCCGATTGGGTATAAAATATAGTGATGATTTAAGCCTTTGGAGGTGTTTATCGTGAACAAGATTGCCCTGTTTGTCCGCGAAAGCCGCAAGGCTGCAGGACTCACGCAAGAAGAATTTGCTGTTCGTTCTGGTCTTGGACTTCGCTTTGTCCGTGAATTAGAGCAGGGAAAACCTACTGTCCGCATGGACAAAGTAAATATAGCACTTGCTATGTTTGGCATGGAAGCCGTCCCCGGCAGAAAGGAAACAGACTGATGGACGCATTTAGAACAGGATTTGTTTATGTCGAAGATTGCTATGCTGGCACACTTTCTGAGACAGAAGATGGCTACCGCTTTGCCTATGATGCAGATTATCTAAGCAGCGAGAATCCGAGAGCAGTTTCGCTGACTCTTCCGCTGCGTGATGAGCCTTATGACTCCAGCACACTATTTTCTTTCTTCGACGGTCTCATTCCAGAAGGGTGGCTGCTAAATGTTGTCACGCGCAACTGGAAACTTAATCGAAAAGACCGTTTTGGTTTGCTGCTTGTCGCATGTCGTGATACGATTGGCAATGTAACCATTCAGGAGGTGCGCAAATGATCTGCCTTTGCTGTGGAAAGCCCATCAAGAATAAAGGAGCTGCCTCCTGCGGCTGGCATCACTCCTGCATCAAACATTTCTTTGGAACTACCAGATTACCTGAAATCACCATTTCAAACGAAGCATTAGAATGGATTGCAAATGAAACAATCAGTAAGGGCTACACTGTACCGGGTGTGCAAAAAAAATTGTCGCTGCACCTGTCCAAAGAAGAGAAAGCTCGCCTAACTTTCGTTGGTTATCCATCCGGATATATTCTAAAGCCGCAGACGAATGAGTATCGTGCCTTGCCAGAAGCAGAGCAAATGATTATGTGTATGGCCGATGCAGCAGGCATCACCACAGTACCGCATGGACTCATCCAATCAGATGGTACATATGCTTATATTACGAAGCGTGTTGACCGCATGGTGCTGCCAGATCAATCAATTCGACTGTTAGCTATGGAAGATTTCTGTCAATTAACCTATCGGTTGACAAATGACAAGTATCAAAGTTCCTATGAACGATGTGCCAAAGTCATTGACCGATGGTCTTCACAAAAGGGATTAGATATGGCAGAATTCTTTATTCGCATTGTTTTTTCTTTTCTGGTGGGAAATTCCGATATGCATTTGAAAAATTTTTCATTGCTTGAAACTGCCCCCGGCTCACAGGAATTTATGTTGTCTCCCGCGTATGACATGCTTCCTGTAAACATCGTATCAACTGACACAGAGGAAACCGCTTTGGCGTTGAACGGCAAAAAGAGCAACTTGCGCAAGAAGGATTTCTTTGCGTTAGCAGCAGCCTGCCACTTGTCGTCCGCTGCTGCTGAAAAGATGATTGAAAATTTGATTAAAAAGGTTGACGTGCTGATTTCTATTGCCGAACATGCTGAAATTCCCAATGATATTCGGCAAGCCTGCATTGCACTGCTGATAGAACGCGCCGCTGTATTTGCATAAAGAAAAGAAGGCCCTATCGGGTATAATTCTGCATTCGACATGCATTTTATCCCCGATAGGGTATATTTATGATGTCAGCTATCTTTTCCAAGAAGCCAGTCTGTAAGGTTCTTTACGCGAATGCCATTATAGTTTCCTACTGTCAGGCGTTCTGATGTAAGGACTACTTTTTCGTAATTATCGCGGATTTGTGTCAATGGACGCATTTCGCGGTCAAACGTCTCCTGTGCCATCATATCAGCTGTTACCTGATAGTAGCTGTATTCGCCATGCTTCTCCGCCACAAAATCAACTTCCGTGCTTCCGAGCTTGCCAATCATCACCTGATAGCCCCGTCGCAAAAGCTCAAAATAGACTACATTTTCAAGCGTGAAGCCGAAATCGTAATTTCTGCGGGGGAGAATGTGGTTTCTCAAACCGAGATCAACAATGTAGAACTTTTTGTTGACCTTCAGAAGCTGTTTTCCCACAATGTCGAAGCGCTCAGCAGGATAAAATATGAATGATTCTGTCAGCGCATCCACATAATCATCCACCGTATTCGGAGAAACTTTTCTGCCGGAAGAAATCAGATAGTCGGTAATGCTGCGAATAGAAACAGGGCTGCCCACCACGCTTGCAAGGTATTTGGCAATTGATTTCAGCAGGGCAATGTCTGTGATTTTCCGCTTGCTCGGCTCGCTTTCGCGCCGCACCTGCCTATCTTCGATGTCTTTCACGATAACGGTATTGTAGATGCCCTCCAAATAGGTTTCCACTTTTGCTGTGGTGCGCCCCATCCGAGCGACGTAAGGCAGTCCGCCGCATTTCAAGTACTCCGCAAAGCCGTTCTCTTCGTCCATCCCTGTAATCGTCAGAAATTCTTTCAACGAAAGCGGGAGCATCTTAATCTCCACATAGCGCCCTGTCAGAAGCGTGGCAAGGTCGCCAGAAAGCATGTACGCATTAGAGCCGGTGATGTAAATATCCACATTGGGCTTCACATACAGACTATCCACGACCTTTTCAAAATCCGCAACCTTTTGAATTTCGTCAAGAAAGATGTAGGTGTTTTTTTCAGGAATCAGCCGTTCTTTCAGATATGCGTATAGCTTCTTGTAATCCAGCAGTTCCTCATACTCCAGTTCCTCGAAGTTTATCGAAACAATCTGCGCATCTGCAATGCCATTCTCTTTGAGCCAAGTTTGATACTGCGCCAGCAATGTGGATTTTCCGCAGCGGCGAATGCCGGTCACGACCTTGATGACTTGTTCGTCCTTCCAGCCAATCAGCTCGTCAAGATACTCTTTTCGCTCTACCACTGAATACACCTCCTGCAAGAAGTATCTCTATTATAGAACAGAATATTCTCGAAGTCAATACAGTATTCCGAAATCGGAATTTTTTTGTGTTTTCACGCAATCATATTCCCAATAAAAATCAGCCGATACCATTTTCAAATAAGAATCGCCGCGAATCTTTGTATTCTGACTAACGCAAATGAACCCCAGCATACCGCGCTGCGCATAGTATCCACAGACTGTTATTGATTAGCGCTGCAAAGTCGGTCGAATGTTAAAAGTTTTTGCATTGCAGTGCATTTGCTTTATTTTTTCGCCGATTTGTGCTATACTAATGATACAGGAGGTGTACCACATGATAGATTCTCATGAACTTAGACGGCGCGACAGCTATTTGAATAAGCTGATTGGCTTTCAGGATACGGAACCAGTCAAGGTTATTACCGGTATTCGCCGCTGCGGTAAGTCCAGTCTGTTAAAGTTGATGGTTCAGCATTTGAAGGATACCGGTGTTCTGCCGGAGCAGATTATCGAGATGAATTTTGAGTCCTTTGATTTTCATAAGATGAGTGCTGACGATGTCTACCGATATGTGAAAGAGCGCATCATCGCCGGAAAGAGGATGTACCTTTTCTTTGACGAGCTGCAGCGAATCAAAGCATGGGAAGATGCAGTAAACGCTTTCCGTGTGGACTTTGATTGCGATATCTATGTTACCGGGTCGAATGCCTATCTTCTTTCTTCGGAGTATGCCACCTATCTCTCCGGACGGTGCGTAGAAATCAAAATGCTGCCGCTCTCTTTCCGCGAATTTCTCGATTTTCATGGTTTTGATGTTCGTGAAACGCAAAGTGCGCTTGGCGGGCTTCGCAAACAGGTATTCGATAAAAACAATGAACGCTATGAGTTGCGAGAGGTTTTCGCTGCCTATATGCGCTTCGGCGGGATGCCCGGCATTGCTGATGTTGGTCTGGAGCAGGAAAAGGTGCTGGCACTTCTTGATGGCATCTATTCCACAGTCGTAATCCGCGATATTCTGGAGCGAGAAACTCGCAGAGGGCAAAAGCAAATCACAGACCCTGCGCTGCTTCGCAAGATTATCCTGTTCCTTGCAGATAATATCGGCTCCAGCGTTTCTATTGCCTCCATCGGTAATATACTGGTAAACGAAGGGCTTTTGGACGATGATAAACGCAAGGGTATCCCCAGCGCACATACTGTACAAGCCTATGTGAATGCGCTGTTGGAGAGCTACTTCTTCTATGAAATCAAACGCTTTGACATCAAGGGCAAAGCCTACCTCCGCACGCTCGGAAAATACTATATCGTTGACATCGGACTTCGCAATTATTTACTGGGTTTTCGCAATCGCGACAGCGGTCACGCCATCGAGAATGTCGTTTACTTTGAGCTTCTTCGCCGTGGCTATGATGTAGCAATCGGCAAAATCGGCAATGACGAGGTGGATTTCATCGCAACGACAGCTGACGAAAAAAAGTATATTCAGGTAACGGAGTCCATGATGAGCGAGGACGTGCGCAAGCGTGAACTCGCACCGCTGCAAAGCATTCGTGATAACTACGAAAAAATCGTGTTATCTCTTGAGCCGGGACTTGATACTTCCTATGACGGCATCAAATCCGAGAACCTCATTGATTGGCTTCTCAACGAATAAGCACTGTATTCTTTGCCCCACCGCAGAATGTACTTATTATAATAGGTAGAAACTCATCCTGAAATGCCAAAGAGCCCGCCAGCACACCGTGTTATTCACAGTATGCTGACGGGCTGAAAATACTCAATCCTTTTTCTTTACGAAGCAGCGTTTTTTATAGAACGCAATGCCATAGCAATGAATGTGGTCACTGTCATACTCATCTTCAAAATCCTTGGAGTACATTCTTTGGTCAATTTGCCGCAGCGCCTTGTCACACGCAGATTCCAAATCGCCTAATGTCATCGCGCGTTTCGCTTCAAAAATAGCCACCCGGCCATTGATCGTATCGCAGACAACGACATCACTTCGACATTCTCCATGTTCCTTGTTTGAATCCACCTGATATCCTGCACCAGCGAAAATACCGCTCAGGAATGCGTGATAAAAATCCTCTCCATAATCATGGTAGCTTATGGTGCGCCTTAATAGTGTGCTCACTTCCCTTGTGATTTTTTCGCAGTCGCCACGCCACACGGCTTCAAAAAGGGCATTCTTATTCCATTTAGAAGCACTTTCCTCAAACCATTCAGCGACCTCTGTTTCAAAAATCTGTTTAATTTCCAAATTCGGAATTTTCAGTGCCACCATGTTATCCGTAAGAGCTTCATTGATTTCACCATCTCTGACCCGTGTCAAATAGCCCGTCAGGTACATCATGCTCCATAGATTTTCCTCAGAGGAGTGCAAATAGTCATACGTCAGATTTTCATCCACTCTCTGTACGATATATCCGCCGCTCATCAGCGTTTCCATTTTCTTGGTAATGCTTGTGCCGGCATAATCAATGAACGAGCGAATGATTGCGTTATCACTTGTATCTTTCCAATACTCATCTGGTTCTGCATTGGAATTTTTCTGCAAATCATCAATATAGCACATCACATCCCAAGGGCAATAGACATCGGCATCACCGAAACGGTAGCCATCATACCATTTCTTTATGACTTCTTCCTTCCCCTTGATGCCTGCATCTTCAAGGATTTTATCCACTTCGCTTTGAACAAATCCATAGTATTCGTTAAGGTGAGACGAAGTAATTGTGTTCGAGACGAAATTGTTTGTGCCTGTAAAAATGCTCTCCTTTGCAATTTTCAAGCATCCAGTAACCACGGCAAGTTGAAGATACGGATTATCCTTTAATGCCTGCATAAATCCCTTCATGATTTCAAGCATTTCTTTGTAGTAGCCGTTGCTGGTTGCTTTTGCCATAGGAACATCGTACTCATCAATGAGAAGAATTACATTTTTATGATAGTGTCTGTTCAGAAACTCTGAGAGAATTTGAAGTGAACGCATCACTTCAACCTTTCCCGCGTGCTTATACGCAATGTTCCAAAACAGCTTCTTTTCTTCTTCGTTCAGCACCGAGCTTTGCATCAGATATTCATGTTTCTTATAAAGTTCTCCAATTTCATAAGCAAACTGCTCATACGCAGTTGAAAAGTCGTTTCCCTCAACTGCTTTAAGACTCAAACTCATCACAGGCCACTGGTTCATCCACGCATCGCAAATACCCTTTTGCTTTGAAATTTCCAGTCCCTCAAACAAACTTTTGCTATCTTTTTGAATGTCTAAGAAGCACTCAAGCGTACTCATTCCTAACGTCTTTCCAAAGCGGCGCGGGCGAGTTATTAATGTAACTTGCGTACCGGACGACTTGAGTATTTCACCAATCAGCCCTGTCTTATCGACATAGTATAGACCTTCTCTACGGATCTTTTCAAATTCGGATTTTCCCTTCGGAATGTTCAAAAAAGCCATGCTACCTACTCCCTTCCGAAGCATTACTACCGAGGCTGCTCTTGCGCATAACCCTCAAAAGGATATTGAACCTCAGTGTACTTTGATTTTACCATCTATCTCTGGAAATAGCAAGTCAATCGGACGGAATAGCCGGCGATATTTTTTTCTCAGTCCACTTGTCAAATCATTGGGCGGAGGGCAAGCAGACGAAGAAACACGATTGAAGGAGTCCAATCCATTGCTAACGTTGCGCTATCGTCCTTCTGCGCAGTGCATCCAGAAAACATCTCTTTTACTTTTGATTCTTTTTCGTATTCATATTTTCCATAAGTTCCCGAATCCATTCCTCGTGCGTATCGCTCTTATTGCGAATTTCGCGGAACTCCCTGCTTAATAGGTGCTTCATCACCAATTCTTTTGGTGCATATTGCTGCTGAGCGTTCTTAAACCAGCGAATCATTCCAAGACTTGCCCACGTCAAAACGGTCTTTTTTGAGTAACCCGTCAACTGGGAAATCGCCGCCGCCGTCATCAAGTCTGGATACACGCTGATTTTCCGAACTAAAAGCCGCTGATACGCTCGCATAACTGCTTGATCATAGTTGATGGACGGATGCACAATCGGCTCACGCCCCGCTCCGCCTACTCCTGTAACACGATACCTGTCAGGATGCTTCTCCCTATCCCGAAGGAATGCCACTGCATCACTCGTTCGGATAATGTACTTATGCGTGGAATGCCCCGTATTTGTGCAAGCAATCATCCCATTGTCAAGATAGAACTTCGCCATGCGCTTGCTGATATGGCACAGTTTATAGAGCTGTTCCTTCGAAATCGTCTCCGGATACGCCTTCAAAATCGCTTTATAGTCGATGTTCTGACTCATTGCATATCACCTCATCTGTTTTACCAACACCAGACGGGTGTGCGTTGCGCGCTGTTCTCGTTCTTTTCTCTCCAATTTTCTCTCCAAACTGCCAATTTGTCTCCAAATTCGGAGAGAACAGCGTACATTTTTCGAGCCTTTGCCTCTGCTTGCCTGCCGCCTTTGCGAAGTCCAGAAACACTTGATTTTTGAACATTTTCCGGGTATGCCAACTTCCAGTTCAGCACCTGATTTTCTGCTAATTTCCACGATTGATAAAACACTCGAAATCTGTTGACCCTTCCGGGTCCGTGGGTTCGAATCCCACCCACTCCGCCAACATTCGGCCAAGTGACATGTGTTGCTTGGCCTTTTCCTTTATGGGCTCGAATCCTCCGGGGAGGCGAAGCCCAGACCGCGCAGCATGGCGTCCGCCGTGCTGCTTTTGCTTTGCGCATCCAGATGCGCGTAGATGTTCGCCGTGGTACTGAAATCGCTGTGCCCCAGCCACTCCTGAATCTGCTTGAGCGGCACATGGTTTGCAAGCAAGAGGCTGGCACTTGAGTGCCGCAGATCATGGAAGCGGATGCGGCGCAGGCCGTTCCTCTCCAGCACCTGCTCAAAGTGGCAGGACAGGTACTCTGGGCGGATGCGCGCGCCCATCTCACTGACGCAGATGTAGCCCTCGTAGCCGCGGATGTAGGAATCCCCGCAGAGCCGCCGGTTCTCCGCCTGCTCTGCCCTCAGCCGGAGTAGCAGCTCCCGGATGGGCGGCGTCAGCGGCAGCGTGCGCCGGCTGGACTTGGTCTTGGTCGTGTCCCGCGCGACGATGGTGTAGCGTCCGTCCACGTTGCAGCCGGTCACCGTGTGCTGAATCGTGATCGTCCCGCTGTCAAAGTCGATGGCGTCCCACTTGAGGCCAAGCACCTCGCTGCGGCGCAGGCCGTAGAAGGCTGCCAGCTTCACCGGCGCCTCGATCAGCAGCCCGCTCACGCAGTCGAACAGGCGGTTCATCTCGTCCCTGTCGTAGAAGCCCGGCTGGAAGCCGTTCTTCCGGGGCCTGTCCACTTTGTCCGCGGGGTTCACGTTGATCAGGTCGGTCTTGACTGCGTACTTGAGCGCCCTGTGGATGACGGCGTGGTAATGGATCACGGTATTCGGCTTCACCCGCTTCATCTGCGCGGAGTAGAAGTCCTGAATGTGCCGGGCCGTCAGTCCTTTCAGCGTCACGCCCTTCTCCCGGAACCACGGCAAAAGCGGGTACCTCAGCATTCCCTCGTAGGAGCTGTATGTCGTGATGGCGATGGTGCCCTTCGCAATTTGCAGCCACCGCTCCAGATAGTCCGCAAACAGCTCGTCCGGCGCGGCGGAGGATACGTCCTCCTCCGGAATCTCGAAGGCCTTGCGCTGCTCTGTCAGGAACGCTTCGGCCTTCTTTTTGTTGCCCTTCACGGGATACCCCGTGGGAATCCACTTGGTTTTGCGCTTGTTGTTTGAATCCTTGTAGCTGAGAACGGCGTAGAAATAGCCGTTCTTCTCCTGCAGGTGTCCTGCGACCATGCTTTCTCCTTCCCGCTCCGCAGGAAACGCACCCGCCGTTGGCCTGCCAAAAGGATAGCACGTTTGGTGAGGGTGCGCAAGGGGAAAAGATGAGCGGGATGATTAAGAAGAAGTGCTTCGGCTAAAATACGATCACATCGTAAATTAGCCGAAACCCGGCTTGCTCTGAGAGCGCCTTTCTCCCACATAGATGACCAATCGGTCATGCTGCGGAATTTCAAGCGCTCTCAGGGTAAAACCACGTTTTTGCATGCCATATATAGTGTTAAACAAACGTTCGCAAGCACTATATATGGCATGCTTTTCACTCATCGAGAATCCGGGCGATTTTTCCCGCTCCGCTTCCGCCATCCAGCCTCAGCGCCTCCTCCATCACCGCTGCCGACCTCTCCTTGCTCTTCACGTCGAGGTGTGCGTAGATGTTCGCGGTCGTGGCGAAATCGCTGTGCCCCAGCCACTCCTGAATCTGCTTGAGCGGGATGCCGTGCGCCAGCAGGAGCGTTGCGCTGCTGTGGCGCAGATCGTGGAAGCGGATGTGCCGCAGACCGTTCTGCGCCAGCGTGCGGCTGAAGCAGTTCGACAGATATGCCGGGCGGATGCGCTCACCCATCTCGTTGAGGCAGATATACCCTGCGTCCTCTTTGCAATACGACTTGCCGCACAGCCGTTTGTCCTGCTCCTGCCGGGCCTTCTCCCGGCGGAGCAGCTCATAGAGCTCGTCAGGCATAAACAGGGCGGCCCCAGCGGCAGCGTCCGCCGGCTGGAACGGGTTTTCGTCGTGTCCGACGCGATAATCTGATACTGTCCGTCCACCGTGCAGCCGGTCACCGTGTGCCGGATGGAGAGGGTATTCTGCTCGAAGTCGATGGCGTCCCAGCGCAGGCCCATCACCTCGCTGCGGCGCAGACCGTAGAAGGCCGCCAGCTTCACAGGCACCTCGATGAGCGTGCCGCTCACGGCGGCAAACAGCGCTGCAAACTCGCTTTCGGTGTAGAAGCTCGCCTGGTAGCCGCTCTTGCGCGGCCTGTCCACCTTGTCCGCCGGATTCACCGGGATCAGGTCGGTCTTGACGGCGTACCTGAGCGCCCGGTGGATGAGCGCGTGGTAATGGATCACGGTGTTGGGCTTCACGCGCTTCCCCTGCTCGACGTAGAACGTCTGGATGTCAACAGCGGTCAGCCCCTTGAGCGTGATGCGCTTCTTGCGGAACCACGGGTCGATGGGGTTGCGCAAAAGCCCGCTGTACGAGCCATAGGTGGTCACAGCGATGGTGGTCCGGGCGATTTGCAGCCAGCGCTGCAAATAATCCGCGAACAGCTCATCCCCGGACGGATCGACGGGCGCGTCCGCCGCCGGAATCACGAAATGCTGTCGCTGCTCCATCAGGAACGCCTCAGCACGCTTCTTGTTGCCCTTGACCGGCAGGCCGGTGGAAATCCACTTGGTTTTGCGCCTGCCGTCGGCATTCCTGTAGCTCAGCACCGCGTAGTAGTAGCCCTTTTTCTCCTGAAGATGTCCTGCAACCATGACCGTTCCTCCTTCTCCCGCCGGAGTATCCGCCCAAGCCGGACGGATGCCCCGGCTTTTTGTTATGCGCAAACCATTGTCGTCCAGGACGCTCTGTCCACATCCAGCACATGCAGATAGGTCAGCAGATGCACCTTCGGAATGCGGTAGGTGCGTCCCACCTTCATCGCGGTGATCTTTCCGGTGCGCAGCAGCTTGTAGCCCGTCTTGGTACTCACGCCCAGCGCCCGGCTCATCTCCTCAATGTTCATCACATCCGGGTAATCCTTCAACATCACGCCGTACACATCTCTCATCGTATATCCCATTCGCGTCTCCTTCATTGTCTGCGTATCTTTGACCCATCTACAATTTTGATGTGTTGTTCTTTTTCCGTTCTTGTTAGTGTGTAGCCGGTACGCATCTCCTGCGTATGGATGACGCATGGGTGCGTATTATCTACGCCAAAGTGGTCTGGTTTTTGAACCACCGTGGCCTGATTTCCGGGCCACTGCGGTTCCGTTTCAACCACCCGCGGTTCTTTTTTTGAACCGCAGCCTTCCGAACGATACAGGCGAATCACCGGCTTTCCCATAGAGGCTCTTCCTCGTAAGCTTCCGCGTATGGCTGAGTCGGCATCTCGCTCTCCGCAAAGCCGCGTCCGCTGCTGATCTCGTCCCAGTGCGCAACGGTGATCACGGTGCCCTTCCCGGAGGTCTCCACGCCAAGCAGCGCTTTGCCGGCCAGCCTCTGCAGCGCCGTGCCCACAGTCTTTCGCGTCCAGTGCAGCTCGACGGCGATCTGCGCCTGCGACGCATAGAACTGTCCGGGCCTGAGCTCTCCATACGGTCGATGCGATGCGTGCAGCACGCAGTACAGCCACAGCGCAGTGTCGTACGCATTGCCCCATATGGGAAGCACCTGCACACTTCGCGGAATCGCAACATATCCCCGATACTTTTCTGCGATGACAATCACCCCTTACAAATCCGTCCGTTTTGCCCTACAGGTGTGCGGCCTGTGACGCTTCCAACGCGTGTATCATAGCAGAGTTCTCTCCAAAAACGAATTCAGTTTTTGAAATTCCAAAAATCAAGGAATAGATGGGTTTTTGAGGTATGATTGATATGTTCTTATATGTTAATCCACGGAAATACTAGGGCACCACCGCACAATTCGGCGGCGCGTCTTGCGATGTCTTTTCCGCCATCTGCATCATGCAAATTTCTCGATTTACCGCCAGTAAACCTTCGAAATTTGCATTTGCATCTGACGAAAAATC
>ENA-ORPH01003166-ORPH01003166.1-human-gut-metagenome-genome-assembly--contig:-NODE-3166-length-12560-cov-3.400640_pt1 | contig 12560 bp, 11 predicted proteins | sample MGYA00242142_ERZ509074 | MGnify/ENA primary metagenome ERZ509074 (study PRJEB26280, sample SAMEA2338724) | human gut metagenome | biome: human gut; feature: human-associated habitat; material: faeces... | reverse complement strand
TCTGCCGCAGGTGATCAAGAGGATTTTACCGTCCGTCACCAACGAAATCATTACGCTGGTAAAGGATACTTCCCTGGCATTTGCCATTGCACAGGCGGAAATGTTTACCATTGCCAAGCAGATTGCGGCAAAGGAAACCACAATCATGCCGCTTATGATTGCCGGCGTGTTCTATTATATTTTCAACCTGATTGTGGCGGTTGTAATGGAAAAAATCGAGAAAGCGTTCGCATACTATAAATAAGGAGGTGGTCCCATGAAAATATTGGAAATGAATCATGTTAAAAAAGGATTTGACGGCCACGGTGTTTTGAAGGACATCTCCTTAAGCGTGGAAAAGGGAGAGGTGGTTTCCATTATCGGACCCTCCGGTTCCGGTAAATCCACTCTGCTCCGCTGTGCCACCATGCTGGAAAAAATGGACGACGGCGAGCTTGTTTATTTAGGACAGAAGGTGACTGCCACATCCACCAGGGCAGAACTTAAGAAAATAAGAAGCTGTTTCGGACTGGTGTTCCAGAACTTTAACCTGTTCCCTCATTACAATGTCATGAAAAACATTACGGATGCGTTAATCCATGTGGATAAAATTCCCAAGAAGGAAGCCGTGGAGCGCGCGGAAAAGCTTTTGGCACAGTTGGGACTTTCCGACAAGGCAGATGCCTATCCCTGCCAGCTTTCCGGTGGACAGCAGCAGCGTGTTTCCATAGCAAGAGCGCTGGCAAAGCAGCCGCAGATCCTGTTCTTTGACGAACCGACCTCCGCACTGGACCCGGAGCTTACCGCAGAAGTGCTTAAGGTTATCAGACAGCTTGCCAAGGAGCATATGACCATGGTTATCGTTACCCATGAAATGAAATTCGCAAAAGAGGTTTCCGACCGCATTATCTTTATGGAAGAGGGTATCATCAAGGCGGAAGGAGCACCGGACGAACTGTTCTCTAAGGACAATGAAAGAGTCATGGAATTTATTGGACACTTATCGGGAGAAAGGGTATAATGAGGGCATCACGGTAAAAGAGAGGGTATGAATGAATGTATGATGTTATTATTATCGGTGCGGGACCCGGGGGCATCTTTTCGGCATATGAGCTGACAAAGCTTGACCCTGCTTTGAAGATCGCGGTTTTTGAAGGCGGTCATGCACTGGACAGGAGACACTGTCCCATTGACGGCGAGAAAATCAAAAGCTGCGTCAACTGCAAAAGCTGCTCCATTATGAGCGGATTTGGCGGTGCCGGAGCTTTTTCTGATGGAAAATACAACATTACCAACGATTTCGGCGGTACACTGTACGAGTATATCGGCAAGGCAAAGGCGCTGGAGCTGATGAAGTACGTGGACGCCATCAACATGTCCCACGGCGGAGAGGGGACAAAGCTGTATTCTACGGCTGGATCCAAATTCAAAAAGCTCTGCATGCAGAACAAATTAAATCTGCTGAATGCCTCCGTGCGGCATTTAGGTACGGACATCAACTTTGTGGTACTGGAAAATCTGTATGCGGAATTAAAGGAAAAAGCAGACTTTTTCTTTGATACGCCGGTGAAAACCGTAAAAGCGACTGAGAATGGCTATGAGGTGGTCTGCGAAAACGGAACGTATACCTGTAAAAAATGTATTATTTCGGTGGGCAGAAGCGGCAGCAAGTGGATGGAGCAGGTGTGCCGGGATATGGAAATTCCCACCAGGTCCAACCGTGTGGATATTGGCGTGCGCATAGAACTCCCGGCCGTTATCTTTTCCCATCTGACGGACGAACTTTACGAGAGCAAGATTGTGTACCGTACGGAAAAGTTTGAAGACAACGTGAGGACGTTCTGCATGAACCCCTACGGCATCGTGGTAAACGAAAACACCAACGGCATTGTGACGGTAAACGGACACAGCTACGAGGATGAAAATCTGCGGACGGAAAACACGAACTTTGCTCTGCTTGTGGCAAAGCATTTTTCCGAGCCCTTCCGGGACAGCAACGGCTACGGCGAAAGCATAGCGCGTCTTTCCAATATGCTGGGCGGCGGTGTCATTGTGCAGCGGTTCGGTGACCTTGTGCGCGGACGGCGGAGCAATGCCAAGAGAATAGAAGAGGGTCTGGTGCGTCCCACTCTGGCAGCGACACCCGGGGATTTGAGTCTGGTACTGCCGAAGCGCATATTGGACGGCATCATGGAAATGATTTATGCACTGGACAAAATTGCTCCCGGAACGGCAAATGATGATACACTGCTTTACGGCGTGGAAGTTAAATTCTATAATATGGAAGTGGAAATCGATGAACATCTGGAGACCCGTTACAAGGGACTGTATGTCATCGGTGACGGCAGCGGTATTACCCATTCGCTTTCCCATGCCTCCGCAAGCGGTGTGTTTGTGGCAAGGGATATTGTGGAAGCAGAAGAGTAACCGACAGAAATTTATAAAAATAGACTAAAATTATAGATATAATTTTAACAAAATGCACAAAAGTGGATTTTGCTCCAAAGTTTTAAATTAAATATCTTGATATATTTCCGGCTAATTGATAAAATGTATAAGGATTAAGCACAGAAAAGGCTTTTTTGGCTTTCTTTTTGTGCTTGAAATAGTTTCATAAATCTATAAAGGAGAAAACAAACATGAAAAAATGGGTGTACTTATTTACCGAAGGTAACGCAAACATGCGTGAACTTCTCGGCGGTAAGGGTGCTAACCTGGCTGAAATGACCGGTCTTGGTCTTCCTGTTCCCCAGGGTTTCACTATTACCACAGAAGCTTGTACTCAGTACTATGAGGACGGCAGAGAAATCAATGAAGAAATTCAGGCTCAGATCAATGAATACATTGTAAAGATGGAGGAAATTACCGGTAAGAAGTTCGGTGACAAGGAGAATCCCCTTCTTGTTTCTGTTCGTTCCGGTGCAAGAGCTTCCATGCCCGGTATGATGGATACCATCTTAAACCTTGGCTTAAATGAGACCGTTGTAAACGTAATCGCTGAGAAGTCAGGCAACCCCCGTTGGGCTTGGGACTGCTACAGAAGATTCATCCAGATGTACTCTGACGTAGTTATGGAAGTTGGTAAGAAGTACTTCGAGGAACTCATCGACCAGATGAAGGCTAAGAAGGGCGTTACTTTCGACGTAGAACTGACCGCAGAAGACTTAAAGGAACTTGCTTCCGAATTCAAGGCTGAATACAAAGAGAAAATCGGTGCAGATTTCCCCGATGATCCTAAGGAACAGTTAATGGGCGCTATCAAGGCTGTATTCCGTTCCTGGGACAACCCTCGTGCAAATGTATACCGTCGTGACAACGATATCCCTTATTCCTGGGGTACTGCTGTAAACGTACAGTCCATGGCTTTCGGTAACATGGGTGATGACTGTGGTACCGGTGTTGCCTTCACAAGAGACCCGGCTACCGGCGAGAAGAAGCTGATGGGCGAATTCCTTGTAAACGCACAGGGCGAAGACGTTGTTGCCGGTGTTCGTACACCTATGCCTATCGCAGAGATGGCTGATAAATTCCCTGAAGCATTCGATCAGTTCAAGAAGGTTTGCGAAACCCTTGAAAATCACTACAGAGATATGCAGGATATGGAGTTTACTGTTGAAAACAAGAAGCTTTACATGCTGCAGACCAGAAACGGTAAGAGAACAGCTCAGGCTGCACTAAAGATTGCTTGTGACTTAGTAGACGAAGGAATGAGAACCGAAAAAGAAGCAGTAGCTATGATCGATCCTCGTAACTTAGATACTCTGTTACATCCTCAGTTTGATGCTAAGGCTCTTAAGGCTGCAACTCCTATGGGCAAAGGCCTTGGTGCATCTCCGGGTGCTGCTTGCGGTAAGATCGTATTTACAGCAGAAGATGCAGAAGAATGGGCAGCTAAGGGTGAAAAGGTTGTTCTGGTTCGTCTGGAAACCTCTCCCGAAGACATCACAGGTATGAAGGTATCCCAGGGTATCTTAACCGTTCGTGGTGGTATGACCTCCCATGCAGCAGTAGTTGCCCGTGGTATGGGTACCTGCTGTGTATCCGGTTGCGGCGACATCGCAATGGATGAAGCAAACAAGAAATTTACTCTTGCTGGTAAGGAATTCCATGAAGGAGACTACATCTCCATCGACGGTTCCACCGGTAACATTTATGACGGCCAGATTGCAACTGTAGATGCAACCATCGCCGGTGAATTCGGCAGAATCATGGCTTGGGCAGATAAGTACAGAAAGCTGAAAGTTCGTACAAACGCAGATACTCCTTCCGATGCAAAGAAGGCTCGTGAGCTTGGTGCAGAAGGTATCGGTCTTTGCCGTACAGAGCATATGTTCTTCGAAGAAGACAGAATTGCAGCATTCCGTGAAATGATCTGCTCCGATACAGTAGAAGAAAGAGAAGCAGCTCTGGATAAGATTCTTCCTTATCAGCAGGGTGACTTCGAAAAATTATACGAAGCTCTGGAAGGATGTCCTGTTACCATCCGTTTCCTGGATCCGCCTCTTCACGAATTCGTTCCTACCGAAGAAGCAGACATCGAGAAGCTTGCTAAGGCTCAGGGCAAATCCGTTGAGACTATCAAGAACATCATCGCTTCCTTACATGAGTTCAACCCTATGATGGGTCACAGAGGATGCCGTCTTGCAGTTACTTATCCTGAAATTGCAAAGATGCAGACCAAGGCTGTTATCCGTGCAGCTATCAATGTAAAGAAGGCACATCCCGATTGGAATGTAGAGCCTGAAATCATGATCCCTCTGGTATGTGAAGTTAAGGAACTTAAGTACGTTAAGAAGGTAGTTGTAGAAACCGCTGACGCTGAAATCGCAGCAGCAGGCATCGACCTCAAGTACGAAGTAGGTACCATGATTGAAATCCCGAGAGCAGCTCTTACCGCTGATGAAATCGCTAAGGAAGCTGACTTCTTCTGCTGCGGGACCAACGACTTAACCCAGATGACATTCGGCTTCTCCCGTGATGATGCCGGTAAGTTCTTAAATGCTTACTATGATGCAAAGATCTTCGAGAACGATCCGTTTGCTAAGCTTGACCAGACCGGCGTTGGCAAGCTGATGGATATGGCTATCAAACTTGGTAAGCCTGTAAATCCTAAGCTTCATGTTGGTATCTGTGGTGAGCACGGCGGAGATCCTTCTTCCGTTGAATTCTGCCACAAGATCGGCTTAGACTATGTATCCTGCTCACCTTTCCGTGTTCCTATTGCACGTCTGGCAGCAGCTCAGGCTGCTATCGCAGAAAGATAGGCTAAAAGGTAATCATCTGCTTTACCTCTATGAGGTGAAGATAGATTACGAGAAGGCATTGCGATATCGCAAGAATTATGGGGCATATCTCCGCAAAAGACAGTGGTACGATCTTACAGCGGAGATGTGGATAGTAGTATAAATATAGGGTATAAGAACCTCATTGCTGGTAGAAATATCGGTAATGGGGTTCTTTTCGGTTGTGGAGAAGAGAATAGGCAAAAAGATGCATTCCTATGCCTGACGGCACAGAAGGAGCAGGGATGCTTTGAAATTTCAGAAATCCGCAAAAAATAATAATCTAGCAAGATATATAAGAACTAGAAATCTGCTAACGGTAGAATATTATGAAGAAATAAGATATAATTTTATTAAAAATTGAAATGCTAGAGGTATTGTTTATGAAAAAAGTGTTATTGGATAAGAAGGAGATATACAAGATTACAAATAATTTTCGATTAGCAATACTTGATGCTAAGGAGGATAGAAGATTTTATTTCAGAGATAGAATGAGCAACTTTCCAAGTGGCTGTTGTGATGATGCAAGTGATCTTCTTGCATATTTTTTACTCGAAAAGTATTGTATATTTACAAAACAGGGAAACGGAGTTTATCGTGATGGAATACCTGAACATACTACAAATCATGCATGGTTAATTGATGAAAAGGGAATTTATATTGATATTACAGCAACCCAGTTTATGTTTTGTGGGGCTTTCCTCAGTGACATATATGTAGGAAAAGCTTTTGAGTTTTACAATAAATTAGAAGATATAAACATAAAAAATAATTATGATATTACACAGGATGAACGATTATTTAAGGATTACAAAATTATTATGGAATATATGCCAGCAGACTTAATATAAAGCAACTTAATTTGTGTATTGGATGTTTGTGGATAGGAGTGGAGATATGAGTAAAAAAAAGAATGAATTAATTGAAATCCTTTCTCAACATTTTTGGGGATATAAAAGTTATGAACTAGAGGGAGTTTTAACAGGATATGGTATATTTCCAGATGAAACATTAAACCCAAATGATAGTAAAAAAGCGTATGCCCGTTCTGGCTTGGTAAAAATGAAAGAGGAAGAGATAGTAGAACTATCAAAGAAGATTGCAAGAGAAGCAGAGGATGTGACTTTTAATAAGCAGATGGAGGAATACTTGGGAGATGAAATATTTGAATTTAGTTATGTTACTAGAAGAAAACTGGCAGAGTATTTAAGCGAGTGTCCTAATTTTGCTGGTAAAATGAAATTAGATGAATTGTTAAATGGCATTTGGAATATGAATGAATTTTGTACAAGAGATGAGGTGACATTCATATTTGATCCCATGACCCTTGGGGAATATATCGTTAATCACGTGGTGACCAATGGTGACATATCGTATAAAGATATGCTGCTTGATATTTTGCAATTTAAATATATTAGTGATAATTCACTTATTAAATTTCTTGAAAAGATGGTAAATCCTGAAGTAAGAACGGGAGAAGAACAAATTCAATATGTAAAAGGTATTAATAGTATTATTAATGCAGATGGATTTGAATTAGTTATAACAGGAAAGATATCGAATGAACCAATTTATAAAATAAGTAAACAACGAAAAATAAGTGGCAACATAAAAAACCTAATTTTTGCGCCCATGGGTAAAAAACCTGATATTGTTATAGATGATGCTATCGCCAATGATATTAAAATTATTGGCGACATGGATAATTGCTTATTGTATAATTTTGAACCTAATGCAGATGGTCTGATGTGGAACACCCTTGTAAAGTGGTGGGGAAATATACATCCAAGTTCTAATATTCAGCAAGATTTGTTTAAGCGTTTGCTTAATTCGTTGGATTCGCAGCCAGAAAAAGATTTCTTTACTCAATATTATAAGATATACCAAAGTGTTAATGAATATCCTGCACTAATTCCACAAGTATATTTACACTATGATCCGCATGCAAAGACTTGGAGAGGAAACAATGTGGTATACACACATCAACGTATGGATTTTTTGATGCTTTTACCGAGGGGAGTTAGAGTTGTTATTGAGATTGATGGAAAACAACATTATTCTGAGGGAAATATTTCTTCACCAAAGTTATATGCAGAAATGGTGGCTGATACAAGAAAGCTACAGCTAAAAGGTTATGAAGTATATAGATTTGGAGGATATGAATTTTGTGATAATTCCAAGATAAAAGAGATGGTTCAAAGTTTTTTTGATACTTTATTTGAAAAGTATTCTATTAAGATAAAAACATGTAAATCTAATGTAGAAAATATTGAATAAAATGAAAGATTTATGCAGAAGTATTTTATAAATGCGCATAAAAGAGAATAGAAATGATTTGAAATTAAAAAAGTACAAATAAAAAAAGAACAAACCAAAGGATAAGCCGCCAGGAAGATGTAGAGCAATCTATTAACATTTTCTTGGCGGCTTTTGCATTTGCCAATGCCGGGAGAGACCATGAAGGAGGTAACGGCAATGAATATAGATGTTGTAGATGTGAGACTGGACGAAAGAAAGCTGCCGTACTTGGTCAGCGAGACGGTAGCAGAATACAGAGGGGAATATGTTGGAGAGCAACAGCTGAAAGTAAATTCCCCGGAGAAGGTTGTAAATGTGCTGAACAATGTTTTTCACATGAAAGACTTTTCGGAAGAAAAACTGTATGTGATGTTCTTATCTGCAAGTCTTCATGTGATAGCTTACGCAGAAGTCAGCCACGGAGTAATTGATTCGGCAACTGTGGGAATCCGGGAAATTATGCAAAGAGCGTTTCTGACCAATGCAGCCGGAATCATTCTGGCACATAATCACCCCGGGTTGGGTAGTACGGCGAACCCATCGACGCAGGACATTGATGTGACACAGGGGTTGATGCGAGCCTGCGAAATTATGGGGATTAAATTATTCGACCACATTATTGTAGCAGGAGACGATTATTACAGTTTCAGAGAAAAGCACGCAGAACTTTACGTGAAGCGTGAGGAAAGCAGGAAAAAAGATGGAGGTAGAGAAGTATGTTAGCAGAAGCAGTAGATATGAAAGAAGCGGTAAAGGAAGAAATGGAAAGGCGATACCCGAACTGTAGAATACAGCTGGCAGAGGTGAGAAAGAACAACGGACTGCTGCTTCATGGTATTTCTATATATGCTCCGGGAAGCATCATGGCACCGACCATCTATATTGATGGATACATTCAGAATGGCTACAGCGTAGAACAGATATGCGATGAAGTCACGGAAATCTACGAAGAGAACGGAATGAAGGATATGCCGAAGCCGGACTTTGAAGATTTCTCGAAAATCTGTGGAAAAATCTGTATGCAGCTTATTAATGCAGAAAAGAACAGAGAGCTGTTAGAAAGGCTCCCCCACCGCATAGTACATGATATGGCTGTTATCTACTATATTCTTCTTGGCAGGGATGCACAGAGAACGGCAGTCGTAAAGATTACGAATGACCTTGCAGCTTTGTGGGGCGTAAATGAAGAGGAATTAAACAGATATGCCAGACATAACACGAAAAGCCTGCTTCATGTTACCGTGACACCTTTGCAAAGAATCTTATTTGAGACGAAAGAAGACAGGGATGCAAGACGGCGGGCAGCGAGTACAGAGGAACTGATGATGGAGATTGTACAGGATCCAGACTGGCAGATGTATATAATGACCAATAAGCAGAATTACTACGGTGCGGTAAATATGCTCTATCAGGATGTGCTGAAAATCGTAGCAGAGAAATTAAATGCAAACCTCTACATCCTTCCCAGTTCTGTCCATGAAGTTTTGATAGTTCCCGAAAGCAGTAGCACAAGTGCAGAAGAACTGTACCAGATGGTTTGTAAGGTCAACCGCACAGAAGTAAGTGCGGATGATTTCCTGACAGACAACGTGTATTACTATAATCGTGAGAAAAACACCCTGAATGCGTTTGTAGAAGCAGAGTAATAAAGACCACCTACAGTAATTGATTGCTGTAGGTGGTTGTTCTTGTATACTTAATTTCTTGATTATACTCAATAGATTGACTATAATATAGAAAGCTACAAAAAATCTTATTTATGAGGAGAAATAATAATGAAAAGAAAACTAATGATGGTAAGTATGATGGCGATTCTTTCTCTGAGTTTGTTTGCCTGCGGCAGTAGAGATACTACAAGCAGCAGTAATGGCAGTGCAAGAACAAACACAGAAAAAGAAGCTGACACAAAGAATGAAAACGTTGGCACATTTAGCCAGTTGTTTACAAACAATGAAGTAAGCGTCTGGTATTTATGTGATGCGATTGATAAGGAAGCAACACCGGACGTTTATGTGGTGTATGGAGATGGAACTTATCTTAATATGGAGGGGAAAAAGAGCAAGACATTTGCAGAGTTATCGAAAATGACCGATGAAGAGATCGCTTCATGGGTAGAGGAGGATTGGAACAACAGAAATGAAGTTTTGATGTATTATCATCAACATAAAGATGAACTTAGACAAGATGCAGAGAATTCCATATCCGATTCAACAGATAGTGATACAATTGCAATGATAGCACTTGATGATGCATATAGGGAAATTAGTGGAACTACATCAGAAGGTGGAGAGGAATTAGACCCAGATTACCTAAATAGTGTGCAGGATCAGGTAAATGCTGCAAAGGATTACATTATAAATGAAATAAATACGAAATTGGCAGAGCAGGGTGGTATTGCGAAACCTCGCTACAGTTTCTTTATTTATACAGATGCATCCGGAAATAATGTGGATAAGGAGGCATTGATTTTAGAAAGGAGTGGGCGGAAAGAGATTTCCACTACAAATGATATTAAATCGGGTGATGTCTATGACTCGCACTACAGTGGGTTCTTTGTAAGTGATGGAAAATATTTCTTGATGAGAATGAATCATGACATGGCAGTTACATTTGATGAAATCGGTGCAGATGGCATTTCTGTAGATGAAGATGTAGTTTTTGAATGATTTTCATAAAATTAAAAAATCGGCAGGGGCGTTAGCTCCTGTCAATTCAGAATGTAGACAAAGCTCCTTCATGCGAGGGAGCTTTGTCTCACATTCTGAAACATTATTAATAGGAGTACTGGTGCTTGTCCACACTCCTTGTAATCGAAGTTTTGTTACCGACGCAACATTTCATAGACATGCTTCATCTATTATATGTTTTATATTTATTCCCAATAACAGACAATTTACTTTGATAGAGTTTTTCTTTCTTTGCCATATTCGACTATCTATAAAAGTATTTTCCAACATGTACTTCATATCCTCTTTTCTTCCAAATTTCAATATTATATTCTAATATTCTATTATTAAATATCTTTTCTGCCATTTCATACAACAAAAATCCATCATAGGTAAAAATGACATTTCCTATATAAATTTTTTCTTTTGAAGCAAGTTCAACAATTTTGTTATTATATATTAATCGCATTCTTTGTTGGGAGAAAATAAATTCTTTCTTATAATCTACATCAATTAACCCCAAGGTAGCCAGCTTATTTAGTTGTATTCTGGAAATCCTACTCATCTCATAATTTTTTACGTTCTTGGCAAAATAAATGATAGGATATGCACTAATACTACTTGAGTTATTACCGCATCCAACTTCCGAAACACAAAAGCGTATTAGATTATTAAAATCCTTTATCTCGTCTGTCGACATTAAAAATAATGCATTCAACAAGGTTTTTGAACAAATATTTTTATCAGATGCTGCACCAGCTAGTAATTTACCCCATATCTTTTTAATTTCTTCATTGCTAATATTGCTAACTTTATCGAAAAAATCCAATAACCAATCTTCATCTAAATTATCTTTTGAACACTTCTCATCCATGTTATCAATAGCAATACCTAATACGGACATTTGACGAATAAATTTTTTATACCCTGTTCCCAACATTGCGTTCAATTGTAATTTTTGCTGTGGCGTTAACTCAGAGTTGTTAATAATAGCATTTTTTATCTCCAACTCATTATTTGTTTTCATCTCATTGATTTTTTTAATACTATCTGATTTTGCCCGCCAAAAAGCACCAATTACTTCTAATCCTAATACATCAATTATTTTTTCAACAATTCCTTTTACTCCTGTAATATCATCCATAATATTTTCTCCTACATACAATTAGCAAACAATATATATTATTTCGGTAATATTATAACATGTCTTTCCTATTTTTCTACAACGGATCTATACGGCATTTTCATTACTTTTTATATGTTAGTAAGTATACACTTTTACAGTAATGACACAAGAAAAGCTCCCTCACAGGAAGGAACTTTGTCTATAGTCTGAATCGACAGGGGGCTCCTGTTGATTTTACTTTGTTTTATCATGCTCGATAATGTCAGAAACAGGACAATCGAGGATGTAGCAGAGCACATCGAGTGTTTTCGTAGTGATGGCTTCCCCCTTTTTCATACGGTAGATGGTATTGGCGGAAACACCGTGCTTAAAAATCAGCTCGTATTCTGTCACGTTCTTACGAAGCAGGGTTTCAAAGAAGGGTTTGTATGATATCATGTTATTAGATTGAACCTCCTATCAAATATTATAAAAAGAGTATCATACTTAATTTCTTGACTATACCTAATATATTGACTATAATGTAAGAACGATAGAGAACGATCACATGAAAACAAAAGTTAATCGCTCGAAATAAATTCTCTCAACGAAAGCGAGGAAAACCAACTATGAAACACAGAACACACAAGTTTGCTACGAAAGCCGTAGCAGCAATCCTTTGCGCAGCACTGATGCTGACCGCATGTGGCAGCAAGGAAACAACCAGTAACAAAACTGCCAGCACAGAAACCACCTCTGTAACAGCTACAGAAGCACTTCTGTAGAATCCACTGAAATGACAAACACAGAAGCAACCGTAGAGCCGACCGAAGCTCCCACAGAGACTGCTCCTGCGGAATCTCCTGCACCCGCTGTAGAACCCACAACAGCATCTGTAGAACCCACTGCTGTAAGCACAGGGTATACTTATTCGGAACTTAACCAGACCATGTATGCAAAGTCCGCAGTAAATGTCAGAGACCTGCCCAGCACCGATGGTAAGAAGATTGGCAGCCTGAAAGCCAGCCAGGAAATCACCGTTACGGGTAAATGTGACAAGACAGGCTGGTATCGCTTTGACCTGAATGGCACCACTGGTTATGTAAGTGACAAGTACATCGTATCCGAAAAGCCTGCTGTGAATACCGTTGCAAGTGCAAACAACAGCAGAAATACTGCTGGAAACCAGTATGCAAGTAATACAGTAGACGACACCTTTGGTATTACCGA
>ENA-ORPH01003163-ORPH01003163.1-human-gut-metagenome-genome-assembly--contig:-NODE-3163-length-12569-cov-1.864712_pt1 | contig 12569 bp, 9 predicted proteins | sample MGYA00242142_ERZ509074 | MGnify/ENA primary metagenome ERZ509074 (study PRJEB26280, sample SAMEA2338724) | human gut metagenome | biome: human gut; feature: human-associated habitat; material: faeces... | reverse complement strand
TTTTCCGCCGCCTGTGAGAATTGGTTTGACGTGTCTCCGAAATCGGATGTGAAGGCGGAAGATTTGTTCCAACAGGAAAGCGGTTTTCGGGATGTGTTGACAGGTGTCTATTCGTTGATGTCTGCTCCCGAAAGTTACGGACGTCAGCTTTCATTCGGCTATGTGGATGTGCTGGCGCAGTATTATAATATTTCCGGGAATACCCACCGGTATATCAAGACGAAAGATTATCTTTACAGGGAGCCTTATGATAAGGAGGTCTTATCTACGATTTGGAGCCGGCAATACAAGGGCATTGCCAATTTGAATGCTATGCTGATGTTTATCGATGAGCAACGGGGGGTATTTTCGGGTGATGAGGTGTATCGTATCTATAAGGGAGAAATTTTAGCTTTGCGCGGTATGCTTCATTTTGATATGTTGCGGTTGTTTTCCGCCTCTCCGGCAATAGACAAGGAGCGAAAAGCCATCCCTTATCTGGAGTCGTATACTAATCTGCCGCAGCATCAGCTGACGGTGGGAGCTGTTTTGGAGAAGGTCGTGAAAGATTTGAACGCGGCACGTGAATTGATGCGGGAGGTTGACCCCTATGGGCCGAATTATGCGAAACTGGAATCTTTGTATCGGAATCATCCGTTGTTGCGGAACCGGCAAAAGCATTTGAATTATTATGCCGTGACGGCTTTGCTGGCCCGGGTGCAACTGTATGCCGGCAATTTACCGGATGCTTTGGAAGCTGCCCGGGAGATTGTGGGAGAGCCGGGAAGTGAACCCGTCGCACCGTTTTCACTTACTACTGCGGCTGCAACCGATGAGCGTTTATTCGACAGTGAGTTGTTGTTTGCTTTGGAGGAAGGGAAAATGCAGGATAATATCGATGTTTATTTCGGGGAGTCGGTTATAAAAAACGGTATTACTAATAGTTCCACAGCTTTAAGTATCAGTATCAATAACCGGAACAAATTGTTTGCACAGCAAGATCCGGCGGATGATGATTATCGGTTGAAGTTGTGGTTTCAGGAAACCAATTCTGCTACTGCCGTCATGCCGGGGAAGTATGTCAATGTGGGTTGTATCCCTTTGATTCGTTTGTCTGAATTGTATTACATTGCTGCTGAATGTTCGGCCAATCAGGGATTAGCTTATCTGAATACTTTACGTGCCCATCGGGGATTGGCTGCGATGACAGAGGTCACTGACCTGCAAGCGGAGATTGCCAAGGAGTATAGCAAGGAGTTTATGTGTGAAGGGCAGATGTTTTACTACTATAAGCGTTTAGGACTGAAACGTATCGGGGTTTACCGGACGGTAGCGATTGAGCCGGAAGAGGTGTATGTGATACCCTTGCCGGATGATGAATTGGATTTTGGTTTAATAGAATAAAAATGCGGATTATGAAATATTTATATACGATAGTTATGGCAATGCTGGTGTTGGCATCTTGTTCGGAAAACGAACGTATGGTGTATACGGACACGCCTGGCATTTATTTCCCGGATTATGTAGTGGGGGCAGATAGTTTGGTGTATTCTTTTCGAATGAAAGACACGGACCGGGATACGATTCAGATTCATGTCAAGTTGTTGGGAGATTTGTTGGATGAGGCGGGGGAGTATGAAGTCATTGTTTCGGAAAATTCCTCGGCGGTGGCCGGAAAACATTATGAAACGCTGCAGCATCGGTTTACTTATGAAGCTGATAAATCGGTTTCTTCTTTTCCGGTGGTGGTAATGAAACCCGGAGCGGAATTGGATGAGGCAACTGTGATGCTGGAATTGTCGTTGAAAGCGACGGAAAGTTTATCGTTAGGGTATCCTGATCGGGTAAATATGCGTCTGATGATAACCAATCAATTGGTGAAACCTGCTTATTGGGATATGCCATTAGCTCTCTATTTCGGGGAGTATTCAAAAGTGAAGCATCAGCGTTGCATTTTACTTATGGGACATGATTTTCCTTTAACAAAGGAAGAGTTGATAGGATGGGGCGGATTGAATTATTACAGTTATTGGATGCAGCAGGGGCGTGTCGTGTGTGAGTATTATGCAACTCATACGGAATATGATGAAGATGGTAATTTGATTACAGTGTGGAATCCTTTCTAATTTGATGTATTATGATGAAAGTAATAAAAAATGGACAAAGGAATTAATACAAGTTGCAGGAGGATATAAAGTTGACGAAATAGCCGATGCAGATGACAAAACGATTGATGAATTCAAGGTGTTGAATCAGGTCACGATAGAGGGGTTACAAGAGCGGTATTCTGTATTGTTATATAATCGTTTACAATGTACGCCGGTCATCCGGACTTCTCAAAATGACGAGAGTAATTTGTCCTACGTTTGGTATGCTTATACTACGACTACCCGTAATGAAGCAGACACATTAGGTCGGGAAAGGGAGTTGGATGTATTGGCAGAACCGTCCATTCTCACCCCTGGGGAAGCCTATACCCTGGCGTTGAAGGTAACAGATAATACAACCGGTGTTTTTTACCGGGAGGAAAGGGAACTTGAGGTGCGTACGCAGTTTACCAAAGGAACTGTTCTTTTGTGTGAAGAGAATGGTCTGGCGGAAGTTAATTTCATCCCAGATGATGAGAGTAATACGGTTCTTGAGGATGTATATGAAAGTGCCAATAAACAACTTTTGGGGAGAAATCCTACCCGGATATTCTCGGTGAATCCGAATGCTTATGCCACTTTTCTGAAACAGGAGTTGATTTTTTGCCGGGATGAAAACGGAGGTGTGGTGGCCAGTCCGCTTTCTTTTGAGAAAATCAAGACGATGAGGGAAGCCTGTGACCATCACTTCGAGGCATCGGAAATGAGTCCGGAATTGTATTATAAAGGGGGTATGATTGATTATATTATTGTGAATGGCATGGTTTGCAAGAGGGCTACTAATATGCAGGCAATCAATTGGGAACCGGGATTGGTATTGATGAACGAACCGCGGGAATATCAGGTAGCCCCCCATGTGTTGGCTGTCGGTTCTAATCCTGTGTTTTTCGATGAGCTGTACGGGCGTTTGATTGTGCACAATCCGTGGAATCAGGGGAGTCTGAAAACGTTTAGTAAAGCGGACAACGATCCGGGGATCTTTGATGGCAGCAATTTGGGGACGGGATTGGAGCTGAAATGCTGGGGTCCTCTTTCAGAAGCAAAGTTGGGAGCCTGGATGCTGTTGTTGAATAAAAAAGACGGCAAATACTGGATGTATAAGTTTTCTTTGTTGAATAACAGTTTCCGCAGCATCAGCAAGACGGAAGTCACTGCTGCTGTTGCACCTCATTTGCATGAAGCAATTGGATTTGCTGCGAATCCGGAATATGAGGATGTTTTGATGTACGCTACGGAAAATGCGGTCTATTCTTTTGCAGTAAATCAGTTGAATGCTTCTACAAGTTCATCATTGGAAGTTCTGCAAAAGGATATGCAGGCCATTGAAAATATGCAGGTAACCGGTATACAGTTTGTGGATATTACGGTGCCGGCTCCTACTGAGTCTGATCCTTCTGCAACTCGGATATCCCAACAGGTGCGCTTGGCTGTGCGGGATTTGAACCGTACGGAACGTCAGGGAGGGGTCGTGTTCTACGAAGTTAATTCCACCGGTGGTATTCACTTGGACAGTGTGTTCAAAAAGACGGGTTTCTGTGATAAAGTCATCGATATTAACGAAAAATATGAGTAACGGAATGAAAAGGGTTTTAGCGTTATTGTATTTTGGGGTCCTGGCTATGGGGAGTATATATGCGCAAGGCATTGAATTTTTTCATGGCACCTATGAGGAAGCACTTCAGAAAGCCCGGGCGGAAGGGAAGCAAATTTTTGTAGATGTTTACACTTCCTGGTGCGGTCCATGTAAGATGATGGCCAAGAATGTTTTTACTCGTCAGGAGGTTGGTGACTATTATAACAATAAATTTGTTTGTTTAAAATTGGATGCGGAAAAAGAAAGTTCTCACGCTTTTTTTAAGCACTATCAGGCGAACGGTTATCCTTCCTTTTTTTGGTTGGATGCCCGAGGTAATTTATTGGATACTCGTACGGGTTCTGTTTCTCCGGAAGATTTTATCCGATATGCCGAAGAAGCTGCCAAGTCTGATTTAAGTGCCCGGTTGGAAATTGCCCGGAAACGCTGGGAAAGCGGTGAACGCTCTTTGGAGTTGGTACAGGAATATGTGGTAGGGCTCCTCCAACGGATACATCCCGACCAGGTAAAGGGTTGCTTGTTAAGCTATTTTTCTACCCTTACGGAAGAGCAGTTGCAGCAAAAGGAGAACTATTTGTTGATGCGGGGATTTATGCGTACGCCGGAAGACGATATTGTTTTCCGCTGTTTGAACCGGTATGCGGATATTTATCAGGGGTATGAAAAGGGAGATGATTTTTGGGTGAATATGTATCGTATGATGGTGCGTGCCGGCTCTGCCAATCTGAAGAATCCAGAGAAATACCGAGCCCACCTTGAAATGGTTCGTAAGACAAAATCGTGTTATGCACCGATGTATTTGGAGATTCTGGATATGGAACGCACCTTGTTTGAGAAAAACTTCAAACAAGGTATGGCTTTGGCCAGGAAAGTAGCAGATAAATATGGCGATAAACATCTTTATTTGTATCGTCAGTTTTTTTATACTCTCATTATTGCTGGTTTTTTTGACGATTCTGTAACAGATCCGGAATTAATTGAACAAGCCATCGGGATGGCGGGAAAGGCGTTGGAGCATAGTCCTTGTAAGGAGACGTTGCTTTATCTAGCTGCTGCTCATGCCAAAAGTGGGGATTATAAGAAAGCTTATGAACTGATGGCCAGCGAGCCTTTTTTCCCTTCTCCTGTCCTTTCTACGGCACTTTATCCTTATCTGCATCTTCATGCCATTCACGGGCAATATTTAGATAAAAAATAAGGAGAACGAACTAATGCTTTGAAGACGTGTTTTCAGGAGAAGGTATTTTCTGAAACACGTCTTTATTTAGGGATATTCGAAAAAGTTTGTCCGATCAGGTCGGACGAGGGTGCTCCCTATGTTTTAATTGTAATTTCATAATAGATGATAAAAATTTGGCTGGTACTGTTTTAATCTTTAATTTTGTTTGGCTATGAGCGGTTTATAGATCTGTGCCGCTGTATGAATTCTTTTATTAGAATCGTTTTTGTTTTATGTCTAAATATTTTAGAATCAGAGGAATAGAAGAAGATGAGATTTTCCGTAATTTGTTTATAGATTACTATCCATCTCTGATTTCTTTTGCTTTATATTGTGTGGGAGACAAAACTATAGCTGAAGATCTGGTACAGGAAGTATTTGTGAAGCTTTGGGAAACCCGGGAACGTTGGAGTGCTGTCGGTGATTTTTCTGCTTATGTCTATCAGATGGTCCGTTTTAAGTGTTTTAATTATTTACGGGCTGAGAAAATAAGAAATGAAGCAACGCGTTCTTTTACAGAAGAGATAGATATTACTGAAATCAATAATTATATAGCAGAAGAGACTTTCCGTTTGGTAATGAATTCAATGGAGGATTTGCCTCCTGCTTGCCGGACAGTGTTTTCTTTAACATTAGAAGGTTATAGTGCTAAAGAAATTGCAGAAAAATTAGATATTGCAGTAGAGACCGTAAAAAAGCAAAAGCAGATAGCCAGGAAAATTTTAAAGGAAAAATTTGGAAAATTATTTCTTTTTCTTCCTGCTGTCCTGTTTTCTTAATTCGTTTGTTTTCCGCTATTTACTTTTATCTATCCAACGGTAAGAGCATTTATTTTCACTTTTAACAATTTTCTTTTACCTCCTTTTTGTTTTTGAAGTGTCGTATTAGTGTAATGAATAAATAAAGCTTCTATGGCAGAGTTTAAAAATTATAAGGAAGTTGCTTTTTTATTGTCGAAAGCTGTCCAGGGACAGTTGACCGAAAAGGAGGAGGAAACGCTTGGAAAGTGGCGACAGGAATTTCCGGAGAATGAACTACTGTATCGTCGGGTTCTGACTTCGGAGTTTATCATTTCGAAAAGTAAACAATGGGAACAGGTGGATTTGGTGATGGCCTATCTAAAGGTACGGCAAAAATGTGAACATCGCTTGAGGCGAGCCCGGTTGTTTCAAGTGACTGCTGTTGCTGTTTCGGTATTGTTGCTGTTGGTTAGCGGGCTTTTTTATTTTGTACTGCGGGATAAAAGTGATCGGTATCCGCTCGGGCTGATGACTGAAAATATTTTACCTGGAAATGCGAAAGCGGAACTGATACTTGCCGATGGAGAGCGGATTTTGTTAGGTGGCCCGGGTATGGATTCGGTATTGGTACAACCTGGTGCTGAAATACATACTGCTAAAGAACGTTTGAGCTATATCGGCCGGCAACAGACCGGGAAAATTCAATATAATATTTTACAAATTCCGAGAGGCGGAGAGTATTCGGTGACTTTGCAGGATGGTACGGTTGTGAATCTGAATTCGGCTTCCGAATTACGTTATCCGGTGCGATTTGCAGGTACTGAACGGAAAGTATTTTTGACAGGAGAGGCTTATTTTCAGGTAGCAAAAGATAAAGAACATCCTTTTGTCGTGGTCACCGGAGAGGCGGAGATAGAAGCATTGGGTACTAGTTTTAATATTTATTCTTATGAAGAGGAGAATCGGATCGAGACGACTCTTGTCGAAGGTGCTGTCCGCTTCGCTGTAGCCGATCAAACGGTTATTTTGATGCCGGGTGAACAGGGGGTGGTTGGAACCGATGGTAATTTGGAAAAAAAGAAAGTAGATGTTTTCCCTTACATTGCGTGGAAAGAGGGAAAGTTCGTGTTTCGAAAACGCTCTCTGGAAGAGGTTATGCATATTATTTCACGTTGGTATAATGTAGAGGCGGTATTCCAAAATGAATCCTTGAAAAAAGTGTCGTTTTCCGGGAATCTGAAACGGTATGATGACTTTGAACATATTGTCAGTATGCTGGAAATGACAGGAGGAATCCGATTCAAGGTGGAAGGGAGAAAGATCTTTATAACCGAAAAATAAACAGGACAGAGTATGTGGGTACTCTGCCCTTTCAAAACGGCAAAGAGCCGTTTAGTGTTTAACTTAATTGTACAAATTTATGAAAAAAAATGGAACATGTGATCTTCTTATGCCAGGAAGATTGCTGGAAAGGTGTAGAAAAATCGTGTTTTTTACATTTTTCCTGTTTTTCTTGACTTTTCCGATGTTGGCAAGTGCATATGCTCAATTGAGGAAAGTTTCTTTTGAGGTGCAGAATGTCAATCTGGCGGAGATTATTGCGATTCTGGAAAAATCTACGAATTACACCTTTTTGTATCAGGATGAACAGGTAGAGCGGGTAAAAAATCTCACTTTTCATTTTGTGGATGAAAAATTGAGCGATGTGTTGGAAAAATGTCTTGCAGATACAGATTTGGATTATTCGATTGTAGATCAAACGGTAGTATTGAGGCTAAAAGACACAAAGCCACAGGAACAACCGCAGGTAAACAGTCACAAGGTGAGTGGTGTGGTAACGGATAAAAACGGAGTACCGCTTCCCGGAGTGACGGTAATGCTCAAAGGGACGACTACGGGAGTCGCGACGGATATGGATGGGAAATTTGTCCTTGAAATTCCGCAAACCGAACAAATGGTACTTGTTTGTTCCTTTGTGGGGATGGAAACTCGGGAAGTGACCTGGCAGGGAGAAAAAGAGTTAACGGTTGTATTGACCGAAAAGATCGCTGAGATGGACGAGGTAGTGGTAACCGGTATTTACGAAAGGAAGTCCGAGAGTTTTACCGGTTCGGCAACTACATTCAAATCCGAGGAACTGAAGCGTATCGGAGGACAAAATGTGTTGCAGAGCTTGAAAACCCTCGATCCCTCGTTTACGATTATGGAGAGCCGGGATTATGGCTCCGACCCGAATCGTTTGCCCGATATCGAAATCCGTGGCAAGAGTAGTGTGATTGGGTTGAAAGAGGAATTCGGGACCGACCCGAACCAACCTTTATTTATTTTAGATGGTTTCGAGACCGATTTGAAAACAGTGGTGGATATGAATATGGATCGGGTAGCTTCGGTGACTATTCTGAAGGATGCCGCTTCAACGGCTATTTATGGTTCTAAAGCAGCCAATGGTGTGGTGGTGATCGAGACAAAGAAACCGGAGCCGGGTAAATTCCGGGTAACCTATAGCGGGAATTTGTATATATCGGTTCCGGATTTGTCAGATTATAATTTGATGAATGCGGAGGAAAAACTGGAGTTCGAACAGAAGGCCGGACGATATGTTTCGGCTATGGGGAATCCCGACGAACAACTTTTTTTGGATAGTTTATATAATATCAATCGTGCGGAGATTGCACGGGGGGTGAATACTTATTGGTTGGGTGAACCGGTACGGACTGCTGTTACCCATAAGCATAATATCTATGCTGAAGGAGGGGATGAGGCAATCCGTTACGGATTGGGATTTACCTACAATCGGACGAACGGGGTGATGGAACAATCCTGGAACGAGTTGATCGGAGCTAATTTTGATTTGACTTATCGGAAGGGGATTGCTTCTATCAGTAATAAAATGTCTTACGATTATTATAAACAAGAGGATCCCATTGTGTCGTTTGCAGATTTCGCGAAAGCCAATCCTTATTATAGAAAAGATGCGGGAAACGGAAAAATAGAGCGTTATCTGATAGATATTCGGGAGTTTATCGGGTAGAGAATCCGATTTATAATGCAACGTTGAATAGTTTTAATTTGAGCGAACGGTCGAAGTTCGACAATAAGTTGAATGCAGAGTTACGATTTTTACCGGAACTGGTATTACGGGGACGATTTGGACTTGGTTTGAGCCAGACGAAATCGGATAATTTTATCTCACCCGGAGACCCGGTATATGATAATGTATCTTTCGATAAAAAGGGAGAGTATAAAAGTGGGGTGGGGAAGAGTTTTTATTATGACGGTGATGTTACCCTCAGCTACGGTAAAGTGTTAGGCGAAAAACATCAGGTAAATGCGGTACTGGGGGCACGTATGCGGTCGGATGAGGCAACTTCGGAGGAAAACACTTCACAGGGTTTTCCGATCGGAGATTTTAGACGTCCTTCTTTTTCAAGTGGTTACCTACAGGATGGCAAGCCGGTTTATGGTAAAACAGTCAGTCGTTCGAATAGTTTTTATTTTAACGGCGGATATTCGTTTGATAACCGTTATTTACTGGATGCGAATGTTCGTATGGACGGTACGTCTGTATTCGGTACAAACAAACGCTATTCGGAGACATGGGCTGTAGGGATAGCTTGGAATATACATAATGAAAGGTTTATGGAAAATTGTATTTGGCTCGATCGTTTGAAAGTGAGGGCTTCTATTGGTAATCCGGGTAATCAGAATTTTAGTTCTTATCAGTCTTATACTACATATGTGTTTAATAACGGGAATCAAAATCCATTTGGAACCAGTATGTTAGTGGCGAATTTTGGTAATCCTGATTTGAAGTGGCAAAAGACTCTGGACAAAAATATTGGTTTGGATTTGACTTTGTTGAACAACCGTTTAAATGTAAATTTGGATTACTATGACAAATTGACGGATCCTTTGTTAGCTGCAGTATCGGTGCCTTCGTCAGTCGGTTCGAAGAGAGTGATGACGAATGTGGGGAGCCAGCGGACTCAGGGGGTTAGCGGAACGGTGAAATATTCACCTGTTTATCATCCGGAAGAGCGGATAAATTGGACATTGAGTGCCAGTTTTAAACACCAGAAGGCGAAGTATGAAGATATTGGCAATAGCCTGGATCAATTCAATAAGGAGAATCTGAATACGAGCTTGGTACGGTATTATGATGGGGGAAGTCCTACGGCTTTGTGGGCTGTACGTTCGCTGGGGATCAATCCGTCTGACGGTCGTGAGTTGTTTTTGACCAAAGAAGGTACTTATACGTTTGAGTACGATACGGAGGATGAAGTGGTTGTCGGTAATTCCGAACCCAAATTAGAAGGTGTATTAGGTAGTACTTTATATTGGAAAGGTTTTTCGTTCTCGCTTTATTTCAGATATAGCTTGGGGGCAGATGTGTTTACGGAGGCTACTTATAATAAAGTGGAGAATATTTCGTTGGCTGGCTTGAAAAGCAATCAGGACAAACGCGCTTTGCATGACCGTTGGCAAAAACCGGGGGATCATGCTAAGTTTAAAGGAATTTCACTAACCGAAACGACACCCATCTCTTCACGTTTTGTATTGCGGGAGAATTATATCAAGGCCGAATCCATATCGATCGGTTATGATTTTGAATCGCAAGCAGTACAGAAACTGGGAATCCAGTCTTTGCGTTTACAAGCGAATACGACGGATTTATTCCGTATTTCTTCGATCAAGGAGGAGCGGGGAATTGAGTATCCGTTTGCCCGTTCGTTCTCGTTTTCATTGTCTGCAATGTTCTAAAAATGGAAGTTATGAATAGAAAATATATATTGATAGGATTACTTGTTTGTATAACGGGTATATTTTCGGGATGTCACTCTTGGTTGGATGTGCAGCCGGAAGATCAGGTGACCGACGGGCAGCTGTTCAGTACGGAATCAGGGTTTCGCACTGCTCTGAATGGAATTTATGTGGAATTGAGCAATAATGCGCTTTATGGAGGTGAATTATCGGTAGATGCCGTAGAGATTTTAGCGCAACGGTATGATTTTTCGGGGAATACGACAAATGCTTATCGGTTGGGAACATATAATTATACCATAGATTATGCGAAGAGTAAGTTCGCTGCAGTGTGGGAGAAAGCCTATTCGCTGATTGCCAATTGTAATAAATTATTGGAATATGCGGAAAAAAATGAGGAAGTGTTGACAGGAAAAATGCGGAAAATGATTATCGGTGAGGCGATGGCACTTCGTGCTTTTCTGCATTTTGATATGTTACGTTTGTTTGGACCGGTATATGCTACCAATAAAGCCGATTTGTCTATTCCTTATAATACGGTATATTCAATTTCGGCAACCTCCCTTTTACCGGCTACTCAGGTTGTGGAGAAAGTACTGAAAGATTTGGATGAGGCGGAACGTTTGTTAGGTGAGTCTGATCCGATTATTGAAGAAGGACCGCAAAACCAGGATTCGGAAGATGGGTTGAATTATTATACTTATCGTACACAACGCTTGAACTATTATGCGGTAAAAGCTTTAAAAGCAAGGGTATATTTATGGGCGGACAATAAGGCGGAAGCTTATCGGGAAGCAAAAGCCGTGACAGCTGTACAAGAACAATGGTTCCCTTGGACCGAACGCCGGGAGATTATGGATAATACGAGAAATCCGGACAGGATCTTTTCTTCAGAATTGTTGTTTGCAGCTTATTATAATGCACGTGAAGAGATTTTTACGAATTATTTCAGTCCCACTCTGGAGCCTGCACAAGTGTATTCACCTAAAAAACATATCGATGATTTATTTACTTGGGATTTGCTGGATTGGCGTAACAGACCGATTTGGTTGGAAGGCACTACCCGGGACTACAGGTGTTTCCATAAGTATGAAGACGTGTCGTCGACTGAGGTATGGACTAAGTTGATCCCTTTGATTCGGATGACGGAAATGTATTACATTATTGCAGAGACAGCCACGGATGAGACGGAGGCGTTGGATGCGCTGAATACCGTATTGTTTAATAGGGGAGTGAAAGAATTGGAGGATAAAACACAATTGGCCGGAATGCTTCGGGACGAATACAGGAGAGAATTTTTTGGAGAAGGACAGTTGTTTTTTTATTATAAGCGTTTGAATGTAAAAGTATTACATTCTTATTCGGAAAATGCCGACCTGGATATGGATGCAGCAAAATACGTCGTCCCGTTGCCATTAAGTGAAACCGATTTTCGTTAAAAGATGAGTTATGAAAAAGAATGTTATTTTTATATTGCTTTTGACAATATTGAGCAGTTGTAAATCAGAATATGAGGAATATAGCGGTACTGATGCCATTTATCTGAATGAGATATCGGATACGGTACGTTTTTCTTTTACTTATGTCGACAGTGAATATGAAACACAGGCACAGGATATTCATCTGAAGGTGATAGGTAAGGTGGCAGATTACGATCGTCCGGTGAATATAAAATTTACACCGGTAAATGCGGTGGAAGGTGTGGATTTTGAACCGTTGGAGAAAGAGTATGTGGTTAAGAAGGGAGAGGTTTCTCTTGTGATTCCTGTAACTATGATCCGGACGAAAGCCTTACAAACGGAAGAAAAGGGAATTGATATGGAATTATTGCCTAACGGGCATTTTACAACTTATTACGATTATGGTTCCAGCGATTCGACCTCTTGGGTAAAGACGCAGCGGTTAAAGCTGATATTATTGTTTTCGGAATTTATGAATGAACCGCCTTCGCAGTGGAATCCATATATGTTCGGTGAATTTTCGGCGAAGAAGTTTGCTTTGATTTGCGATGAAATGGATATTCCACGGGAAGAGTTTAATAAAAAATCCGAGGAGGCGGGTTATATACTTTCCCGCATGGGGTATATCGGATCGTATATGAAAAAATATCTGGCCGACGAAAAAGCGGC
>ENA-ORPH01003156-ORPH01003156.1-human-gut-metagenome-genome-assembly--contig:-NODE-3156-length-12585-cov-3.213328_pt1 | contig 12585 bp, 10 predicted proteins | sample MGYA00242142_ERZ509074 | MGnify/ENA primary metagenome ERZ509074 (study PRJEB26280, sample SAMEA2338724) | human gut metagenome | biome: human gut; feature: human-associated habitat; material: faeces... | reverse complement strand
GCGGCAGCCGTGGCGCACACGCTCGTTCTTGCCCGCGCCGAGGTTCTGGCTGGTGTAGTTGCTCATGCCGTTGCCCAGCGCCGTCACTGACGTGACGAACATGTTGTTGAGCTTGATTGCCGCCGTGTAGCCACCCATGCACGCCGTGCCGAAGCCGTTAATGACGCGCTGCACAAGGATGTTGCCGACGCTGATGAAGCTCTGCTGAATCGCGCTGGGGATGGCGATAATCAACATCTTTTTCAGCAGCACTCCGGAGAAAATCGGGCATTTCTCGCCGCCGACGACCTTATGCACCTTCTTCAGTACGAAAATCACGGCAACAATGCCGCTGATGGACTGGCACAGGAACGTCGCCCATGCCACGCCGGGCACGCCCATGTGGAAGTCACGGACGAAGAGGATATCCACAAAAATATTCGTAATTGAGGACACGGCGAGGAAGTAGAACGGCGTTTTGGAATCCCCCAAGGCGGAGAAAATGCCCGTCGCGACTTGATAGAGCATCAGGAAAACATAACTCATGAGGTAAATTTGGATGTACGCCACGGAGTCCTTCATCGTCTCCACAGGCGTGTCCAGCAGTGTCAGCATCCATTCGGACGTCAGTATTCCGACAGCGCTCAGCAGCACGCCGAGAATGCCGCAGAAGATGAGCGCGGTCGTCACGCAGGTATGCACCTGCTTCATTTCCTTCTGCCCGAACAAGTTCGCCGTCACAACGGATGTGCCGATGTTGCAGCCAAACGCGATGGCGATGAAAATCAGCGTGATTTCGGAGCTGTTGCCGACAGCGGCAAGCGCCTCGGTGCTGATGAAATGCCCCGCAACGAAGCTGTCCGCGATGTTGTAGAGCTGTTGGAAGATGATGCTGCCGAACAGGGGCAGCGAGTAAGCGAGCAGCACCCGGCCGGGCTTGCCGACGGTCAAATCCTTCATGAGGAATGCCTTCTTTCTGTGCGTAATCCATCGCTCATTTTACGCTTGACAAGCCATGATGTAAAATATATAATTGCTATGGCATTCATATTTTGGAGGAATGATTGATGGAACTGACCCAGCTGACGTACTTCCTGACCGTTGCGCAAATGCAGCACATGACGCGCGCCGCCGAAGCGCTGCACATTGCGCAGCCCGCGCTGACGAAATCGGTGCAGCGGCTGGAGAGCGAATTGGGTGTACCGCTGATTGCGCGCAAGGGGCGCGGCATTGCGCTCACGCCCTACGGTCAACGGCTGGCGGACGAACAGCAGCCGCTGAATCAGCTTTCGCACATTCCGGAAATGATGCGGCAGATGGCGAATCAGCAGGCGCGAACACTGCATGTGTGTGTGCTTGCTGCGTCGGATTTGGTGACGGACGCCGCCGTTCGCTTCCGCCAGACACACCCGGACGTGCATTTTGCAATGACACTGCTCCCCCGCATCAGCGACGCGGCGCATCCACCGTATGACCTGCTGGTGGATTCGGACGGGATGAACGGCGATGACGGGTTTCATGAGCGGATTCTACTCGCCGTGCCGCAATCCTCCCCGCTCGCAGCGCGAGCCTCCCTGTGCCTGAACGACCTGCGCGGGCAGGAGTTCATCAGCGTGATGGGCAACCGCCGTTTCCGGGAGCAGTGCAGCCAGCTTTGCCAGCAGAGTGGATTCATGCCGCAGTATGCCTACGAGTGCACCGGGCCGTCGACCGTCCGCAACCTGATTTCGCTCGGCTGCGGCGTTGGGTTCTGGCCGGAATACACATGGGGCGCGCCGGGCGAGGGTATCCGGCTGCTGCCGATTGACGACGCGCGCTGCGTCCGGCGAATTGTCCTGCGCTGCGATGCCAGCGGCGACATTCGCCCATTGGCGGAGGAGTTCCGTGCAGCATTGCAAGATGAACTTCAACTGCTCGCATCGAAAAAGCGCGCCTGACGTTTCTGCCAGACGCGCTTCGTTCATGTCAGTGAAATCCAGTAATGCTCCAAGTCGATATTCTCGCCGTCTTCATGCACCGTTTTCTCGTAGACGCCGCCGTTACGCAAAATTGTCTTGCGGCTGCCCACGTTCCACGGTTCACAGGCGACCATCACCCGCTTTAAGCCGATTTCGCGGCAGTACGTCAGCACGTTGTGCAGCATCCACGTCGCAACCCCCTTCTTCCGCTCATCCGGCCGCACCGAATAGCCGATATGCCCCGCGTACTCGCGCAGGAAGTCGTTCAGCTCGCGCCGCACCTGAATCATGCCGACGATTTTCTCCCCGCGAAGGCAGACAAACTGCGTCGCCGGTACCCAATGCGGCGGAGTTGTCGCCGGGTCATCCAGCTGACGGCAGAACGCCAGCCACTCCGCCGGATTCTCCATGCGCTTCAGCGGCCCGCAGCCGTCCATGCTGCTATCTGCGTCCAGCATCGCCTGCCGATACGCGGCAATTTCATCAAACAGTGATTCGTCCGGGATTGCCAGTCGCAGTTCGTCCATTTCTTACTCCTCCACCACCGCGCGAATCCCCTTCACGCGGCGCACCACGTCCGCAAATTCCTCCGGCGTCAGCGACTGCGCACCGTCGCACAGCGCGTGTTTCGGGTCATTGTGTACCTCAATCATCAAGCCGTCCGCACCCGCCGCCGTCGCTGCCATTGCCATCGGCTTCACCAGGCGCGCAACGCCCGTCGCGTGGCTGGGGTCAACCAGAATCGGCAGATGCGTCTTTTCGCGCAGCACCGGGATGCACGACAAATCCAGCGTGTTGCGCGTCGCCGTCTCATAAGTGCGGATGCCGCGTTCGCACAGGATGACTTGGTCGTTGCCGCCTGCCATGATGTACTCAGCGCTCATCAGCCACTCCTGAATCGTGTTTGCCAGCCCGCGCTTGAGCAGAATCGGCTTATGCGTCTTGCCCAGCACCTTCAGCAGCTCGAAATTCTGCATGTTGCGCGCGCCAACCTGAATAACATCCACATCGTCGAACAGCGGCAAATGCGAGGCATCCATAATTTCCGTGACAACGGGCAGCCCCGTTGCTTCCTTCGCTTTCAGCAGCAGCTTCAAGCCGTCCTCATGCAGCCCCTGAAACGCATACGGGCTGGTGCGCGGCTTAAACGCGCCGCCGCGCAGGAGCGTTGCGCCCGCCGCTTTGACCGCCTTGGCGACCGTAACCATCTGCTCTTCGCTCTCCACGGAGCAGGGGCCGGCGATAATCTGGAACAAGCCGTGCCCGATGGTCACGCCGCCGCAATCCACCATCGTATCCTGCGGATGGAACTTACGGTTTGCTTTCTTGTAGGGTTCCTGAACGCGGCGGACAGCCTCCACTGCATCCAGCGAGGAAATGAGGTCGGCGTCCACGCGCGTCGTGTCGCCCACCAGCCCCAGAATGGTGCTGTTTTCGCCCTTCGATTCGTCGATGCGCAGCCCCATGCCGAGGAGAAACTGTTTCAGTCGGTCAATCTGTTCCTGCCGTGCTTCGTGCTTCAAGATGACAATCATGGTCTTTCCTCCATACTTCCGGACATCGTTGTCCACTACGATTTGAAACAGCCTGATATAAGGAAAGCGCCCTGCCGCCAAGTTCTGGCCAGCAGGGCGCTTTCCTCGTCTCCGGGAGAATACGCCAAATCACGCCCTGCTCGGTTGATGCAGCGCGTAATAATAACCGACCGCGAAACGGTTCAGCATGGCGTTCCGACTCCCTTCGTCTGTTCTTGACACCTATCATAGCGCAAAAAGCGCAAAAAAGCAAGAGGGAAATTGTTTCTCTCCTGCTTTTCTGCATATTTTTATGTGGATTCATACTATTTCCAAATGAGAATGCGCCAAGATGCGAAGCGAATTTTTCCTTCTGGCTAACGGGAGTGAAACGCAGCGTAGCAGCGCTACGCTAAGTGGAACGACCGGACGCCAGAAGGGAAAAGGCGCGAGCAGATGGCGCAGGCGAATGCAGGAAATAGTATTAGTCGTTGTTCTGCGCTTCCATGTCCTCCAGATAACGTTCGAGTTTGCGCTTGACGCGCTGGAGGGCGTTGTCGATGCTCTTGACGTGGCGACCCAGGTTGTCCGCGATTTCCTGATAGCTTTTCCCATCCAGATACGCCGCCAGCACTTCCTGTTCTAAATCCGACAGCACCTCGTCAATGCGCTGATGGATACCGCGCAAATCCTCCTGACTGATTATCAGCTCTTCCGGGTTTGACGAATGCCCTTCAGCGCAGACGTCCAGCAGCGTGCGGTCGCTTTCCTCGTCGTACAGCGGTTTGTTGAGCGACACATAGCTGTTCAGCGGAATATGCTTCTGTCGCGTCGCGGTTTTGATGGCAGTGATAATTTGGCGCGTGATGCACAGTTCGGCAAAGGCACGGAAGGACGCAAGTTTCTCCGGCCGGAAGTCGCGAATCGCCTTGTAGAGTCCAATCATGCCTTCCTGCACGATGTCCTCGTGATCCGCACCGATGAGAAAGTAGCTGCGCGCCTTGGAACGGACGAAGTTTTTGTACTTGTTCAGCAGATATTCCACCGCCACCGAGTCCCCCGTGCGGCACAGCGCCACCACGTCCTCGTCCGTCATGCCCTCATAGACCGAATGGGCGGCACTGCTGCTCAGCAGCGGCACGGAAGCAGGCTGTTCCGGTTCGCAGGGCACAGCCTGTCTCAACGGAAAATCCAGCAAAAAAGCATCGTCTTCCGGCAGCATCGGCTCTTCCTGCTCCATCGGGTCATTGTCCTGATTCATTGCATTCATTCGATCGTCTGACAAACTGTTCACCTGCTTTTCGGGCGGCGCAGGGCGCGTCTCCCGCTTCACTCTCCGCGCCGCAGCTTTTCCAGCCGTGCGCGGATGTCCTCCGGCATTCGGGAAAAAATCGTGTTTCGGTTCATGTTGGGCTGATTCTGGTGCGCCGACATGCCGCTTTTGCGCATTTCGCGAAGTTCGCGCAGCAGTTCCCGGCTGGTCATGCGAATCGCGCCGCTGGACAGCACCTGCGATTGCTCCAGCCCGTCCGACGTAGCGACGCGCAGTTCCCGATAGCGCGGGTTCTGTGCCGCGGCGCGCTCGATGTAGCTGTCCGCCGTTTCGCCGTGGCGGGTGAAAATCAGCGTCAAATCGCCGTGCTTCTCTTCCGTCGTCGTCGTGCGCTCGGACTGGTAACCATCGAACACCAGCAGGATTTCCTCGCCCGAAAATCCAGCGTAGTCCTCCAATTGGCGCATCAGCCGGTCGCGCGATTCGTCCAGCGACCAGCCCTTTTTCTCCGCCTCGCTCCACGCGCCAATGACGTTGTAGCCATCGACAATCAGCAGCGGTTTCATGCCCGGCGTCTGGACAGCACGCGGTACATCACCACGCCCGCCGCAACGGACGCATTCAGGCTGTCCAGATGCCCCGCCATCGGCAGGGACACCTTCTGGTCGCAGTTTTCCAGTACGAGATGGCTGATGCCCTCGCCCTCGCTGCCGACAACCAGCGCCACGCCGCCCTTGAAGTTGACCTTCTCGTAGTCCGTGCCGTCCATCGTCAGCGCGTATGTCCAGATGTTGCGCGCCTTGAGCATTTCAATCACACGGGTCATGTTCACAACGCGCGCAACCTTGATGTGCTCAATCGCGCCCGCGGATGCCTTGACTGCCGCCGGGGTCAGCCCGACTGCGCGGCGTTCCGGCACAATCACACCGTGCGCGCCCACGCACTCGGCGCTGCGGATAATCGCACCCAGATTGTGCGGGTCGGTGATGCCGTCCAGCAGAATCAGGAACGGTTCTTCGCCCTTTTCCTCCGCTTCCGCCAGCATCGCCTCGACCGTGCTGTACTGGTACGCCGACGCGAACGCCACCATGCCCTGATGATTCTTCGCCAGCTCGTTCAGGCGCTGATGTTCCACTTCCTGCACCGGGATGTGCGCTTCCTTCGCCATCTGCACGATTTCGCGCGCAGAGCCGGTCAGCTCGCCCTTCTGCACCAGCAGCTTTTCGATATCACGACCCGCCTTGAGCGCCTCACGAATCGGGTTGCGCCCTGCCAGCAGGTTCTCCTGCACTGCTTCTTCCGCCACGGGCTGCGCCATCACGGGCGCAACAGCCACCGGGCGGTACTCCGAATCGCGATAGGACGGTGCCGGACGCTCGTCGGTCATTTCCGGGCGGCGATCATAGCGGTCGCGACGCTCGTAGGGCTTGCGGTCGCCATAGGACTTCTTCTCGCCATAGGGCTTGCGGTCGCCAAACGACTTCTTCTCGCCGTAGGGCTTGCGGTCGCCAAACGACTTCTTCTCGCCGTAAGGCTTGCGGTCGCCGAACGACTTCTTTTCGCCATACGCACGGTTGTCATCGCGCTTGCCGCTGGGACGGCCGCCGTGGCGCGCCCCACGGTACTCCGAGCCTTCTTCCACCCACTTTTCGCGCCCAAAGGACTTCTTGCCCTGCGGCTTGTGGGACGGTGCATTATCATAGTATGCCATATTTCAAATTCCTCTATTCTTATTCATTGTCGGTTGATTGATTTTGCTTTTTCTGTTCGTCTGCCAGCGAATCGAGCCATTCGCGCCTTGTCCGGCGAATCTCCCCTGCCTTGCCGCAGGATTTTTCCCCTTCCGGACACGCGCCGCGCAGACATCCGGGCCCCGCGTCCGCAAACAGCGCCGGGGCAATTTCCATGCACAGGCGGTGCATCTCCGTCGCCAGCGCACGGATTTCCCACTGTGCGCGGCTGCACATGCGCAGGCTGAAGAAGTGCCGCAGCTCGCGCACGTTCATTGTCACCATCATGCGCGTTTCGCAAGCGCCGGGCAGCACGAATCGGGCATCCTCATTGCCGCCCTCGCCCGCGCCGAGCTTCTCCTGCCACCCAGTATACCACTGGTGCATGGTGTCCATCTGCCGCTCAAACTCCGCGACAGCGTCTTCACCCAGCGCCTCGATTTTCGGCGGAACGATGTAGCCAAAGCCCTTCTCGTAGCTGACGTAGCGCTGGCTCTGCACCGAGAAGCTGGCAAGCCGGTGGCGGGTAATCTGCGCCAGAAGGACGCGCGAAACGCCCTCCATCGCAAAGGTAAAGCTGGCGTGTTCCAGCACGGATTCATGCCCCATCGACAAAATCCGGCTGACGAACTCGCTCTGGTCGTCACGGCTGACGCGCTGCTGCAAGCTGTCCACCGTCGCGCGGGAGTAGCACAGCCGAGCGCCGAGCGCCACGACCTCCTCCGGCGAAAGCGTATGGCGAATCAGGGCAACTTTCATGGTTGAGCGGGGCATGATGCAACCTCCTGACTTTTTCGGAACAGTTCAAGCAGGCGCGCCTCCTGCCCAGTCAGGTACAAATACCCGACGAGGGCTTCCAGCGCCGTTGCTGCCTGATAGTCCATGGCGGTCTGATTTCGGGGGGCAGCGTGGTGCGCGTGAGTATTGCGCCCACGGCGGACAATGGCGTTTTCTTCCTCGGTCAGCGCTCCCTCGATGCGTGTCAAAGCCTCCGCCTGTGCGTGTGCATTGACGACCGTGACCGCCGCCTGATGGCAGTGATGCAGATTATACCCCCGGTACAGCAGGCGCGACCGAGTCAGCAAATCATAGACCGTATCCCCGATATACGCCAGCTGGAGTGGATTCAGGCGGCGTGCATCATCTTTGGTCATCGGCGCTTCTTCGCGCAGGGTCAAAGGCATTTCCTCCTTCATATGCCCGAAAAAGACAGGCATACCGAATGAAGCGTCCTTTACAGACACAACCAGTGTATTATACCATATTTTCGCCCTGTCCGACAAGGGTTTTCCGCACCTTTGGGGAAGAAAATTTGTCGCGCGTGCCGTTTTCCGGACACAAAAATACCGAACCGCGATTGCGATTCGGCATGTGGTACACCATTAGGGACTCGAACCCTAGACACCCTGATTAAGAGTCAGGTGCTCTACCAACTGAGCTAATGGTGCACATCTGCGAAGCATCCGTCTACCTTATGAGCGGCGTTTGCATCAGCAGATAATATTATAGCGCGATTCAGCGATTTGTCAAGAGGGAAAATCACTTTTTTTCGAGAAAAATCAGCTTTTCTGCGCATTTTCATGTGTCCACGGGGCATTTCGCCCGTCCAGACCCGCCAGAATGCCGCTTCCAAAGGCGAACATCAGGTTAAAGCCGCCACAGTCGCCGTCCACATCCAGCACCTCGCCCGCCGCGTACAGTCCCGGCAGGCGGCGATTTTGCAATGTCGCCGGGTCAAAATCCGCCACCGACGCCCCGCCCGACGCCACCTGTGCGCTCTCGAAGCCCTTCACGCCGCGAATCGGCATCAGCCACGCATCCGCCGTTTTCGTCAGGCGCTCCGCCATGTCCGCTGTCATCTGCCCGCATAGGCTGCTTTCGCGCACTCCCCAATCTGCCTGCCGCATCAGCGCCGCCGACAATCGCGGCACGCACAGCCCGGTCAGCATCTCCGTCATCGGGCGCTGCGCCCAGTCTCTCCGGCGGCGGTGCAGTTCTCGGCGGAAATCGCCCGCATCCGCGAAACCCATGCCCTTCACCAGCGACACGCGAAGCACCCGCCCGTCCTTTGCATACCGCGCGCACTGCATCACGCACACGCCGCTGACGCCGTAATCCGCGAACAGCAGCTCGCCATCCTCCTCATGCAGGACGCTTTTCCGGTCGATAACCGCTACCTGCGCCTTGACGCGGATGCCGCTCAGCCCTTTGATTGGCGTGCTATCTGTGATAATCTGCGTCAGCGCGGGCGCGAAGGGCGTCGCGGGGCAGCCGAGATTCGTCAGCAGACGCAGGGCACTGCCGTCGCTGCCGAGCTTGGGCTGGGCGCATCCGCCGCCGCTGATGATAACGCGGTTCGCCCGAAATTGCTGCCCGTCCGCCGAGAGCGCCGTCCAGCCATCATTTTCGCGTTGCAGTGCCGTGATGGATACGCCCGTCACCACCCGCACATGTAGGGCGGTCAATTGCAGGCGGAGCGCATCCAGCACGCTTGATGCCTGCGAACTGACGGGGTACACGCGCCCCGCCTCTTCCTGCCGAAGCCGCAGTCCAAGATGCTCCCAGAAGGCTTTCTGTGCCTCTGCGCCGCAGTGAGACAGCACATCCGCCGCGAACGCCGCATTTCCCGGATAGCGCGGCGCACCCGTGTTCATCAAGTTGCAGCGGCCGTTGCCCGTCGCGAGGATTTTTTTGCCAATGCGATCCATTTTTTCCGCCACCGTGACCGTATCGCCGCATTCCGCCGCCGCAATCGCCGCCGCCAATCCCGCTGCGCCGCCGCCGATGACCAAAACGCTTCCCATAATCTGTGTTTCCTCCGCTTCTTTCCTGTATGCCGCGCTGCCTGATGACATAGGCTATCCGTGTCATAGGAGGCGATAACTTTGACGCAGCAAGGCAAAAAGGCCACTTGGCGCTCACTCATCGCGCTGGAAGCCGCCACGCTCGGCGCAGGGGCGCTCGTCGGCTACCTCACCCGCGACGGCATGGACTTCTTCCGCACTCTGAGCAAACCCGGCTTTGCGCCGCCGGGCTGGCTCTTCCCCATCGTTTGGAGCATCCTCTATGCGTTGATGGCGTACTGCATGTGGCTCGTCCTGCGCGCGCAGGGGCGCGACCGTTTCCTGCTGCTGGGGCTGTATATCGCCCAGTTAGCCGTCAACCTGATGTGGCCCGTGCTGTTCTTTATCCTGAAAGCGCTTGGGCTTTCCTTCTTCTGGCTGGTTCTGCTGTTCTGCCTGATTTTCATCATGGCGGTGCATTTCGGGCAGCAGAAGCCCCTCGCCGGATGGCTGCTCGTGCCGTACCTGCTGTGGGTGACATTCGCGGGCGTGCTGAATTTCGCCGTCGCCCGCATGAACCCCTGATGCACGCTCCATGGCGTAAATCTTCCGCAACGGCGCGGTCAGTGTGCCGTCCGGCTCGTAAATCATCAGCGGCGGTTCGGGGTGCAGCATCGGGCGCGCATCCTTGAGCGCCTCAATCATCACCAGATTCGCCGCCTTTTGCGCCGAAGGGTAAATCAGCTGGAACCGCTTCGGCGCAAGCCCGGCTTTCTCCATGTCCTTCATCACTTCCAGCATCCGCGCCGCCGGATAGATGACCGCCATCCGCCCCTTGCCGCGCAGCAAATGATACGCCATCTTGAACCACGCCGTCAGCCCGCTTTTCTGCTGATGGCGCGCCAAGGACAGCGTCTGCGCCGGATTCGGCAGTGTCGTGCCATGATGCCCATACGGCGGATTGCAGACAATGACGTCGATGCTTCCGGGCGCAAGCACCTCGTCGGCACTCTCCACCGGCAGAGCGTGGATACGGATGATATGTTCCAGCCCGTTGAGCAGCACGCTCCGCCGCGCCATATCCGCCATATCCGGCTGAATTTCAAACGCATCGACGCTTTTCGCGCGCCCCATGCCCGCCAGCAGCAGCGGCAGGATACCCGTCCCCGTGCCAAAATCAGCACAGCGGTCGCGGCTTTCCGCCCGCACGAAGCTCGACAGCAGCACGGCATCCATGCCGAAGCGGAAACCCTGCTCCTTTTGCAGGATGCGCAGCCCCGCCTGCTGCAATTCGTCCACCCGTTCGCCGGGCAGGATGGTCAGTTTTCCGGCGCAATCAGCGTCAATCGGCTTGTCAGACAATAGCCTTCCTCCCCTTCTTCTGTCCGCACACGGCACCAGATTTCGCCCTTTTCCAGCACGGTCAGCACCAAATCCGCTTCGACTTTCGCCGTTTCGGGCGCATCGGCGCTGCACCACTGGTAGAGCGTTTCTGCTTGGCGGATGCTCGCTGTCCACCCAGTCACTTTTTCCAGCGTCACGTCCAGAATCGGCGTATCGCTGATGACGATCGCACCGGGCGCGCTGTCGCTCAAATACTGCGACGCGCAGTAGCCCTCTTTGCCGCCGTAGCGGATGTAACTCCAGCCGTTTTCCTGCGAAATAAATGTCACCAGTGCGCCGCGCGGAAGCCATTGTACAATCGCCGCGCCCGCATTGGGCGACTGCCGCATCGCCAGCGAATCCGACTTTGTGCTGACGTATTTTTGCCCCAGCGGCGCGTCCGGCTGCTCGCAGGAGAGCGTATCCGCCGTGAAATAGCCCATCATCTGCCCGACCGAGGCATAGCACCAATTGCCGCTCTGTGCAAGCACCGTCACCTGCGTTCCTCGCGGGATTGTCGCCAGGACTGCCGCATCCGCAGCCATCGCCTGACGAAGCGGCGCATTGTCCGCACTCACCCACGCAACGTAGCTGCCAGCTGACACGTCATCCTCCACCTTCGCAGGCGGTTCGGACGCAGCTGGAACAGGCGTTGGCGCTTCGCTTGGTTCGGGGGATGCCGTCAGTTCGGGCGTTGCGCCCGGTGTGGGCGTCCCACTCGGTGTGGGCGTCCCACTCGGTGTGGGCGTCCCACTCGGCACATCAAAGCGCAGGTACTGCGTCATGACGTACCCGGTCAGGCTGCCCCAGCGAACAGCACACCACGTTTCGCCGTATGCCGTGACGATGATGCTCGTTCCCTTCGGGATTTCCGCCAGCACGGGGTATTCCGTGCCCGCACCCTGCCGGAGGTTGAGCGTCGAGGCGGTGGAATTGACAATCGCGGTCTGTTCGCCGCTTGTCGTCGGCACAGGCGTCAATTCGATGCCGACGGCGCTGAAATCAAGGCTGCTTGCCAGCACATAGCCGTCAATGCCGCCCGCCGTCACGCGGCACCAGCTGCCGTCGCTGCTCTGCACGGCAATTTGAACGCCCTGCGGCAGGTTCATCAGCACCGCCGCAGCAGTAGACGAGGTCGCCCGAAGCGCTGTCGCCGTCCTGACCATCGCAGAACGCCCGGTCTGGCTCGTTTTGCCCGGATAACTATCGCTGAACGTGAGATACTCCGCCGCGCAGTAGCCTGTTTTCGCGCCATACTGTATGCTCGCCCAGCCGTTCTCCACCGCGAACACGCACAGCACCGCGCCGCCAGGGATGGTGGACTGCACCGCCGCATCGTAGCTGCCGGACGCGCGCAGATTCAGTGAATTCGTGCCTGTCACGGTCGCCCAGCGGGTGATGGGTGTCGGGTTTTCGTCGCTCTGCGTCGGCGGCGTGCCGGTGAACGTCAGGTTTTCCGTGCGGACGTAGCCGACAATCCGCCCGAAGCGGATGAGCGTCCAATTATCGCCCTTTGCCAGCACGGTCACGGCGGTTCCGGCGGGCAGCGTCGTCAACAGTGTGCCGTTGTCCGAGGCGGTCAGGCGCACGTTCAGCACGTCTTCCACATTCACCAGCGTCACCATGGCTTGATTAGGCGCGGTGGGCGAAATCGTCGCGGGGGCTTCAGTCGCCGTCACGGGCGCGTCGCCCACGGGCGGCAGAATCGTGTGCGTGAAGGTGTACTGCATTCGCACGCAGTTCTCGTAGTAGAATCCGAGAATCTGGTCGTATGTATATCCTAAATTCGCCATCTGCTGTGCCCCGCGCTGGCTCATGCCGATGCCGTGTCCGTAGCGCCTGACGGTCAGCACAAACGTCTCCCCATCTGCCTTGACCGACCAGAGTTCGTTTTTCGTCGTGTTAATGGACAGATTGAGTGCGCTTTCCAGCTCGCTGAAAATGTCGAACGTCAGCGTCAGTCGG
>ENA-ORPH01003150-ORPH01003150.1-human-gut-metagenome-genome-assembly--contig:-NODE-3150-length-12600-cov-2.961020_pt1 | contig 12600 bp, 15 predicted proteins | sample MGYA00242142_ERZ509074 | MGnify/ENA primary metagenome ERZ509074 (study PRJEB26280, sample SAMEA2338724) | human gut metagenome | biome: human gut; feature: human-associated habitat; material: faeces... | reverse complement strand
TTTCTGAAGCCATATCTATTAATTGATATTTTAATGATGAGCTTCCACAATTAATTACTAAAATTTTCATAAAAAACCTCCAATAAATTTATTTATCTTGTTCTTGTGCTTGTACAGCAGTAATTGCTACAACGCCTTCTATGTCTTTACTGCTACAACCTCTTGATAAATCATTAACTGGTTTTGCAATACCTTGACATAGTGGACCATATGCTTCTGCTTTTGCAAGCCTTTGAACTAGTTTATAACCTATATTTCCAGCATTTAAGTCTGGGAAAATTAAAATATTTGCTTCACCTTTTAAAGGACTTCCTTTAGCTTTATATTCTGCAACCTCTGGAATTATTGCAGCATCTAATTGTAATTCTCCATCTACTAATAAGTCTGGAGCTTTTTCTTTTACTAAATTTGTTGCTTTTATTACTTTTTCTGTTAATTCAGATTTTGCACTACCATGTGAAGAATATGAAAGCATTGCTATTTTTGGTGTTTTACCTGTTAATAGTTCAAAGCTTTTACTAGATGATAATGCAATTTCGGATAATGCATCACTATCTGGATTTTCGTTTAAACCACTATCTGAAAATAAGAAAACTCCATTTTCTCCATATATACAATTAGGCACAATCATCATAAAAAAAGCAGATACTAATTTAGTGCCAGGTGCTGTTTTTAATATTTGAAGTGCTGGTCTTAAAGTATCTGATGTAGAATGAACAGCTCCAGAAACTAATCCATCTGCATACCCTTGTTTAACCATCATCATTCCAAAATATATATTGTCTAACATAAATTCTTTTGCTTTTTCTATTGTCATTCCTTTATGTTTTCTTAATTCATAAAATTGTTCTACAAATTCATTATAATTTTCAGAGTTATTAGGATCTACAATTTCAGCTTCTTCTATGTTATCTAGACTAAGTTCTTTTGCTCTTTCTAATATTTTATTTCTATTTCCTATTAATATTATTTCTGCAAATTTTTGTTTTAATACTTCTGATGTAGCTTTTAATGTTCTATCATCATCTGACTCTGGAAGTACTATCTTTTTTATATCTTTTTTTGCTCTATTTTTAATTTCATCTATAAAAGCCATCTTAATCCTCCTTTTAGTTTTGTTGGCTAAAATTTCTGCCTATTCAATTATATATTAGTATTTTTTTATTGGCAAGCTTAATTAAATTAATTTATAAACTTTACTTTATCATCATTTGAATCAGAAATTATGCTTATATTACCATCTATAATTTTTAATGCTTGTAAATTTTTTAACCCTACACCTTGTACATCTTTTGTTCGCTTCATAATTCTTTCTAATTCCTCTTCTCTTCCATCTAAATTATAATGAGGACATACAAGTAAATCTACTAATCCAATACCTCTTACTCTAGTTAGTTTAAATTCTTTATATTTTCTCGCATCAGATAATCCATATTTACAAATAGCTATTGCTCCAGCACTAAGACCACAAATTACTTTTCCATCATTATAAGCCTCTTCTAATAGTGAAATCATATTATATTGCTTTAAAATCTTCATTAGCTCTAAGGTATTTCCTCCACCTATATAAATTATATCTGCATTATTAAATCTTTCTAGAATTAATTCTCGATTGTCCAGTTCTTTCTTTAAAATAGTTTTAGATATACATCCTAAATTCCTATAATTTCTTTTTATAACTCTAAAATATGATTCTATATGATTTACATTAGCAAAACCAAGAAAAAGAAAGTTTGGCGATTGTTTGTTCGCAAGTGCTACTATTTCTTTATCTATTTTTTGTGTTTCGTATTCTGTTCCTTTCCTTCCTATCTCTCCACCACCAATTATAACAGCTTTCTTCATATCTACCATCTCCTTATAAAGACTGTTCTGAATCTTCTAGTTTTCTTTTCCTTTCTGTAATAGCTCTTTTTAGTAATTTTACTCCATTCTCTGTTCCTCTAACTCCCAATCTTAATCCTTCTTCTTGTAAGTCTGGAATTTTATCTATATCTACATTTAAAAATCTGTTGTGTTTATTAGAATATAAAAATACAGTTGGTTCTTGCTCTCTTATAAATATACAACTTGTATATTCTTCTTGACTCGTTTTGCAAGGAAAGATATAAAGCTTTTTCCAAATTTCATTTTCTGCCAAACTGGTTAGCATTTTATAATAAAATGAGTATTGTTGCATATAGCCCATATCTGCTGAAATTTTAATTATATCTTCATCATTTATGAAACTTGTAACTCTTTCTGCTAATGGTAAATCAGATAAGTTAGAAATAACTGAATTTATAACTTCATCAGTATATTCTCCACTCTCACTTGTATATCCAATGTTCCTATCTGCTCTTTCTAATTCTTCTGTAGGAACCTCAGTTAATAAAACATATTCATCATCTGTTGTACCAAAATGTCTTGTTCTCCTTCTAGTTTGTATGAATTCTAAATCAGCTTGTAAGTCAAGCTTTATCCTATCACCATTTTTTAGTGTAAGAATATTGAATACATGGTCTAATTCTTTTGGTTCATGTGTAACTGTACAACTATATCCTAATTTCTTAAAAATATATTCGCATTGTCTAGCTAACGAATAACATATAATTTCTCTGTCATCAAGTCGATCTTCAACTCCAGTTCGCTTTTTAGCTAATCTATATATTTGCTTTTGAGTCGCTGTATTTCCGAAATAGTATCTTACATCAAAAGTCTTGTTTTTTCCGATTTCTATATAAATCTTTCTAATAAAGCTTAATTCATCTAATTCTTGATATTCAGGATTAGTTTGAATTTCGCGTAATAATTCTTTTACTTTCAATCTTTTAACCTTCTATCATTTTTAATATTTCTTCTTTTAATTCATTTACTATATTTTCTTGGGGAATTTTTCTAATTATTTTTCCTTTTTTAAATAGTAAACCTTCTTTTATTCCACCAGCAATACCTATATCTGCATTACTAGCTTCTCCTGGTCCATTTACTGCACATCCCATAACAGCTACAGTTATATCACTATTTATAGTTTGTAAAAATTCTTCTACTTCTTTTGCCATTGGTATTAAATCTATTTGTGTTCTTCCACAAGTAGGGCAAGAAACTAATGTTGGTACATTACTGTATAAATTACAATCTTTTAAAATTTCTTTTACAACCTTAATTTCTTCTATAGGATCATCTGATAAAGATACTCTTATAGTATCACCTATTCCCCCTCTTAATAAAATTCCAAGACCAATACTTGATTTAATAGTTCCACTAAAAGCTGTTCCAGCCTCTGTTATTCCCAAATGTAATGGATATTTAAAAGTTTTTGCTGCTTCTTCATAACTTTCGATACATAAATCTAGATTAGAAGCTTTTAAAGATATTGCTATATCATAAAAATCTAAATTTTCTAATATTTGTACATGTCTTTTTGCACTTTCTACCATCGCTTTGGCTGTAGGCTTACCACCATACTTTGCTAACAAATCCTTTTCTAAAGAACCTGCATTAACACCTATTCTTATAGGTACATTATATTCCTTGCATTTATCTACAACTGCTTTTACTTTCTCTTTGCCACCAATATTTCCGGGATTAATTCTTACTTTATCTACACCAGCTTCTATAGCACATATTGCAATTTTATAATCAAAATGAATATCTGCTACAATTGGTATATGTATTTGTTCTTTTATATCTTTTATTGCTTTTGCATCTTCCATATCTAAACAGGCAACACGAATTATTTCGCAACCTGCTTTTTCTAGTTCTAATATCTGTTTAACTGTTGAAGCTACATCTTTCGTTTTAGTATTTGTCATAGATTGTATTATTACTTTATTTTGGCCACCAATTTGCACATTACCAACTTTTATAGGTCTAGTTTCAGTTCTTTTATACATAACATCCTCCATTATTTTTTTGTTAATTTAGCTATTAAAGCTTTTATCTTTATTCCTTTTTCTGAGAACATTTTTTCATGTTCTGTTTGGATGTCTTCCCAATCGGTCTCAGAATGTAAATCATAGGTTAGTTTTATAATTTCAAAACCACTCTCTTTAAAATAGTTTATGCTAGATTCAAATAAATCATCATCATCAGTTTTAAAATGTATTTCTCCACCTGCTACTAAAAATTCTTTATACTTTTCTAATTGCCTTGTATGTGTTAATCTTTTCTTTCTATGCTTTCCTCTAGGCCAAGGATTGCAAAAATTAATATAAATTCTTTCTATATTATCATTATTATTCATTATTAATAAAATTCGTTCTATATCAAATCTCGTAAGAATAACATTGTCTGGCTCTTTATTGTTAGCTTCAAATTCTTGTTCTACATTTCTCTTAGCTAGTCCAAGCATTGCATCTACTAAATCTATCGCAATATAATTTATGTCTGGGTTTTGAATTGCTATTTGTGATATAAAATTTCCTTTACCACACCCAAGTTCTAAATGTATTGGATTATTTGTATTTTTAAAAGCTGTTTTCCATTTTCCTTTATAATCTTCTGGATTTTCTATATAAAATTTACAAGCTTCTAATTCTGGTCTTGCCCACGGTTTAAATCTAATTCTCATTTTATTCCTCCAATCGAAAATTAGGAATATTCCTTTTTTCCCTGATATTTTGCATATCTATTATATCTAATTAAGCATAAAAAAACAACCAAAACTTAAGTTCTAGTTGTTATTGTATAGGGGTAATCTCGTATTTCATATCCTCTATTATATCTTTCATTACGATAGGTGTAACATAGTTTTCTTTTAACTTATCTATAATTGAGATTACTTCAGTTTCATTTTCTGATATATCATCTATGTTTCCTACTTCTCTTGTCATTTTTGAATCCTCATTATATTGAATTTTTACTATTTCTAATCCATAGCTTTTATTCGCATAGGTTAAATAATACAGCAAACTCACTGGATGTTCTACTCCTAATTCAATCATTAACTTTGGATCAAAAAATATTCCTCCACAAAATCTTTTACTCATTTGTTTATTACCCCTTCCTTTTTTTCTTAAGTCAAAATTGTGTAAAAATTTTAGCTTGTATATTCTACTGTATACCTATAGCCTTATAAAATCAAGCATTTTCGTTCGTCATTTTTCTCGCTTTTTGACTTTTTTCGACAAAACGAAAACCCATAACTTAACTACATTATACCATATTTAAGTTATGAGTTTTATTTTTATACAGCTTCTGCATAATACTTAATTATCTTATTATTAATTTCGTTATCTGATGCGTTTAATATCCTATTATAATTTTTAGCTTTTTTATATATTTTTATGATTTTGTTAATTCCATATATATTAATTAATGATAAAGTAATAAAATATGCATCACTAAAAGATTTTATATCATTAATATTTAATTTTTGATATGAATAAGTTGTTTTTGCATCGTTTAAGCCGAAAAGATATGTTGTAATATCTAACCAATTAGGAATCTCGTCAAAATTATCAGCAAGAATCATATCTGCAACAGATTTTTGTGCGATTTTCATAATATCGCTATATGAATGTACATTTCCTGGGTTTAAAGGCGTTACTAATTTTAAAGTTCCATCTTCGCATTCTAATGCAACTTCCCATTCTTCTCTTTTTTTACCAAACACTTCTTTATGTAATTCTTCTACACTATTATATAACTGTATTATAATTTTTCTGTCATAATTTTTTAACTTAAATAAACTTGTGATAGTCTCATACGCAATTAGTACTTGGTTCATAAGTTCGAGCACACACGGCTCATTCTCGTCACTATATTGAATTTGGATATTACCATCATCAAATTGCTTCATTTATATAAATCACTCCTTAATTTCTTAATACATTTATTATATATTATTTTAGCTTGTGTGTCTACTTTTAATAATTCATATTGTTGATTTAACGATACAAGCAGTTCTTTTATGTTTTATTGTATAGGGAAAAAAGGAACGTCCCCAAATCCCTATATTTCTATATAATTATATTCACATGCACGTAGTAATCTATTATTTAATGCCAATCCTAATCCATCTTTTTGCATACCTTCTATAATTACAATATCTACATTGTAATTATCTACTTGCCTTAATATAGAAAATATATTATGTGCCATTTCATCTAATGAGCTACCCATCTTTATTTTATTTTTAGTAGCGTATTTATCAAAATTTTTATCTCTACATACTACTAATGCATTTTTACCACTTATAAGCTCATTTATTTTATTTACCATAGATTCTTCGTTCTTACTATATACCATCATGCATTTAGTATTTGGCGCATAATGTCTATATTTCATACCTGGTGACAGTACTTTTTCTTTCCCGTCATATTTTCCAAGAATGTTCTTATCTATCTCTACTTCTATTCTTAATTTTTCGATATCTTCTTTAGTTATTTTACCAGGTCTTAATATTCTTACTTTATTATCTATAACTCTAACTACAGTTGATTCCAATCCTATATCTACCATCCCATCATCTATAATAGTTGAGACTTTTCCATCAAATTCTTTTAATATATCTTCTATTTTAGTTCCACTTGGTCTGCCAGATACATTCGCACTTGGTGCAGCAATTGGTACACCCGCATATTCTATTAATTTGCTTGCAATTTTATTTGATGGCATTCTTATCCCAACAGTATCTAGTCCTGCTGTAACAGATTTTGGAATTATGTTTTTAGCTTTTAATATTAATGTAAAAGGACCTGGGCAAAAGGTATTAATTAATATTTTTTCTACTTCATTTGGTTCTTCTACGAGTTGTTTAATCATGTCTACATTATTTACATGTACTATTAAAGGGTTATCCCCTGCCCTCCCCTTTGCTTTAAAAATATTTTTACAAGCATTATCATTTAATGCATTTGCACCTATTCCATATACTGTTTCTGTTGGAAATATTACTAGTTTCCCATTTAGTATATCTTGTGCTGCTTCTTTTATTTTTTCTTCATTATATTCTTCTTTTAAATTTATATATTTTGTTTTCAATTTTACACCTTCTAATTATTTTTCCTCCAATATTATAGTCTGTTTTTGCTTAAAAATCAAGGCGTGATAATCGTAATATAAAAGGGAACACACCTAAGCTTGAGTGCTTAGGTGTGCGAACAAAGTTTGTTCTTTTTCCCTTAAGAGATTACTTACACATATTCCAAATGTTCTTATACCTCGGATCTGTGGGCACTTCACCGTTTGATAACGGTACGAAGCGGTCCTTGCGTTTAAACCCTGATGCCTGAAGTGCTTCGACCACGTCCCAGTTTCTAGTTACATATGTTTTACCATCGCAGTACACGAACTGGCATGTACCATTATTGGTTGCATATGTTCCCATCCAGGAACATGCGGTAGAGTCAAAACACATGCTGCTCAGGACCGGATATACAATACTGTCACCATAGAGGTGATGTGTTATCAATCCGCCTCCAGGAATCTCGAAGCACATTGCCACGAGCTTGGGATCAATACTCTTAATTCCGTTTTTCTTGCAGAATCCCTTGCAGTCTTCAAGAAACTCTTCTCTCAGGCTCTTTCTCTGCTCTTCAAGCAACTTTTTCCACTGAGCTTCATATGCCAGCGGATAATCTCCATTGCTGAAGGGTACATAGAAATAGGATTTGCGGAATCCTTCTGACTGCAGAGTTGCGTATGCTCCCCACATTTCGGGAATAACATACACCGTTCCTTCAAGAGCGAAAGACAGGATTCCATTGTTCATATCGAACTTATGCTCGAATTTGAACGGGATTTCTCCCAATGCCAACGGTTCATTTTTTCCTTCCTGCGGCCAGTAGACCACCATTCCATCTTTTACCTCGATAGCATCCTTCCGGATTTCTTCAACATTTGCATATTTTTTCATCTCTTTTTACCTCCTTTATTTTTTTGTCAAACCTTGTTGCTATATATAGAAAGTTCTCTATATACAGGAGATGAAATATCCAACAGATTTGATACATTTAATTATATCATATTTACATAAAATAGTAAAATATTATATGTTTTTAATATTCCTCTTCTTAAATGAAACTATAGAAGCTACTAACATGATTGCAAAATATATTGCACAAATAGTTATAGAAAATTCTATACTAATTCCATTAAACATTGGAGTTCCACCAAATAAATATTGGCTTAATCCCAGTTAGGTGTTACAAAATATTTTACCCAGTCCCATTTATAAGATATAGCAATCATATTAATCATATCACTACCCATGTATCCAAGTATAGGTAATGCAACTGCAAGTGGTGAATTTAAGAAAAGTGTACTTAATGCAAAAGCTAATGTTCCAATTAAAATAAATATTGGTAATTTACATATAAATATTAAACCAAGATATGCAAAAATGTTTAATGTTACAATACTATTAGTTGTAAAATCAAACTGTACAACATTCATCATATAAGTTCCAAAGCCATATACAATTCCACCAATAATAAATTGTAATAATAAAATTGTGGCTGTGGTAATAAGCATTGTTATAAATACAGCAATTAATTTTGAAATAAGTATTTTAGTTCTACTATATGGTCTAACTAATAGTAATTTTACAGTACCTTTATTAAACTCTTCACTAATTGAAACTCCAGCAACTATAACAACAACCATAACTATAATTGCGATATATGTGCCTATTGAATTTTGGAAAGTATAATTTGCTGTAGCAGTATTTTGATATTCTGTATCATTATATAAATCATATTTATATAAATTTGCTTTTTCTAAATATCCATTTATTTCTGACTTTTCATCATCTGTTAGATTTTTTCCTTGTGATGATTGAATATAATTACCCATGTACATTCTATAATTTTGTACAGCTATACTTTTATAGTTATCACTACCATAATTAATGTTCTTATCTAATCTTAAATTAACTACTTCTTTTTGTAATTCTAAACTCTTTAATTGAGTTTTTAAATCATCATTTTCACTATCTTGTGCTATTAAGGCATTCAATTCTTCTATTTGTGTATTTAAACTATCTAATTCTTTATTTGCAAAATACTTCCAATCATTATTTTTTAAAGCTGTAAGCATTTCATCATATTTAGCTTTAGAACTAGTAAGTGCTTCATTATTTTTATCTATATATTCATAATTATTCATTTCCTCTATTATAGGAGAAATAACTGTTCCAATTACTTCTGCTTGCCAGCTAGTTTCTTTATAATCTTTTGCAAGAGTTGCTAGATCTTTTGTATTTTTCACATACGTTGTAAAAATTTGCTAAACCGAAATTTTGTGATTTAGTTTCTACATATTTATTTATATCTGAAGGTTTATTAGGGTCTAACTCAGCTAATTCTTCATCTAAATATTGTATATAACTTTCTGAATATGCAGAATATGAATTTGACATGTTTTGACTTATTTTATTTAAAACGTTAAAGCCTATTATTATAACTAAAATAATTACTCCAATAACAATCATACTTTTCTTTGAAAAAATCTTTATTAACTCATTTTTTATCAACTTACTCAATTACATTACCCCCTGTTTTCTTTAAGAATGCATCTTCCAAGCTTAAATTTTCTTCTGAAACATTATATATTTTTATATTTCGTAAAACTAATTCTTTAATTAGAAGAGGAACTTTTTCTTTTTCTATATAAACTCTAACTTCTGTTTCTGTTAAAATATCCATCTTATAATCTATAATAGAGCCTATTACACTAGAATCCTCTACTTCTAATATATAACAATTGTTTTTAATATCTTTTTTGAATGTATCTATATCATTTGTTTCTACTATTTCACCATTCTTAATAATTGATATCTTATTACAGAATGTATCTAGCTCTGCTAAATTATGGCTAGATATTAAAATTGCCATATTTTCTTGTTTAGCCAATTTTTTAAGCAATACTTTTACTTCTTTTATTCCTTCAGGATCCAAACCATTTGTTGGTTCATCCAATATTAATAATTTAGGTCGATGTAATAATGCTTGAGCAATTCCTAATCTTTGTCTCATTCCTAATGAATACTTAGAAACTTTATCTTTTATCCTGTTTTCTAGTCCGACTAGTTTTACAATTTCATCAATTCTTTTCTTGTCAACATTTTTATATAAGTTGGCTACTAATTTTAAATTTTCATAACCAGACATATACATATATAAATCAGGACTTTCTACAATTGTTCCTACATTTTCTATTGCTTTTTTAAAGTTTTCCTCTATATCATATCCATTAATATATACCTTTCCAGAAGTTATATTTTGAAGCCCCAATATAAGTTTTATGGTGGTTGTTTTACCAGCTCCATTTGGACCTATAAATCCTAAAATATCTCCTTCCAATAATTGTAATGATACACCTTTTAAAATTTCTTTTTGACCGAAAATTCTTTTTTAAATTTTCACATCTTAGTACAATCTTTTTCAAGACTTTCCCCTCCCTATTGTTTTTACTGTTCATATATTAGCACATAAATATTAAGGAAAAAGTATACAATTTATTAAGATTTTATTTAGGAGGATTATTTTGAAAATTAAAGTTATACATTTATCTAAAATATTACTTTTTTTAACCTTATTAGTCACACTTCTTACTGTTGGTATTTCTATAGTTATTGCAACTTCTGAGGATTATATAGAAGTCCCAATAATTATGTATCATAGTATTTTAAAAGATTCTTCAAGGTCTAATAAATATACTGTTACTCCTGCTGTTCTAGAAGAGGATTTAAAATATATTAAAGATAAAGGATATACTACAGTTACAATAGCTGATTTAATTTCTTATGTATATGATAATAAACCTTTACCGGAAAACCCAATTGTATTAACCTTTGATGATGGACATTACAATAATTATGGTTATTTATTTCCACTCCTTGAAAAGTATGATATGAAAGCTGTTATATCAATTGTAGGTTCATATACAGATAAATTTACCGAAACAGATGAAGCAAATTTAAACTACTCGTATTTAAGATGGAAAGATATTAAAGAATTAATGGATACTGGACGTATAGAATTTCAAAACCATACATATAACTTGCATAGTAATACTGGAAAAAGAATTGGTACAAAGAAAATAAAAGGTGAAACAGATGAACATTATAAAAATGTATTAGAAGAGGATATTTTAAAACTTCAACAAGAATTCAAAGAAAATACTAATTATATTCCACAGTGTTTTACATACCCATTTGGAGGAATTAGTAATGCGTCATTAGACATAATAAAAGAATTAGGTTTTAAAGCAAGTTTATCTTGTGAACAAGGTATTAATAAACTAACTAAAAATCCTAATTCCTTATATTTATTAAAAAGATATAATAGACCAAGTTATATTAGCACATATAACTTTTTCCAAAAGATTAATTAACTTTTATTATTTCGTATTGTCTAGTACCAATTCCTATTTTCTCGGCATGTTCTAGACAAGATTTCCATTCACTCTGTGGTGTTGTGTTTTTAAAGTGGTCATGATGATCTTCAAAATCTTTTGAATGCATGTTTTCATCTAATTTGCTTCCAGGTATAGGTTGCTGAGCATTACATGCATCTGCACATGCTTGGTCTAATGCTACTGGGTCAAAGCTTGCAAACATTCCTATATCTGGCAATATTGGAACATCATTTTCTGCATGACAATCACAATATGGTGAAATATCTAGAACTAAATTAATATGAAAGTTTGGTCTTCCAGCTAATACTGCTTTAGAATATTCTGCCATTTTCTTATTTAATAATTCATTTGCATGAGAATTATTATTATATATTGCATCAAAATTACAAGCACCTAAACATCTACCACAACCAACACATTTGTTATGCTCTATATGTGCTTTTCCATTTTCATCAAACGAAATTGCACCATGTGCACAATTTTTAGCACATAAATGGCATTTTTTACATTTTTCTAAATCTACAGATGGTTTACCAGAACGATGTTGTTCCATCTTTCCAGCTCTACTGCCACATCCCATTCCAATATTTTTTAAAGCTCCACCAAAACCGGCTGCCTCATGTCCTTTAAAATGATTTAAAGAAATGAATATGTCTGCATCCATTATAGCTCTTCCAATTTTGGCAGTTTTAACATATTCTCCGCCTTCTACTGGTACTTCTACATCATCAGTTCCTTTTAACCCATCACCTATAATTACATGACATCCAGTAGAAAATGGGCTAAATCCATTTTCGTATGCTGCTTCTAAATGGTCTAAAGCATTTTTCCTTTGTCCAACATATAAAGTATTGCAATCAGTTAAAAATGGTTTGCCTCCTAATTTTTTAACAACATCAACTACAGTTTTTGCATAATTAGGTCTTAGATACGCCAAGTTACCTGGCTCACCAAAATGAATTTTTATTGCAACAAATTTATTTTCGAAATCGATATTTTCAATTCCTGCTTTTTTCATTAATTTTTCCAGTTTCTTTTGCAAATTTGTCCCTGGTAATGCTCTAAAATCTGTAAAATATACTTTTGATTTTTCTTCCATCTTTTTATTCCTCCTAATTATTGAAAGATAATAGTTTCTTAATAAATGCAATTAATTTGTTTTTATATATTATGGCTAAAGCATTTTTTCTTGTCTTTTTTTTTAGTTGCTTTTTTTTGAAATTTAATTGACATATTTATTTTGCATGATAAAATTAC
>ENA-ORPH01003137-ORPH01003137.1-human-gut-metagenome-genome-assembly--contig:-NODE-3137-length-12655-cov-2.424841_pt1 | contig 12655 bp, 7 predicted proteins | sample MGYA00242142_ERZ509074 | MGnify/ENA primary metagenome ERZ509074 (study PRJEB26280, sample SAMEA2338724) | human gut metagenome | biome: human gut; feature: human-associated habitat; material: faeces... | reverse complement strand
AAAAAAATGCGGGTGGGGGTAGTACCTTGTCTCAACAGCTTGCAAAACAGCTGTTTACTGAGAATGTGGCACGTAATACTCTTCAACGCCTTTTCCAAAAGCCGATTGAATGGGTGATTGCCGTGAAACTGGAACGTTATTATACTAAAGAGGAAATCCTAAGTATGTATCTGAATAAGTTCGACTTCTTGAATAATGCTGTGGGGATTAAAACTGCTGCACACACGTATTTCGGATGTGAACCGAAGGAACTGAAAGTTGAACAGGCTGCTACTTTGGTAGGTATGTGTAAGAATCCGTCACTCTATAACCCTGTTCGCTTTAATGAGCGTTCTCGTGGTCGCCGGAATGTGGTGCTTGAGCAAATGCGCAAGGCTGGTTATATCACTGAGGCAGAATGCGATTCCCTGAAAGCTCTCCCGTTGAAATTGACTTATAATCGCGTTGACCACAAGGAAGGAATGGCAACTTATTTCCGTGAATATCTTCGTGGAGTAATGACGGCACCGAAACCTGTCAAAAGTACCTATCGGGGCTGGCAGATGCAAAAATACTACGAGGATTCTCTTGCTTGGGAAACAAATCCGCTATACGGTTGGTGTGCAAAGAATAAAAAGAAGGACGGGACAAATTATAATGTCTACACTGACGGACTGAAAATCTACACAACTCTTAACTCGCACATGCAACAATATGCAGAAGAAGCGGTAGAAGAACATCTGAGCTTCTTGCAACCATTATTCTTTAAAGAAAAAGTGGGAAGTAAGAATGCTCCGTATGCGAGGTCTATATCGGCAAAACTTGTAGAGGAATTGCTGACAAAAGCAATGAAGCAAACTGACCGTTATCGTTTGATGAATGAAGCGGGAGCGTCCGAGCAGGAAATCAGAAAGGCTTTTGATACACCGCAAGAAATGACTGTGTTTTCTTGGACGGGAGCTAAGGATACGATTATGACACCCATGGATTCAATCCGTTATTATAAGTCTTTCCTGCGAACCGGATTTATGTCAATGGATCCGTTGAACGGGCACGTGAAGGCTTATGTGGGCGGACCGAATTATGTATATTTCCAATATGATATGGCAATGGTAGGTCGCCGTCAGGTCGGTTCTACTATCAAACCATATTTGTATACGCTTGCCATGGAAAATAATTTTTCTCCTTGTGATCAGGTACGTCATGTAGAGCAGACATTGATTACGGAAACAGGAGAACCGTGGTCGCCGCGTAACGCTAATAAAAAACGTTATGGTGAAATGGTAACTTTGAAATGGGGATTGGCCAATTCGGACAATTGGATTTCGGCTTATTTGATGGGGAAATTGAATCCGTATGAACTGGTTCGGTTGATTCATAGTTTCGGAGTACGCAATAAGGTCATTGATCCGGTGGTTTCACTCTGTCTGGGCCCTTGTGAGATTTCCGTCGGTGAAATGGTAAGTGCATATACAGCCTTTGCCAACAAAGGTATCAGGGTGGCTCCTTTATTCGTTACTCGCATCGAAGATAATGAGGGTAATGTGATTTCTACATTTGCTCCACAAATGGAGGAGGTGATCAGTGTTTCCAGTGTATATAAAATGCTCGTGATGCTTCGTGCGGTTATCAACGAAGGAACGGGAGCACGGGTGCGCCGCTATGGTATCACGGCTGATATGGGTGGTAAGACAGGTACAACAAACGATAACTCGGATAGCTGGTTTATGGGCTTCACGCCTTCATTGGTGTCCGGCTGTTGGGTAGGAGGTGACGAACGTGATATCCACTTCGGTTCGATGACTTATGGACAGGGCGCTGCTGCTGCACTGCCTATCTGGGCGAAATATATGAAAAAAGTATATGATGACCCGACTTTAGGATATGATCAGCAGGAGAAGTTCAAACTCCCTGAGGGATTTGATCCTTGTGCCGGTTCGGAAGCGTCGGACGGTGAAGTCTTTGAAGAAACCGGATTGGACGATCTGTTTAATTAAGAATCAGCTTCTTATGCACAAGTGTATTATTTGCATTGGAAGTAACTACAACCGGAAGGAGAATCTGCTTTTAGCACGAAAGAGATTAGCGGATTTGTTTCCTTCCATTCGTTTCACGACCGAACGGGAAACACAACCTTTGTTTTTCCGGAGTCCGGCATTGTTCTCCAATCAAGTGGCACTGTTTTTCTCCGAAGCGGAAGAAGAAAAAGTGAAGAAGGAATTGAAAGCTATCGAGAAATGTGCCGGTCGTCGTCCGGAAGATAAGAAAGAAGAAAAAGTTTGTCTGGATATTGATTTACTCTCTTTTGACGATCGGGTGTTGAAGCCGGAGGATCTGAAAAGGGAGTACATCGTGAAAGGATTAGAAGAATTAAAATAAAATCAGATATGAAATTTCTGGGAATTATACCTGCCCGTTATGCATCCACTCGTTTCCCTGCGAAACCATTGGCTATCTTGGGCGGAAAAACAGTGATACAACGTGTGTATGAACAGGTAGCAGGGGTACTTGACGATGCCTATGTTGCTACGGACGATGAGCGGATCGAAGCTGCAGTGAAAGCATTTGGAGGGAAAGTGGTAATGACGTCTGTTGATCATAAAAGTGGTACGGACCGTTGTTACGAAGCTTGTACTAAGATCGGAGGTGATTTTGATGTTGTTGTCAATATACAAGGTGATGAGCCTTTTATCCAGCCTTCACAACTTAATGCTGTAAAAGCTTGTTTTGAAGACCCGACTACACAGATTGCCACATTGGTAAAACCTTTCACTGCCGATGAACCGTTTGCCGTTTTGGAAAATGTGAACTCTCCGAAAGTGGTGGTTAACAAGAACTGGAATGCACTGTACTTCAGCCGTTCCATTATTCCTTATCAGCGTAATACTGAAAAGCAGGACTGGCTGAAAGGGCATACTTACTATAAGCATATTGGTCTGTACGCTTACCGCACGGACGTATTGAAGGAAATAACTGCCTTGCCGCAATCTTCTTTGGAACTGGCTGAGTCTCTGGAACAACTTCGCTGGTTGGAAAACGGATATAAAATTAAAGTAGGTATTAGCGAAGTGGAAACTATTGGTATTGATACACCGCAGGATTTAGAACGTGCAGAAGAATTTTTGAAGAGTAGGTCATAATATGAATCGTAAGATACAACCCGAAATACAAACCCTGAAAGATTTTCGTATTCTTCCTCCTGTCCGGACTACGTTACCTAATGGTATTCCGTTGACTGTAATCAATGCCGGTGAGCAGGATGTGGTACGCATGGATATACTTTTCGGTGGGGGACGCTGGCAACAGTCGCAGAAATTGCAGGCATTGTTTACTAACCGGATGCTACGTGAAGGCACAAAGAAATATACGCCTGCCACAATTGCCGGAAAACTGGACTATTATGGTTCATGGCTGGAATTATCCAATTCTTCGGACTATGCTTACATTACTGTTTATTCATTGAATAAATATGTGGCGGAAACGTTGGAAGTGGTGGAGTCGATGATTAAAGAGCCGTTGTTTCCGGAAAAGGAGTTGCATACGATTTTGGATACTAATATCCAACAATATCTGGTCAATACCTCCAAGGTGGATTTTCTGGCACATCGTAGTTTGTTACAGTCTCTTTACGGAGAACAACATCCATGTGGGAAGATTGTCGTGGAGGAGGATTATCATGCTATCACTCCCGAAGTTCTTCGTAATTTTTATGAACGGTATTATCATTCGGGCAATTGCTCTATTTTTCTTTCCGGCAAGGTGACGGAAGATATTATTCGACGGGTGAAGGATACGTTCGGCTCTCCATTCGGGCAATATCAGTTGCAGACATCGAAATTAAATTTCTCTTATATTGCCGTGCCAGAGAAACGGATTTTTACGGAACGGGAAGATGCGATGCAAAGTGCCGTAAAAATGGGATATACTACTATCACCCGTGAGCATCCCGATTATCTGAAGTTACGGGTATTGATGACTGTATTCGGAGGTTACTTCGGTAGTCGCCTGATGTCTAATATCCGGGAAGAGAAAGGATATACTTATGGTATTTCGGCAGGAATTATGTTCTATCCGGATAGTGGTTTACTGATTGTTTCGACGGAAACGGATAATGAATACGTAGAACCGTTGATTCAGGAAGTGTATCATGAGATCGATCGTTTACATCAGGAGGTTGTGCCCGTAGAGGAACTGTCTATGGTGCGCAATTATATGCTTGGCGAAATGTGCAGGAGCTACGAATCGGCTTTTTCACTGTCGGATGCATGGATTTTTATAGCTACTTCCGGCTTGGGAGACGACTATTTTTCACGTTCTTTGCAAGCTGTACAGGAGGTTACACCTGCCGAATTACAGGATTTGGCGCAGCGTTATTTGTGCAAAGAGAAATTAAAAGAGGTCATAGCAGGTAAAAAGATATCATAAATTACTTTCCGGTAGGGGGCTTTTTGGGAGAGAAATCGTATCTTTGTCCAAATTGTAATTTTAATGAGTAACTACTAAAACCAATGAGGAAATATCTATATACTACACTTTTACTGGCTCTCCTTGCTCAAGGAGGAGCAATGGCACAAGATAACGAAGGAAAAAAAAGCGGATTTTTCGGAAAAATAAAAGATACATTCTCCACTGAAATAAAGATTGGAAATTATACTTTTAAGGATGGCAGTGTCTATACGGGAGAGATGAAGGGACGCAAGCCGAATGGCAAAGGAAAGACAGTCTTTAAGAACGGTGATGTCTACGAAGGGGAGTATATAAAAGGAAAACGTGAAGGATTCGGAATTTACATGTTCCCTGATGGAGAAAAATACGAAGGTCAATGGTTTCAGGACCAACAGCATGGTAAGGGTATTTATTACTTTATGAATAATAACCGTTACGACGGTATGTGGTATCAGGATTATCAGCATGGTGAAGGAACGATGTATTATCATAACGGTGATTTATACGTAGGACATTGGGTAAATGATAAACGTGAGGGCGAAGGTACATATACCTGGGCGAACGGTGCGAAATATTCCGGGCATTGGAAAAATGACAAGAAAAACGGCAAAGGAACCATGAACTGGGACGACGGCTGTAAATATGACGGTGATTGGAAAGATGATGTCCGTCATGGAAAAGGTACTTTTGAATATACCAACGGCGATAAATATGAAGGCGACTGGGCAGATGATATCCAACACGGAAAGGGGACTTACTTTTTCCATACAGGAGACCGCTATGAGGGTTCTTATCTCTTAGGTGAGCGTACCGGTGCAGGAGTTTATTATCATGCTAATGGTGATAAATATGTAGGAAACTTTAAAGATGGTATGCAGGACGGAAGAGGCACTTTTACCTGGGCAAACGGTGCTGTGTATGAAGGTGAGTGGAAAAATAATAAACGTGAAGGTAAGGGTACTTATAAATGGAGTAACGGAGACGTATATGAGGGCGACTGGAAAGATAACCGCCCGAACGGTCAGGGAACTTTAAAAACTGTTGCCGGAATGCAGTATAAAGGTGGTTTTGTAGACGGTCTGGAAGAAGGACAAGGTGTACAGACCGACAAGGATGGTAACCGCTTTGAAGGTTTTTTCAAACAGGGAAAAAATGGTCCTTTTGTAGAAACTGATAAGGACGGAAAAGTTATTAAAAAAGGAACATATAAGTTCGGAAGATTACAATAGAGAATTGTGGATAAATGATAGTAGGCTGCGCATTGCGTGGCCTATTTTTTGTGTATATTATCCCTGAAGGGTAAAATAAAATGGATAATGACCATGACAGTCATTATCCATTTTATTATTTTTCAGTCGACTCTTTTATTAAATAATATATTGTGAACTGATAGATTCGTTATTCATTACTCGTTTGATAGTTTCAGCAAACATATCGGCAATACTCAACTGTTTTACTTTCGCACATTTCTTTGCGTAAGGGATACTGTCAGTAAATACCATTTCTGTCAAGCCGGACTCTTGTACACGGAATGAAGCAGGGTCGGACATTACACAGTGGCTGGCAATAGCACGTACGGACTTGGCACCGGCTTCCAACATAATGTTGGCTGCTTTAGTGATCGTTCCTGCTGTGTCAACGATATCATCGATCAAAACAACATTTTTGTTTTTCACGTCACCAATGATTTGCATAGAAGCTACTTCATTTGCTTTTTCACGTGATTTGTTACAGAGTACCAATGGCACACCGAGGTATTTGGAGAAAGTACTAGCACGTTTTGAACCTCCTACATCCGGTGTAGCAATCACCAGTTCTTCCAGTTTCAACGACTGGATGTAGGGGAGGAATACGGCTGATGCATACAGATGGTCTACCGGGATATTGAAGAATCCCTGAATCTGGTCTGCATGCAAGTCCATCGTAATCAGACGGTCGATACCTGCAACAGACAGCAGGTCGGCTACCAACTTAGCGCCGATAGATACACGGGGTTTGTCTTTTCTATCCTGACGTGCCCATCCGAAATAGGGGACTACAGCTACAATACTCTTTGCAGACGCACGTTTTGCAGCATCGATCATCAAGAGAAGTTCCATCAGGTTGTCTGAGTTAGGGAAAGTGGATTGAACCAGGAATACGTGTGCGCCACGAATTGACTCCTCATATGAAACTGCAAATTCGCCATCGGCAAAATGGGTAATGTTCATATTTCCCAGAGGACAATCCAGGCTTGCGCAGATTTTTTCTGCCAGATATCTCGAGTTCGTTCCCGAGAATACCATAAAGGGTGCTTTTTCGCTCATTTTGTAATAGATGTTACCTATTTGTTAATTTGCCTGCAAAGGTAGGAATTTCTCTTATTATTTAGAAGGACTTATTGTATAAAAAATATTTTTCTCTCCAATCTTATCGGAAATATTTGTAGATTTGCTTTCTGAAAACAGAAAATCACTAAAATGAGTTCACGCTTTCCTCTATATATAATAGGTATAGTGTTGTTTGCCTCTTTTTTTTCGTGTACGGATATGGTGCCGACAAAAGAGGTACGGTTGATTGATTCGCTGAACGGGAAGGCGTATGCTTATCGTTACCGAAGTCTTGATTCTTCCTACAAATATGCTGATGCGGCCTATCGACAGGTAAATTTTTACAAATCGGGAAAAGCCGAAGCTTCTAATAATCTTGGTTTTTGTGCGTATATGAATATGGACTTTGACCGTGCGGAAGCATTACATAAGGAAGTCTATAAGCTGACAAAGAATGAACTCGAACTCCTGATTGCTGATATCGGGCTGATGAAAATCTGCCAACGGACGGCAATGAACAAAGAATATTATGATTACCGGAACAGTGCGCTTCGCCGCATGAAACGTATCCGCGAAGAAAGTGACCTCTTTGCCGACCGGCACGAAACACTTCGGCTGGACTATGCGTTTACCGAGTTTTTTATCGTTTCGTCTATCTACTACTATTATCTTCAGCAGCGGCAGGAAGCGATTGACGCCCTCAACCAGATTCCGGAGGATGAAGCATTGACAGATACCAATCAGTTGCTTTATTATCATTATATCAAGGGCTCGGCTTCATTGGTGGAAGCAAATAATCCGGAAGAAAGAAAGCTTCGTGAGTTCGACCAGCTTTACTATACATGGCGGACAGCCGTTCAAAGTAAGAACCCTTATTTTGAAGGGAATGGTTTGCAAGGGTTGGCTAATCTGATGGTTTCTCCTGCCAATTTCGAGTTTTATCGGGTAAGGAGGACGCATGCACTCGACCAATTCGATTTTCCGGTGGATTCACTTATGCCTTTGCGTATGGCACAGTTGGCACTTGAGAAATTTCAGGAATATGATGATTTATATCAGATTGCCGGGGCGTATGTGTCTATCGGTAAGTATCTGAATGCGCATGGTCGTTATTCGGAAGCACTCGATACATTGACAAAAGCACTGGATTGTGTGAATCAACATCATCTGCTTTATTATCATTATAAGGCAGATACACTGGACAAATTGTGGCCTTATGCCGAAGGGGATACGACCTACACCGGAGTACCGTGGATTACGGAAGAGAAGGTTAAAACTGTTCCCGAATGGATTTCAAGGATTCGCGAACAGTTGAGCGTTTCGTATGCAGGATTGGGAATGAAGCACGCATCGGACTATAACCGGAATATTTATCTGGATATTCTGAACTTTACACGGCAGGATAAGGAATTGGAGAGCCGCTATATTTCATTGGAAGCAGGTTCGCGGCAAATGACTCTCGTACTATCTGTGGTCATTGTTGGGTTGGTGCTGGTAGTTATTCTCTGGTGGTTCTTCAATAAGAGTTCCAAAACGCGAAATCAGGTGGATGTGGAACGACTACAACAGATTTTATCGTTATGTAGGGATATAACTTCTTCTATTCCGATGAATGTTCCTTTAATTCAGCAAGGAATTGACCAATTATTCGGCAAAGGACGGATGACATTGGAAATACCCGAAGAGGGGAAAGCGGCACTTGTTCCTGTGCACCGATTAAGCAAAGACGAGAAAGCGCTGGTGCATGTGCTTGAGCCATATATTATTTGGGCTGCCGATAATGAACAAATGGTAGAGGCATTGAGCGACGAACGGATTCAATTGGAAAAACAACGGTATGTGTACGAGCAGCATATTGCCGGGAATAAACGCCAGAATCTGATAAAGAAGGCTTGTCTGGCGATTGTAAATGGCATCAATCCATATATTGACCGGATTTTGAACGAGGTACATAAGTTGACAGAGAAAGGTTATATTGACGATGAGAAGATTAAGAAAGAGAAGTATCAGTATATTGACGAACTAGTGACTACTATCAATGAGTATAATGACATTCTTGCTCTTTGGATCAAGATGAAGCAGGGAACTCTTAGCCTGAATATTGAAACATTCGGTCTTAATGAGTTGTTCGATTTATTGGGAAAGGGACGTCGTGCCTTTGAGATGAAAGAACAGACGTTAGAAATTGAACCGACCCATGCTATGGTGAAGGCGGACCGTGCACTGACCCTATTTATGATAAATACGTTGGCCGAGAATGCCCGCAAATATACTCATGAGGGAGGTGTAATCAAGGTGTATGCACGTACTACGGATTCTTATGTGGAGATTTCTGTAGAAGATAATGGAAGGGGAATCTCAGCCGAAGATGTGGCACAGATTATTGGTGAGAAAGTATATGATTCACGTGTTATCGGTATGAAGAATGCCATGGATGCAGATGAATTGAAGGAAAATAAGGGTAGTGGCTTCGGATTGATGAATTGTAAGGGAATCATTGAGAAATATAAGAAAACGAATGAACTGTTCCGAGTATGTGTATTCAACGTGGAAAGCGAACTTGGAAAAGGGAGTCGCTTTTATTTCCGTTTGCCTTCGGGAGTGCGCAAAGTAATTGGAGTGCTACTTTGCCTCTTACTTCCGTTTGGTATGGGGTCTTGTCTGTATGATCCGATTCCTCCGATGTTACAGGATACCGATTCGATTGTGGTTATTACGGATTCTGCTTATGAAGATTTGTTGGATGCTGCATCAGATTATGCCAATGCTGCTTATTTCGCTAATGTGGATGAGCAGTATGAGATTGCTTTGCAATATGCTGATTCTGCCATATTGTTGCTGAATGAGCATTATCAGAAATATGCGCGCCCGGATGCTACGCATCGGTATATGAAGCTCGTCGGTGAAGGTATACCTGCTGAGATTCTGTGGTGGAACGAACTTTTTGATTCGGATTATCATGTGATATTGGATATAAGAAATGAGGCGGCGGTTGCTTTTCTGGCATTGAAACAATTGGATGCGTATAGTTATAATAATTCGGCGTTTACAGATTTGTATAAGTTGCAGGGAGAAGATCAGACATTGGAAGGATATTGTCGACAACTGGAACGTTCGAATATTAATAAGACAGTGGGAATTATCCTTTGTTTCGTTTTGTTGATTGTTTCTTTGGTAGGATATTATCTTTTGTATTTGAGGAAGCGGATACAAAATCGTTTGAGTTTGGAACAGGTACTTGAAATTAATCAGAAAGTATTTGCTGCTTCCCTGATTCGACCGCAGGAGCAGGAAAATGCAGAAGCGCTCCAAAGGGAAGAAAGTACGCTCAAAGAGATTCCGCAACGTATCGTAGATGAAGCATTCGGCTCGGTAAATGAGTTGTTGACGATTGACCGGATGGGGATTGCCGTTTATAATGAAACGACACATCTGTTGGAATATGCTTCGAGTCCCGGACAGGAAATGCCGGAGATGGTAGAGCAGTGTTTTAGTGCCGGAGAATATCTTTCTGAGCAGCATCTTCAGGCAATTCCGCTGATGGTGGAAGCAGGGGGTGAGCATCAATGTGTCGGTGTGCTTTATCTGGAGCGCAGAGAAGGAACGGAACAGGAGACGGATCGACTGCTTTTTGAACTGGTAGCTCGTTATGTGGCTATTGTCGTGTTTAACGCAGTGGTGAAGCTGGCTACAAAATACCGGGATATTGAGTCGGCACATGAAGAAACACGTCGGGCTTCCTGGGAAGATAGCATGTTGCATGTTCAGAATATGGTACTTGACAACTGTCTGTCGACGATTAAACATGAGACGATCTATTATCCGAATAAAATCAAACAGATTGTAGGGCGGTTGAATACGCAGAAGCTTTCGGAAACGGAGGAGCGTGAAGCAGTGGAGACTATGACGGAATTGATCGAATATTATAAGGGAATTTTTACGATTTTGAGTTCGTGCGCTTCTCGTCAATTGGAGGAAGTCACTTTCCGACGTACTGTGATTCCGGTGCAGGAACTTTTGGATGCTGCCGGAAAATATTTCAAGAAGTTGATGAAGAATCGGCCGGAGAGGATAGAATTGGAAATAGAGTCGATGGAGGCGAAGGTGATAGGAGACGTGAATCAGTTGCGTTTTCTATTGGAAAATTTGATTGATGAAGCATTGACTGTGCGTGAAGATGGAGTGATACGTCTGCAAGCGCGCAAGGATAATGAATATATTCGTTTCCTCTTTACGGATACGAGACGTGAGAAGAGTGTGGAAGAGTTGAATCAACTATTTTATCCGAATCTGGCACGTATGACTTCCGGTGAAAAAGGGGAGTTGAGGGGAACGGAATATCTGGTATGCAAGCAGATTATCCGCGATCACGACGAATTTGCGGGACGTAGGGGATGCCGTATCAATGCCGAGCCGGCTGAAGGCGGCGGGTTTACGGTTTATTTCACTATTCCGCGCCGATAAAAGGAAAACACATAAAAGTTATTAGATAAGGAACATGGAAGAACAGAAGTTTAAAGTTATTATTGTAGAGGATGTAAAACTGGAGTTGAAAGGGACAGAAGAAATATTCCGTCATGAAATACCGAATGCAGAAGTAATCGGCACGGCAATGACGGAAAGTGAGTTCTGGCCGTTGATGGAGGCGCAACTCCCCGATTTGGTATTGTTGGACTTAGGACTAGGAGGTTCTACGACCATTGGTGTTGATATTTGCAAGAATATATTCAAACGTTACAAAGGAGTTCGGGTATTGATCTTCACGGGTGAGATTCTGAACGAAAAGTTGTGGGTGGACGTATTGAATGCCGGTGCCGATGGAATCATCCTCAAAACGGGTGAGCTACTGACGAAAACAGATGTACAGGCTGTGATGGATGGAAAGAAATTGGTATTTAACTATCCGATTCTGGAAAAGATTGTAGATCGTTTCAAGAAATCTGTAGCCAACGATGCCAAGCGTCAGGAGGCTGTCATCAGTTATGATATTGATGAATACGATGAACGTTTTCTCCGCCATCTGGCTTTGGGTTATACGAAAGAGATGATTGCCAATCTGAAAGGAATGCCTTTTGGTGTGAAATCATTGGAGAAACGGCAGAATGATCTTATCGGACGTCTTTTTCCGAATGGTGAACGGGTGGGAGTGAATGCTACCCGGTTGGCAGTACGTGCATTGGAATTGCGTATTATTGATCTGGATAATCTGGAGCCTGACGAGGAGTAGTTACTAAAGCAAACGAAAAATAATCCCGGAAAATGATGAAGAATAAATGGCGTATGCCCCATCCCGCTACGATGTTCCTTCTGCTAACAATGGCAGTGGTCTTTCTTTCATGGATATGCGATATCTATGGGTTGAAAGTGACATTGCCACAAACAGGTGAGGACATCCGTGTACAAAGCCTGTTGAGTCCCGAAGGAATCCGTTGGTGGTTGCGGAACGCTATTAAGAATTTCACGGGCTTTGCTCCGTTAGGCATGGTGATAATTGCTATGTTTGGATTGGGAGTGGCACAACATTCCGGTTTTATTGATGCATGTATCCGCATGGGGGTGGGAAACCGACAGGAAAAGAGGAAGATCGTCTTGTGGGTGATTGTACTTGGCTTGTTGTCGAATGCCATTGGTGATGGTGGATATATCATTTTATTGCCTATTGCTGCTATGCTGTTTCAATGGGTGGGGCTTCATCCGATTGCAGGGATTGTTACGGCTTATGTTTCCGTTGCGTGCGGGTATAGTGCTAATATTGTATTGAGTACGATGGACCCGTTGTTGGCGCATACCACGCAAGAGGCTGCACTGGCACAAACGGGTTATCAGGGGAATACAGAACCTCTTTGCAATTACTTTTTTATGAGTGCTTCAACGGTGGCCATTACGGCTATTGTGTATTGGATTACTCAAAAATGGCTTCT